>Ga0115003_10002423_pt1 | contig 15498 bp, 12 predicted proteins | sample ArcticOcean_MG_C_7_FD_88736 | JGI IMG/M metagenome (GOLD analysis project Ga0115003, IMG submission 88736) | Marine microbial communities from western Arctic Ocean - ArcticOcean_MG_CB11_88 | ecosystem: Environmental > Aquatic > Marine > Oceanic | place: Arctic Ocean: Canada Basin | collected... | reverse complement strand
TCGTGCTCAGCTTGCGACGCCATTTGCAGTGCCGCATGCTTTAGGGCGAAGAATGCACCACGAAGATTAACGTTCATGGTGGTATCCCAGCTCTCTTGTGTCATCTCGAATAGGGGCGCGAATAGAAAACCAACGCCGGCATTGTTAATGAGAATATCGAGCCGACCGTAGATTTCTACTGCGAATTCTACCAGCACTTTAACGTCGGCCTCAGACTGCATGTCGGCCGAACAAATGCTAGCTTCACCGCCCTCTCTGCGAATTGTGTCGGCGACCCGCTGCATCCCAGCTAAACTGGCTAAAGCGTCGCCGCCGACTTCCGTTTTCAGCCGATCACCAATATCATGGACGACGACACGTGCGCCTTCGCGTCCAAGGCGCAGCGCAATCCCCGCTCCGAGGCCTCCTTCTCGACCGGCACCTGTCACGATCACGACTTTGTCTTTAATATCAGCGTACACAGATTACTCCTCTTGCTTTACAGCTCGTTGCCTATGCGGTGACCTTCGTGAGTTGCCGTCATGACCGTACGTGGCGCAAAACAGTCACCGATTAGATGTACTTCAATGCCCTTTTCGCGTAATGGCCCAGCCAGTTCATCATTTGGAATACGTGCCGTGGCATGGGTAAGTAATACTAGGTTATCAACGAGCTGTTCTTCCCCCGTCAGAACATGGCGGACCCGTAGACGACCATTTTCAATCTCTTCGGTCCAAACTGGTTCAGTCCAAGTCATAACTTTTATTCCCTTGGTATAGATGCGACGATTAATACCAAGACGATTGACCAGCGCCTCGTCTTGGGCGAGTGCTTCCCGTGGTGTCACTATCACGACCTCGGTAAAGTGTTCACACAATAGCTCCGCCGCGGCATAGGTAAATGCTCCGTGATCGTGGTCATAGATGACTGCCGTCCCAGGAGTTCGCTTGGAGCGCCCGAGCAGCTTACGTACAAGTGTTCGTACATCAGGAAACCACTCGGCATCTCTGTACACCTCAGGTAAATAACTCGGCCAATCAGGCGTTGAGCCCGTTGCCAGCACAACCACGTCGGGTTCAAGCGCTAGCACTTTTTTTATATCAGCGGGCTCGCCAACTGAAAAATCAACGCCACAGAGATCTGCCTGCAGTCGTTGATAGTCATAGATGCTACTTAGGTGTTCACCACCGGGTAATGCGCTGTGCAAGCGCGTCTTGCCGCCGACCTCATCTGAGGTCACACACATAGTTACAGAATGTCCCCGCGCGGCTGCTATCCAAGCCGCTTCAAGACCTGCAATACCCCCGCCAACCACAACCACACGACGGCGATTACTCGCCTTATCCGGCCACCAATCGACTTCATTAGCCAGCCCTAGACGCGGATTGTTGTCGCAACGTAAAACATTGGCGACAATGACTGAGCCCCAACAAGCATTACATGAGACGCAATATCGTATATCCGCCTCACGCCCAGCAGCGGACTTATTGCCCCACGCAGGGTCGGTGACGAGAGCGCGCCCGAGCATGACCAGATCTGCCTGACCGTCTCGAATGATGCGCTCTCCCTCATTTGGGTCGGTAATCAGCCCAAGTGCGCCCACCGCAATACCCGGCGCCGATTTTGCCAATGTCGTGATCTTTTCTGTGAAGGGTACGCGCTCACCATGCATATCCGGCAGATGCCAGTCGAGCGTATTGGAGTGCGAACCCCAACAGTAGGTAAGGTAATCGATCGATCCGCCCGCATGCAAAATACGAGTAATCTCAGCGGCCTCTTTAAGACCAATGCCTCCGGGCATACCGTCATCACCAGGCAGCTTGACGCCGATTATAAAATCTTTACCGCAGGCGCTGCGTACCGCATCTAACAATTCCAAAACAAAGCGGCAACGATTAGCTGAATCGCCACCGAATCTATCACGGCGAAGGTTTGAGTTCATCGCCAGAAACTGGTGAAACAAATGACCGTGCCCTGCCGATAGTTCGATACCGGAAAACCCCGCGTTATAAAGTGCAGTCGCCGTGTGGGTAAATTCAACAATCAACCTTTCGACTTCGTCAGTTGTAAGCGCATGTGGAACGGTCCAACTCATATCGTCGGGCAGCGCTGAAGCCCCGACCGCCATATGACTCCTCCCCGCCTGGTGACGGCCCCGCCCAGAGTCCTGCAACTGACCGATCAGATGTCCGCCCACATCGCGCACCGCAGTCGCCCAAGCAGTTAGAGCCTCAGCGTTTTCCCCTGCATAGACTTGCACTCTAAACGGATCAGTTTGATGGGCCAGCGAACCAAGAGGCTCAGTAATAGTCATTGCAGCGCCACCACGAGTGCGCGCAACGTGGTAGTCGATAAGTTTTTTTGTTACGCGACCGTCGGCGGCAAATCGGGTTGATATGGAGGCGTGTACAATCCGATTTCTTAGAGTGATCGAGCCAAGTTTGTAGGAGGAAAAGAGGTTAGGGAACGATGGTTCGTCGTGAATGATTTTAGCTTTAATTTTTTGGACATTCATTCCTGTGAGTGCAATCGGAGAACTCGCTCGAGAAATGCTTCACGCCATTCGGCTCGCTCAGCTTCGCCGTCTCCGTCTAGACGAAACTGCTCGATATCGGCGCGACTGACAGAGCCACATTTATCCAATAGACGCTCAAGTGTGTCGTGGCGCTCATGCAACACCGCTAGTTCGGTGCTCAGCTCAAGGATGAAAGTCATCAACTGATCGAGCGCAGGATCGTCAAAAAAACTTGGCCGTTTTCCTTTAGTAGTGCGTGGCAACCTAATGCCATCAAAGAGTTTTTCAGACATAGTCTGAAGTATACAGATCGAATCAATAAAAAGCTATAGCGTTCGACTCCCGAACCCGAGAGTACTGACCTCTTGACAGTCGGACAAATAAACAGGAGGATTAGATTTATCAGACTAAACACGGAGAACGCGACCATGCGCAGTGCAATTAAAAAATCACATCTACTTAAGATATTGTTCGTGTTGTTAACACTAATCCTAGTGAAAACAGTTAACGCAGAGTCGCAGTTGGAGCGGATTACGGTCGCCACTGTCCCAACCTCAGACCTGCGTGGATTCGAACGTCGTTACACCCACTGGTTAGGTTACGAGGTGCGTGAACGGGGTCGCGTTTCCGCGGCACTGGCGAAAAGTTGGGGCGCTCCCAAGTCAGCTGGCCGGCGCTATGTGCTCATGAGTTCTGCGGGCAGCCCTGACGTGTTTCTACGTGCGGTTCAGGCACCGCGTGTCAAAGGTTACGAGGCAATGACAACTTGGGGTTGGAACGCGATAGAAATTATCGTCGACGATCCGTTAGCGCTGCACGAAAAATTTAATCGCTCACCATTCAAAGTAATCGGCGAGCCCAAAGGCCTGAACAGTTACCCCAGCATCGTCGCTTTTCAGATAGTCGGCCCAGATAAGGAGGTGATCTATCTCACAGCAGAAACCGGCGATCGAGACAAATCGCCCTTGCCATTGCCAAACAGCCATGTCGATCGAATATTTATTATGGTCGTTGCGGGACCTGATATAGAAGCACTACTCGACTGGTACGCCACTAAATTTCAGATGCCTCGCGGTCCGTCACGTCAAGTGCCCATCGGAGTCGTACAAGCTGCTCAGAATCTAACCGCCGATGACTTGGTCGGCATTGGACTTATTCGACTGAAAGAACATGGCAACCTTATCGAGCTCGACGGCTATTCCTCAGCCCACACAGGGCCCAGACCGTTTCACTCGGGTCATTTACCACCAGGCATTGGCATCACAAGTGTTTCGGTACCGGATTTAGATGCGCTTGAATTACTCTACATTCGACCACCGGCTTACTACGACGGAAAGGTATATGATGGCCGGCGAGCTGCGACTGTGCGTGGACCAGTAGGCGAACTGATTGAACTTATTGAGAACAAACGCTAGCGCTTTAAGATGAGGTACACACAAACAGAATTTTTCCTTGCCTCTGGTCAGGATCTGACCGAAAATCCGTGTGGGGTGTACCATATTTGGACAAAGGATGGCAGTGGACGGCAGATTTTCATGTCGCGCCAGTCTCACCATGGACCGATCCACAGCAGCCTGCCTCAAACTCGGACGGCCTATTCGCAAGGCGCAGCGTCCGGGGTGGCACTTGGATAACGAGACCGAACAGACAACCACGGACCTTCAGGCAACGTAACACCAAGAACGTATATGAGTTACTTAGGTTTTTCGTGTCGCCCGAACACTGTCATCTAGTCAGTCAGATCTAACGGCAATAAAGACCCCGAATGACACGTACCGAGTTCATCGGCAACACTCGAGACCCAGGCGATCGGCTCATCGAAGGGCATGTTGGAAGAATCGCTATTAAGTCGACGGTAATTGAAATCAGGGCGCAGCTTTCGCACCCGCTCGAAAGTGTAGTCAAGCAAATCAGCCGTATTACCTAGAACGCTAACTGGCACCTCAAGTTCAAGAAGGCCTGCGCCCATGTCGTAGAGGAAAACGGCGTTATGCCCATACCATTCGGTGGGTCCAGCGACGAACATCGTTAGCAAAGACCAGTGGCGAGAGGCATCACTGCCGACCATAAATTGTGAAAGATACTGCCAGCGGCGAGCGAGATATTGTCCATCCGCGCTGGGCTTCTGGTCCCAATGGGGTTTCGCAAGTCTTTTCGCCTGCTCCGAATGAGAGTACAAAGGCACACCATGCAGCAGCAGACAGTCCACACGTTGCGGCTGCTGACGCGCGATTTCCACCCCGACTGCAGCGCCGGTATGATGACCTAAGAAAATGGCGGTATCGATGCCGAGTTCGTCTAGTCCGGCGTGAATTGCTTCAGCGTAGTCGGCTATATTAGGTGGCGTAGTTAGACGATCAGAAAGCCCATATCCGGGTAGGTCGAACGCAATCGAGCGAAGACCTTGCTCGGCTAATGCGGTCTGGGCGTGCGAATAGTAAATATGAAACCAGGGCACTTGATGCAAAAGCACAATCAGCTTTGAACCAGAACCAACCTGCTGATAATGCAGTTGACCCAAGGGGGTGTCGACGTAGCCACGCTTTGCCCTTAAATCGTGGGCGAAAGGCATGCCTGGCACGACGGTTAATTCCGCGGCTACTTTATCGATATACACAGGCACTAACGTACTGATCAATAGTGCCGTCAGATGCCAGTAATGAAAGCGCGAACTCTTCACGGTATTTTGGTGGCGGGCAGTGGTAAATTCTGACCTAGATAGCGACCGAGGCTCAACGCTGGCGTGACCATCATGCCTCCAACGAAGGCTCGGCCCATGGTTTGACCTGCGCCCAACACCTCACCCGCGGCGTAAAGGTTGTCGACAATGGAACCGTCAGGACGAGTGACACGCAGCTCAGAATCTACGCCGATGCCGACCGTAGATGTTACCGAATGCCCCTGAAGTCGAATTGCGTAAAACGGCGGCTTGCTGATCGCTAGCGGCAGATGCCTCCGGCCGAACGAATCAACCTCCTGCAGAACCGCCTGATTATAGTCTGCTACGGTCCGCGCTAGCCCTATGGGTTCGATGCCACTGTTCTCAGCCAGCGCCTCCAGCGTATCACCTTGGGTAAACATGATTTGCTCGTCAAAAGCAGTAAGGATATCCTCTCGCGACCAAGAGCGCACACCCGGTGGCGAGTCGTTCAAAATTGCGGAATCGAACACAATCCAATAGCGCAGATCCGGCTGTTCTAGCAGCGCATGTTCACGAACATCGACACTGGGCTCGTCCTCGCAAACGAAACGTTCGCCGTTAGTATTGACATATATTTCCCAAGGTTTTCGTTTTTCTGGATCTGTATTAAAGCGCGCCAGCCTCTTCGCGGGGTAATCCTTGTCTACGAGGATAGAACCAAAGTTGCACAGGTAGTTCTGCCGACCCCGCACATAACCACCGACCGATAACGCTAGGCCGATGCCTGCACCACTGGCAAAGGGATAGGCCATATTGCAATAATGCCGGTAGCCGGATAGTTTTTCGAACAATGCCGGATTAGCGTTGTAGCCACCGGAGGCCAACACGATACTGCTTCCGTGGAAGACCCGTTCACGATCTTCGGATCGAACACGTACACCCATAATTGCGCCCTCCTGATTAGTCACTAGCGCGGTCACCGGCGACGACAATTGCACCTGTACCTGTCCCGAATCGAGCAGAGGTTGCAGTTCATGCTGTATCGTTTGCAGGATACCAGGTCCCCGATTTGGACTCCAAACATAGCGTTTTGTACTATAGGGTTCGTGGGCACTACCAAGTATTGGATGTTCCGGAAACGGTTCAAAGCCGCCCTCCATCAACCAATCGAAAGTCGGTGCTGCCTCGTTGACGGCAAGACGAACCAACTCAGCATCGGCCGTATTCTGACTGATGCGCATGACATCATCGAAGTGTAACTCAGCACTGTCTTCAATACCTTTGGCCTGTTGCAGTTGCGTGCCCGCTGCGCTCATTTGCCCGGTGGAAAGGAAAAGCGTACCTCCAATGCGTGGCGCAGCATCAAGCAGAAGAACTCGACCACCCCGCCGAGCCGCAAATATAGCGACAGGTATACCTGCCGTACCAGCACCAACGATGATGACATCGTAATGTGGATTGGGGGCAGTAATCGCGCGCACTCTAGCCGCGAATCCTGCCACCATAGACATTGTCGCAGCCATGACTTGAAGAAAAGTGCGGCGTTTCATCTTTGGAGTCTTCATGCTATTGCCTCTGATTTATGTAGACAACATAGTTAGGGCGAAATTATATTATTAAATTTGCGACCGTCTGCTGAGTTGTTTTACGAGGAACACACACACTATCGCTATTACCGCCAAGACCAGCATCAAATGTATAGCGGGAATATAACTTCCTGACGCCACTCTAATCTCACCCACCACAACGATTCCAGCGGCGGCCGAAAGCGTATCCACACCGAGAAAGATACCCAAGATTTGCCCGTAGGTTGGACCAAAAAATAGTTCAGCAACCATTAATTGGATCATGGTAAAAGACCCAGCGAAACCAATCCCATAGACGGCCGCATATAGATAGACAACACCAATATCCGCGTGCTGAACGAAGCGTAAAAGGACTAGGCCAATGGCCAGATTAGTCACCGCCAATAACATGATGTTAACCTTCAGAAAATGATCGCTCAGCCAACCGAAAATAAACTTCCCAAAAATGGAACTCCAGAAAAACACGCTAAAAACTAACGCAAGACTCCCGCCATCTAGGCCGTAGTCGCCTTTGAGATAGATAGCCTGATGCTGCAATACGCCGCTGATGAGGAACCAAACAATACCTGTAGCCATCAGCAACAACGAAAAGACAGGCATGTGCGCCACCTTGGCAACGCTCATACCGCCGTATATACCCATCTTTTTGTCGGCTCCACCATGCGCCTCATCAAGACCGTCAAGCGTCGCGCCTACATCCTCAGGACGGGTTCGCAACGGCCAAAGAACCGGCAATAATATACCTGCAAAAGCAATGATCGATAATGTCAGCAATGCCGTGCGCCAGTCGTTAGTGGCAAGATGGCCCTTAATTATCAAAGGCAGTATCGCTCCGCCTACGCTCGAAGCCATCAGAAGAATGCCGACTGCGCGGCCACGGTACTTGGCAAACCAGCGGCTAACGGTCACCATGCAGGGCACCAATCCACTCAGCGACAAGCTAAGCGCCAATAGCAGGTAAGCGACGGTGAAATGCCATAAAGAAGACATAAACATCAACGACAATAATCCTGTGCACATCACTACGGCCCCAAGAGCCATAATTGGACGTGGCGAATATCGATCCAACAAGAAGCCCACCGCCAAGCTATAGAATGAGGCAAACAGGAACTTTAGCGCCGCCGGGCGTGTCACCTCAGCCTGGTTCCAGCCAAACTCCTCCATTAAAGACGGGTATAGCAGCGGTAGAGTAAACTGCACAATTCCATTGGATATCGCGTAAACGGCGAATAGCCCACCCAGCACGTACCACCCATAGAAAAATCGACCTTTCATCAATCTCTCCAATTGAGCTTACTGTTTAAGCATCTAAAGCCAAAAGATAACAATGGTAGCGACCTGCTAACTAAGATCATTGATGATGCTCTCGATAAGATCGATGTTGGCCTTTTGACGGGCAGCCGTTTCTTGTTTCGATGGCCTAAAATCTTCAACCGCTTCGGGTGATAACAGACTTTGCTCGACAAGCAACTTTTCATGTGTCCTAAGTCTATCTCGCAAAACGCCAATTTCCATTGCTAGCCGCAACACAACAGCGACTAATTGGTCGGGGGTAAGATTCTCGATCTGATGCGGGCGTGATAGCTTGAGTGGTCGATTGGTATCATTATTAGAGGCCATAATCAGATCTTAACTCCGCCGAAGATGTAGAGCTCCCGCTGGCCTATGGGATCGTAGTCGGTGAACACTGTATGTGAATCGAACCCGGCATCGATCAACGCTTGACGCATATCCATGTCGGCGTATCCGGTCCAGAAAGGTTCACCATTATTGACCACCTGCCAGTCATTGGTGACCTGCTTGGGAATCGATAGGCGATCCGGTTGATACGGTATATCTCCATTCAAGAAAATTCCCCCAGGTGCTAATAATCGATACGCTTCCTTCATGATTCCCGGAACAATATCATGCCAAGTTTCATGAAACAAAATATGTGATACGATCAGGTCGAATTTCCCGTCAGCGAAACCAGTATGACGTGCATCGCCTTGTCGGTAATTAATAGCGAGCCCGTTATCTTCGGCCCATACATGTGCAAACTTTAGGAACGGCGCTGACAAATCCAGCGCCCACACATCCGCATTCGCAAACGTCTGTTTATAAGCAATCGTCTGGACGCCAACACCACAGCCGAGGTCGAGAATAGAAAGAGGTTTGGCATCCGGGAAGCGTCGTTGTAACGCACCAATCATGTAATTTCCCATGACCGGGTCACCTACTTTACCGCCATCTGACAGGCCCTTGGCCGCGCGGTAGAGCTCACCAGTTCCTAAATAATTCATGCCTGGCCGTAAACTCATATCACCCAGCATCCCAAAATAACCGCCGGGCTGGCGATGAATTTCAACCTGAGCAATCGGGTCTGGAAGAACCAAATTCTGTGCAAGCTCGAGACGGCCCAACGCATCGCCGCTCGCCAGTGACTCCCATCGGGCTTCAAACTCTGGCAATACTCGAACGCACGTTTGATCTACCGCCTCCCACATCAAGTTCTGGGAGGTAAATACTGAACTTCCCCAGAGTTGAAACAAGTGCTCCCCATCAAACGCTTCGTTTCCTTCTCGGCGATTCCCGGGTGCTCGCCCGTGTTTGCCGACAAAAGCGGGCTTCAATTGTTCCTCATAGCAGTGCGCAAGACGATCTTCAAGCGGACCGTTCAAGTATCCCTTTAGTGCGCCGACAAACGCATGCCTTGACGTTTCATTATGGTTGCTACGATAAATTTCTTTAAGAGTTGGTTTCGCCATTGGCTGCGTCTCAGGTTTAAGTATTAGGCGAGTATGGTTGGTAGGGCATACGGCTGCAACCGATCGCCAGGACTTTCTATGCTTCGAAGGTCGCCCGCACCGCAGAAAACTGGTAATTAGTCATTTACCAACTATAATTCCCCGACGCTGATTAGCGCCGGGGAATAACTAGGTTTTCACAGCACAGCCCATATAAAGTCACCACTTAGAATTCGTATGAAGCAGCTACACCAACCTGACGTTTGTCAGCCAATGGATACTGAAACGCTCGAACAAAACTGGATGTTCTTTCGCTCGTCCCAACGGGCAGGAAGTTTGCGAAGTCGACGAATCGGATAACAGTTGAGGGCGTTCGGTCGTCAGTTACATTGTTGACGAATAGGGACAGGGTCCAATTTTCGCTCTCTACGCCCGCTTTCAAGTTTATCAGATTCTGGTCACCCGTATGCGCATAATTGAAAATCTGCGCATACTTCTTCGAACTATACGAGTAATCGCCACGCACATAACCCATCATATTATTGCTCATAGGGAATTCGTAACGCGCCGACACGTTGGCCTGATTACGAGCCGAGTTAGGGGTTTGGTTACCAGCAACAGACTTTTGACCTGGAGTAAACAATCCCTGTTCGTTGTCATCAAACCGTTGAAACTCCGCATTATTGACAGACAAACCTGCGCTAACGGTCAGCCGCTCAGACACAGCGGCAGTGAACTCAGCTTCAGCACCCATGACTTCAGTCTCGCCAGCGTTAACAACAATCGTTACCGGCCGGCCGTCACTCAGTGTAGTGCCCGAGGTCAATTGCTGATTCTGCCAATCGATGTAGTAAACTGCCACATTTAGCATGTAGCGGCCGTCACCAAATACCGTCTTCAAACCCAGTTCGATATTATCTGACTCCTCTTCATCGGCAAATATTTCGTTGGGCGCCAACAACGGATTGGCATTGATAAATCCGGGTTTATTGCCTACTGCATAGGAGCCATAGACCATAGAGTCGTCGTTGACCTGCCAATTCAATGTGGCCCGCGGCGAGACGCTGTCGAAAGTGTTACCAATCAGCGGTGCAGTCGGTCTCGATCCTGGATTGAAGTTAAAGACCTCATCTTCAGCATAACGTAGTTCAAGACTACCGCTCAGGCGATCGCTAAAGTCATAATTCAATGATCCAAAGAACGCCTCATTATCAATACGTCCCTCACCTTGATCAACCGTTGAACCATTTAGTCTGTCCTCGCGAAAGTCACGGCGACTCCTGTAAATGTATGTACCAACCATCCATTGCAGCGGGCTTGTGGTGTTTGATCGGATCAGTAACTCGGTCGACATCTCTTTGCGATCACTAACCGCGACACGATTAAACGTGCCTCCGCCAAAGGTTGAGTTTGCCGTCAGGTCGACATCATATCCATAGGTCTGATCCGCTGCGAAATAACCCGTATTTGACGAAATAGTAAAAGTATCGGTGCTGTATTCGATCTGCATCGAGGTGCGTTTAGAATCCTTATCAAGACCAATATTACTGCCGAAAAGCGCAAGATTTTGTACGGAGCCTGGTGTTTCAACAACCTCGCCACAATAATATTGGCGTGCAACATTCAGGAAACAGTTATTGGAAAACCTGTCTTGCAGGGTTACTGCTGCCGCACCGTCCTCATCTTTTCCAAAACCAACTGCAAGACGTATATTCCATGCCTCGCTAGGTTTGTACTCTAGCGACCCATCGAAGTTCTGTGAACGCTCATCACCAATTCGATCGCCACCGTCGATACCATTTCTGTAAAAACCGCCGAAGTCATAAGAGCGTACGTTGACCATATAAAATAATTTGTCTTCGATCATGGGACCACTAGAGAAAAAGCTGGTTTCAAATTCGCTATAATCAGCAGCTCTAATCGACAATTTATTCTGAAATTCGTTAGTACCACGCTTGGTAATCAGGTTGATTGCCCCCGCAAACGTTGCCCGACCGAAAAGCGCGGCCTGAGGACCCTTAATAACCTCTACTCGATCGACAATATCAAATGGGAACGAAAGAATGGAATCATTGTATTGAAGGCCGTCAACAAATATGGATGCGTTCGCTTCACCAAGAATCTGCGACATGCCACGTATAACCGGGCGACTACCACCACCTTGAACTCCGAAACGATTAAGCTTCTCGAATGAAAAGCCCGGTGTAAAGTTACTAACATCGAACACATCTCCTAACCCGCGTTCGGCGATTTGATCCGAGGTGAAAGCCGTTATGGCAATTGGCACATCCTGTAGGTTTTCCTCCAGCTTACGAGCTGTAACGGTAATCTCTTCTAGTTCCTGAGACTGGACACTCGTTGAAATAAGTAAGATACAAATTAATGGTATGGCATTATTAATGTATTTCATAAAATATTCCCCTTTATTATTGTTTACCCTCATATTCTGAGCTAGCCCCTAACCAGATTACTTAAAACCATCGAACGACACTTCCAGCTGGCGCTGCGGAATGCCCATATTGGGCTTTAATTATCATAATTCCCTCATTGTTCACAGGATTCGTTCGCCATTAGACGCTGGCGCACTCAACGAATCCCATGCAAAAACTACCTAATCGGCTATAACAATCGCTTACTCGACTTCAACAACAGACTGATTGCCAAATATCGCAATACACTAGGGTAGCTATATAAGACTCCATAAAAATTAACTTATTGCATACTTGTATCTATATTAATACATTAAAGGCAAGATATACAACAATTTAATATCTACTGTGCTAAATTAGGAATCACCTATTGGTTTGAACATTTACTCATGAAAAAATCTGAAACACCTTCCGGTCGCGGCAGCCGCGCTCTCGGGTTAACTCGTTCGCCCAGCCTGCCGGTTTATCACCAACTCTATGTGGTACTTAAGCAGCAGATAATTGATGAAATCTACTCACCAGAAACACCTCTGCCGTCCGAATTTGCTTTGGGTGATGTTTATAAAGTTTCACGTGTTACGGTAAGACGGACATTGAAGTTACTCGAAACAGAAGGGCTAATCGAACGACGAAGAGGCGTGGGTACCTTTGCAATTTTTAGCAAGAAAAGCAGTGAGACCCTAATAAGCGGCGGATTAGAAAATCTAATTACTATTGGCTTCGAGACTACGGCTAAAACTCTTGCACTTGAAGAAGTAAGCGCACCGGCGTTAATCAATCAGGCACTAAAAGTTAAGAAAGGCGAACACTGCATTTGCGTTGAGCGATTACGTATGCATAAGGGGCTACCGTTTTCATTAACAAAAATTTGGTTGCCGCAGGATTATGGCAAACTGATTTCGAAGGAAAGCTTAGGAGATAGACCGGTTGTAGCAGTGTTGGAGGATGCTGCAATCTACCCGACTTCTGCCGACCAATCTATCAGCGCCATTCTGGCGGATGACATTTGCTCCGAGATTCTTAATATTGACATCGGTGCACCTTTGATACGACTGCGCCGCACCGTATTTAACCGCAATGGGACTCCATTATTGCATCAGCTCAGCCTCTACACTCCTGAGCGCTATGAATATCAGATGATGTTGACGCGCGGCAATCATGCCGGACGGCCTCAGTGGAAACATATAGACTAGTGCTCATCCACTGACGTAAATTCATCTTAGTTATCCATCACCTCTGCCAGGCGTTTTTGCCAGCCATTAATAGCCAGCGACCCAGCATCGCTAATTGCAGAACTATTGACGCTTGCCAATAGCTGGGCAGCCAGACACAAGTTCGAAGACAAGATTGGCACGGCCCAGTCACACGCAATGACCGGCAGCGACGGCATGCCAGTGCCACTGACCACAACTGCATCAATACCATCAAACGAAACCGCTTCCAGAGCAGCCTTGACATTCAGGCTACCCAAGTCGTAAATACTTCGAGTGTCTATAGTTTCTGTTTGAATATGCTTGATATCGACGACATCATAACCAGCGGAGCGCCAGTACCGGCTTGCGGCTTCACGGATAAATTCTGGATAAGGCGCCACAATCAAAATTCGTTTAGCATTAATTCGGTGCAACGCCCAATTAATGGCCCCCGTCGCGGTATAAATAGGGAAATTACTGTCTATCGCGGTTAAAATAGATTGCTCAGCATCCGCTCCCAATAAATAGGAGGAGGCAGTACAGGCAAATGCAAACCCGTCGAGCGGCATTACATCATACCGTAACAAATACTCTCCAAGGCGCTCCATATACTCGCATAACCGATCTTCCGGCTTTCCTGCGGCACTAGTTAAGCGTACCGCATGAAATGACACCTCTCGCGGCATAAGGATACTGAATTCGTCTTCTACGGTAGAATTAGCCTGGGGCGTACCAACGCCAAAGCGTCCTCCTCGTGAGTATTCACCACGTATATTTTTACCTATCGCCGACTCATTCATGACGCGACAATCGCTTTAGCACGTTTCAGTCCAGTTATCATTGAAGAGTTAAGCAAGTAGGCACGTGCGAGATCATCGCTCGATGCAATCCGTTGTAACTGTTTAAATATCTCTCGACGTTTGACAGGATCACGCTCTTGCATGCGACGGCGGTTTTTGTCTGCCTGAGCCATAATCTCAGACTTTGCGATTGGCAAGCGTTGTTTGGTATAAGCGTCTAGACGATCTAAAGCGGCACCATTAAAAATAGCATTGATCTCTTCAGTTAATGCAAAAGCATCGTGTACACCACCATTCATACCCATACCCCCCGAGGGACTATTGACATGTGCGGCGTCGCCCGCGAACACAACACGACCAACGCGGTAATCGTCAACAATCCTCATATGCACTCGATACACACGCAAATCTAAAATATCATAATCGCCGGCTTGTGTGACAATCTTTTGCATTTTTTGCTGTATGGCTTCAGGCTTAATGGCGTCTTCTACAGATTCATCAGGGTCCCGATACAGTGAACAACGCCATCGATCAGGTAAATGCAAAAGACTAAAGGTGCTGCCCTCAGTCCAAACATAATTGACGTTAGCTAAATTAGGTAGATGTAGTTCAAAAGGAAATTTCGTTGTTGCCAAAATCACGGTCTCAGGGTAGGTAACACCCTCGAAATTCACTCCCAAATGTTTACGTATCTGGCTTTTCGCTCCATCAGCCGCCACCAATAAACGACCAGTATAAGTGTGGCGCTCGCCACTTTTATCAACGTCAACTTCTACATAGTCATCAAATTGAGTGAACGATTTAACCGTAGCACCAAAATGGAATTCGACATTCGATGCGTTCACTAGTTCAGACTTCAAAATTTCACATAACTTTGATTGCTCACATTGAAGACGGTAAGGATGATTGGTTTCATTAGCAATCAAAGACAAATCAAATTCAGCATACTCGTGCGTTTCATGTATGCGTATTTGCCATGCTGGGCAAATGCGGCCCATGCTAACTAAGCGATCAGAAATAGCGTACTCATCTAACATGTCCAGAGTTGGCGGATGAAAGGTAGACGCCCGCAGATCTTGAGGTAGTGAATCGTTTGCCTCGAAGACCACACAAGGAATACCAAAGGAATTGAGACGCAATGCCGTTACTAGACCAACTGGCCCGGCTCCGACGATTAAAACTTTATTACTACTCCTGCTCAAAGCATACTCCTCAGGATCCAACGTTCTGATATAAGTCTTGCTGCATTATAAATCATGTATTAATATAAAGACATCATCGGTTGTTCCATAGTTCGCATTGTTGCCTCGAGATATCAGTATTATAGTGAATGTAGTGACTCGAATTCATGCGGCTAATCGGGCCAACTGAAACGATCCGCGCTGTGAAATTAAACGGCTAATGAAATCTAATGAGCTGCATACATAAATTTTTAAAAACGAAAGTAAAAAGTACTTAATAGCTGATAGATACACTTAAATTTCATCTATTTTGATATATCATCAAAGCAATATTTTTTTGGACAGCCTTAAATGCCTATTACACTAGACACATTATTCAGCAAAAGAATACGTGAAGGATTAAACAAAGAATCCCCTACGCCGCTCTATCATCAACTATATAGCTTGC
>Ga0115003_10002419_pt1 | contig 15518 bp, 7 predicted proteins | sample ArcticOcean_MG_C_7_FD_88736 | JGI IMG/M metagenome (GOLD analysis project Ga0115003, IMG submission 88736) | Marine microbial communities from western Arctic Ocean - ArcticOcean_MG_CB11_88 | ecosystem: Environmental > Aquatic > Marine > Oceanic | place: Arctic Ocean: Canada Basin | collected... | reverse complement strand
TGAAATTCAATACAGTATTCTCAAAGTATCAAAGCTTGATTATAACGCCTCCGTCTTGCAAGCAGTTAGATTGCTTCCCAAACCGCTCATCGTGTATGTAATAAATCCTTCCGACGCTGAACATTATGTAAGCCAGTTAAAGCGAGATGGCTTTGGCAGAGTTGCAAGTTTCACTGGAAACACCAAAACTGAAGTTCGCACTCGTCTATTACGGGAATGGGGTAACGACGAGATTGACATTATGGTAGGTACTTCCGCCTTTGGAATGGGCGTTGATAAGGGCAATGTCCGGTCCGTGCTGCATGCAGGAGTTCCTCCCAATATGGACAGTTTTTATCAGCAAGTAGGCAGAGGTGGCCGAGATGGAAGATCTTGTCAGTCACTTTTAATCTATCATTCAGGTCAAAAAGAACTGGCAGAAAATAACAATAATGTCACTCTAATAGGTGCTGAGTTAGGTTTAATGCGCTGGAATGAAATGTGGACGCAAGGAAGATCATGTGTGGATCATGAAAGAATCCTTAATCTTTCGGCACAGCACAAAGGTATCGCGACAAGTAGTCTAGGCAATAATATGTGGAACTGGAAAACTTTGCTGTTAATGCAGCGTGCGAGAATGATTAGGCTAGTTATAGATAGCCCAAGGCCCCCTGAATGGGATGTTTCACTAGCCGAAGCGGCCAATCATCAAATATTAGATCAATACTTTAACAATTATTACAATGAGGTCAAGGTTGATGTTCTAGGTACAGACGTTTTCACATCCTTGGGGTGGGAAAACGAATTTGAACAGCGGCGTAAATTAGAATATGTACGTACTGGTATCGCATTTCAAACCCTATGGAAATGGATAAATTTGCCAACTATGTACCAGATGCCATTGTGTGTGGAGCTAGAGAAGTTTTACACTGTATCGCTGGTAAGTCCCGACAGAAGGTGTGGGGGATGTCCAGGCTGTCGAATTGCTGGTAATGCAGATAGTTTTATACCAGTAGCAGGGCGTTCATGCCGAGTGCTTGGAATGGAAAATGTTCAGTGCTGGTCTGGTGAATTAGTCGGTGAACACACTAATTTAGGGCTATATTACTCTTTGGAAAACTCAAGACGTAATCCTGATAAAATTATTAAGGAGTGGGATTGGATTAATTCATTAGTAAAAAGCCGAGCAATTGTGGCGATTCGTACAAATCAAAAAACACTCGATATGCTTGCTAAGTCAATTCGCCGGAAAAATCGCAATTTTTGGATTGGGATCCCCTTGGAGGATAAAGAAAGTAGTAAAGTTGAATGGCCAGAACTTGTTATAGTGTTGCCGAGTGAAGCTAATTTACCTGAATTAGATTTTAGATTTACACCAAGGTTAATGGTTGCTCCAGCATCCATAACCGATACTAATGGTTTTGGGGTTCCTTGGTGGGAAAAGTCCAACAACGTATCCTCCCTCGAACTTTTTATCCAAGGACTTTTGTAATGGCAAATATTTTTAACAATGCTAATCCGGGATACCACATAGGTATTATGTGCCTTATTTATCGAGTATTGTGGCGTTCAACATCACCAATGACAGCAAACCAAGTTGAAGAACTCTGTCGTCCAGAGAATCTTAAAAGAAAGCCGGATCATAAAAAGAAATTCAAACAAACACTAACATTTTGGAGCGACGAATCTCATTGTCTGTGGGAAGAAAACGATGATTCAATGCTTGTATTACTGCACAAAAATTTTCGGACAGAACCGACTCCTTTTGAAATAGCTGAGGTGGCTCGAGTGGCACTTTTTAAAAAAATAATTCCAGATATTGCGGTTAAAACAAGGGATGCCTTTCATGGTACTGAACCACTTTTTTTATTACTTTCCTGCCTTTTGGCGAGTGGGAGACATTTACCGTTCAGTGGTGATCCGCTTGAAACTGGCAAATATAGCCAAATTACTGAGTTAATTTCTACATATTTAGATGCTAGCAAGCATGACCTAAATGGTAGCGAGCATGGCCAAGTTCTGCCTTGGTTCGTATTTCTTGGTTTTGTAGAGCTAAATAATAACGAGATCGTTGTGGACCCAACAAGGGCAGTTAGGGATGTAATCAAGCATATATTTAAGTCTACGGACACGTTAAATATCCGTGAATTTCTTATAAAACTTAACAAACTGTTACCTGTTTTTGATGGAGGTAGTTATCAAAAACAAACCACAGAAATTATGCTGGCGGCTAATAATGGATGGAACTTTGACTATAAAAATAATATTTCGAATGCTTTGAGTGTTGCTCTTTATCGGCTACATGTCCTGAAGGAGATTAAATTACCTCCCCCTAAGTCAGATGATCCTAATGCTATTCAGATTACACACCCTTTTACCAAGGAAACAAAGCGTATAAGTCAGATAATTTATTTGGGAGGTCATGAGAATGCTTAAGGAATATTGGCCAGCGCGTGAGGAAAGTAATAAATGCATTAGAACAGACGCAGATGGGACAGCGGAACATGTTCTATTGGCAGTCCATGAGCCAATGTTGTTGAAGGAAGTTTATGCTGGAAGGTCTATAGATGAGACAAGAGGGGAGCATGATCTTTTAAATCAACTTATTACGACTGAGTTCCCAATTCCCATTATTGGGGCTGCGGGTACTGGAAAGTCACATATTATTCGCTGGTTAGACGCCAAACTAAAAGTGCATAAAGATTGCACTAATTGGCACATAAGACGAATTCCTAAAGGTGCTAGCCTCCGGTTAGTGCTTACTATAATTTTGGAGGGGTTGGATGGCGAGGATTTTGAAGATGCACGCCAACAAGTCCAACTTGTTGGAAATGATCTTGAGGTAGAGGATCTGGCAGAGTATTTTATTAACTTTATTGGTCAAGAACTTAATGCCCTTCATCAAGCAAACCTTATAAAAATAGACAGATTTCGCGAAACTAAAGAGATTGCTAGCGAAGTTGAAAAAAATCGGATTTGTGCGGTGAGTCGACACGCCAAACCCAAAAAAGGTCTACGTGATCTTTTAGGTGATTCAAACTTTAAGGAGCGTTTAGTAGGGAAAGACAAGTGCATCTACCAAATTGCCCGTCGATTTACAGAGATAACAACGGCAGAAGAAATGGGGTCTGAAGACTTTAGAGATGAATTTTTGTTGGACGATCTTGATTTTACAAATGACTTCAACCTCGACAATTTATCCCTCGAAGCGAGAGACTATGTAAAAGATGCCAACTTACTTTCTGACAAAAACATGCATATAGAAGCAGTTAGTATGTTGAATGAAGTGTTACCAGCAGCTACTCAAAGGGCCTTTGGCCAATTCTACCAATTTAAAACTGGGAGCTTCTCTGATTTATTTTCACTTATTCGAGTTCATTTAAAAAAGAAACAAAAAACTTTGGTCATACTTATAGAAGACCTGGCCATGATTTCAGCAATTAGTGATACGCTCCTGGACAATCTTCTGATCGAAGCAGACCGTGAAGGTGACGAAGTCTACTGCCCTATGCGCTCAGCTTTTGCCGTTACTGATGGTTCCATTGCGATGGACCTTTATGCAAGAAAAAGCGGCACAATAAGTACTCGACAGGCAGAATGGTATATTGAAGAAAAAATCTCCGATGAAGGTGCGACGCTTGGCCGTATTGAAGATTTTTGTGGTCGATATCTTAACGCTGCTAGAATTGGAAGTGATAAACTCTTTGACGGTTATGATGCGTCCAAGGTCGATGGAGACTGGCCAGCAATATTTAGTTCGGAAAATCTTGAGGAAAAGGAGGAAGTGGCTAAATTTGGTCTTTCACCAAAAGGCTATCCACTATTTCCTTTCAACAGTTCGGCCATTCATGCGCTTGCTGAAATCTATTGTAAACGTGACGGCCAGTTAAGGTTCCAACCTCGTTCTATTATTCGGAACATATTAAAGAATATACTGGAACCATTTCGTGAGAAGTATTTGAGAAATGACTTCCCATCTATAGAAATATCTAATTCTGTTGCACTACATATTAGCTCAGAACTAGAGTTAGAACTCCAAACAGAATTGAGGGACATTAGGGTCCAGACCCTTGTTAAGATTTGGGGGTTTGGGGCTAACAACTTGTCGGAATTGGCAGGTAGACTCAATCCAGACATTGCAAGGGAGTTCTGTTGTGAGACTCTAGTAGAGACACTGACAGAGACAACACCGATTTTTCCTGGAAAATCTTCCAAGCCACCTCAAGTCGTACCTCTATACGATAAACCAGTTTTGGTAGACCCCACTAAACCTTTCACCGTAAAAGTGGAAGATAAATTTAAAGAAGTGGATGAGTACTTTAAAGGTAAAGGTAAAATCCCCCAAGCTATCGCACAGGATATCAGACGTGACCTTGCAGAAGCACTTAAGGCTTGGTGGTCTTCTAAATATTATGGTGGCTGGTCTGGAATGGCTCAGTTGCCAAAAATCTCAGAAAGAAATGTAATAGGTATAAATATTCCATACAACACCAATAATCCAGACGTTCTTAAAACATTTGGATATTTTGGCAAAAAAAATGGAACTGGTTACGACGATCAAGCCATTAAACATAAGGGGTATTTAATAGCATTGCTCCGATTTACGAGTAAAGGTGATTGGAACTACACTGAGGGTTATGAGGATTACTGTCGTTACAATGACTTTCGCAACGAATGGGTTATTGAAGCTAGCAGGAGTCTCGTAGACAAAACGCGAGTGGAGTCGGCTACAAATATAGTACAACACATGCAACGTGCAATAATATTTGATCCAACTATAGTTGGAAAAAAACACTCAGAAAAGCTGAATATTATATGTCAAAGTGCTAGCGCTATTAAAGAAAGTACAGTTCCTACTGGACTGCTGGATTGGGACGACCTTAAAAGCGAGATGCTCGGCGATTGGGATGAAGAGCAAAACATATGGCTTCTGAACTTTTTGCCTGGATCAAAGAATTACGCAGTAGAGGGTGATGAAATCAAGAGACTATCACTAGGTTCACTTAGTGATAAAGTTGATCTTCCCAGGCAGGTCAATGCTGTAGTTCGAAAAGTGGAGAGAGAGCTTAAGCAAATCTTTGAGAGTATAAAGTTAATTCAGGGTTGTGGAACTCAAGAGTCTTTCAGCAAAATATTAAATGACTTTAAACACTTGATTGCCACACTTAGTAGTGAAAAAATATTTGACAAAGATGTCTTCGGGATGACCGCAGGAAATGCAAAGAAGTTGATTGATGACATAATTGATGGAAATAATTGGTCTGCGGTAAAGGCTCTTTTGGAGTTATTTGGTCCTCAAGTTGATGAAATAGCAAAAGTTAAAAGTGTTAACAATATTGACGTAGGAAAACTTAAACAATTAAATATCCTTTTTAAACGCTGGGATGAACTCTATGAAGCTACGGCATTGAAATTAAGAGTGGAAAATGAAAATCGAGGGTATAACGAAAAAGAGTTGGTACGAGAGCAGGTTATAGAGACTGTATGCGATTTTGATTCATCGTTATGTGCAATTCAGGAGGCCTTTTGTGAGTGACCTTTCGAAAAAGACACGCTTAGAAGAACAATTTACAACTATTCTTGAGCAAGTTGATATATATGGTAGGGGTAGCGAAACGGCAGAGGCTAAAAAAGGATATGAAACTATACTTCATCGCCTCGGGCAGTCTGCTTTAAAGTTAAAGCAACAAACCGACCAGGCCTCTATAACGCGGCATAAAAATTTATGTGGTGAGTTAGTAGACAGTCTCAGTATTCAAGAATTACAAGCTATGGATACCTCACGCTCTGCTCTGGATAAATTTAAAGTGCATTGGGATGAAAATGACTATAAGTCTACCCAAGGAGATGAACTTAATACATTGGCTGAGACCTTCAAAGGTTTTACAAAAATGTTAGGTGATACAAATCTTAATCTTTGGATTAGTTGGCATAGTAATTTAAGTGATCGTTTTGAGATAGAGGACCATTTACTAGCTGCGCAACGTGGTATTGGTGTAGTTGAGGATCGCCGGGAAAGTTTTAAAAAAGACCGCGAAAAATTTAAAGAACTGGTCGCATTAATTCCTGATGAAATTTCTGTTATTGAGGATATATTAAAACTTACAACACGGTTGACCGATTTGCGGGACAACATGGATCATCACCTCCCAACTAGTGTAAAGATTTTTTTTGAGAGTCTTGACCGCCCTCCTCACATCGCTAAAATTGAACTGTTTACAACAGAGGTGGTTAATTATTTAAAAAATAATGGTGCCCTTGAAGATTTTGTAATTACTCGGAAGAGGAAATTTTTGTGAGTGATAACATTTTGCCTGACATGTTAGGTATTTTACTAAGTGCTATCGAAGAGAAAGAATCGAAATTTTTATTTTGGGGTGACACTAACGGCTTTCTTTCAGATGAGGATTTGATCTCTCTGATCGATAAAATTCTTGATGATGAGGCCTCAGATCTAGAAGAGGACGCGGATGATTTAAAAGATGAATTACTTGAACGTGCCATGATTTTTGGCGTGGTTGAGTTAGGAACTGTCGTTGGCTATAAAAGTCGGATGGCATGTTCAGTTCACTTGTATAGGAATCTTAGGCAGTGGTTTCATGGAAATAAAATTGAAGAGTCTAAGACATTAATTTCAGATTTTAGATTTGCAAGAAAGGCACGAAGTTACCCCGTTCGAGACGTTCAAACAGCTAAACTAATTCAAGAATGGCATCAAACGGGCCTTATTGATCAGGTTAAGTCTCATGTTTTAAAGGCATTGATGGGAGACTTTGAGCTTTCAGGCTTTCAGGCCCGCGCTACTGCAGATATATTAAAAAGAGTCCCGCTATCTAGGAGATACAACCCGACTGCTACAATTATAGCCGCAGGCACCGGTAGTGGTAAGACTAATGCCTTTTACTGGCCTGCTCTAGCTTATATTGTTAGTGACATAGTGTTGGCCCCCGAAACGCGTGCAAGAACTTTAGCAATCTACCCACGGACGGAGTTATTAAAAGATCAGTTTAATGAGGCGTGGCGGCAATGCCGTCAATTGGATAAGTTTGCTATAGATCATGATACAAGGGTAATTCGTATTGGTGCATTATATTCGGGCACTATAAAGACAGTAAAAGCCGCACAAATTACAGGAAAGGCATACCACTCTTTTGCACTATTAAAGTGTGTGACTGAAAGATGTAGGGGTGAGATGCGCTGGAATAAGCAAGATGTTGATCTTGGTTTGGAACGTTTAATATGCAGTGAATGTCAATCTGAGGTCGGTGATAACCAAGTAACTTTGACGCGTGAGTCAATGAAAAAGTCGCCCCCAGATATTTTGTTTACGACAACCGAGATGTTGAATCAGAAGATGGCTGATCCATACTACCGCCACCTATTTGGATTTCGTTCTCAAAATCCAATTCCTTTAATCCTGTTAGACGAAGTGCATACCTATTCTGGCACTAGTGGAGCGAATGTGGCTTTCTTGCTTAGGCGTTGGAGGGCACTCGCTAAAATGGCACCTCATTACGTTGGATTGTCCGCTACACTTTCTGATGCTGAAGTATTTTTTTCCCGCCTTACAGGTGCTAAAGAATATAATACACATCTTGTGGAACCTATGAGTAGTGAAATGATTGAGGAGGGGAGTGAATATCTGCTGGCCCTACGTGGTGATGCTGTTTCTCAGACCGCTTTGCTTTCAACTACTATCCAAGCAGCTATGTTATCCGCACGCATGCAAGACCCACTAATCAATCCCAAGTCAGATGGCACTTGGGGCTCTAAAACGTTCATCTTCACTGACGATCTAGATGCAACTAATAGGTTACATTATCAGTTATCTGATGCAGAGGGTTGGGTGATAGAAAAAGGTCGCTGGAAACCAAAAAGTAACACTAGTTCGCTAGCAACCCTGAGGAATCCAGACTTACTAGGTGAAAATCGGAGTAAATTAACCAGATATGGTCAAGATTGGAGTATCGCTAACGATATTGGTCATGAGCTCGATAGTAGTGATCGGCCCCGTATCTCCAGAACATCTAGCCAAGATAGTGGAGTGGATGAAAATGCACCGGTGATCGTTGCAACAGCAACACTAGAAGTGGGGTTTAATGATTCTCAGGTAGGAACCATAATCCAGCATAAGGCGCCTAGAAATATTGCATCCTATTTACAGCGGAAAGGTAGGGCAGGACGAGGTCGTAAAATGCGTCCTTGGACTATTATCACGCTCTCAGAATTTGGAAAAGATCGCACTGCGTTTCAAAATTATGAGAGACTGCTTGATCCAGAAATTGAGGGATTAACCCTGCCTATTGAAAATGACCATATAAAAAGAATGCAAGCGGCCATGGCAACTCTAGAATGGGTTGCATCTAAGACGAATTGTTTTAATCCTTGGAAAGATCTCAATTACCCAGATAGAATCTCAGAAAAATTGAAAAAAAAATTGCTAGAACTACTGCATGAGATTCTTGATGAAGAGCAGAAACGTGCTGAGTTAGAGCTCTATATTTCTAGGGCACTATCTGTTGATCAAAAAACTGTCGAAAGTATAGTTTGGAAGGCGCCACGTTCGATATATAATGAAGTCCTGCCAACTCTTATTAGGAAACTTGAATCGAATTGGGGTTCTTGGGATAGCACCTTAGGAAAAATCACTCCAGGGGCTGAAAAAAATACCACATGGGGTTCTCCTTTAGCTCAATTTATTCCCCCTCAACTCTTTAGTGGACTCAATAGTCCAGATCTGGAGATTGTGCTAGAGCGTCATGTCAGTAATGAATACCAAAGTATGCCCTTTTTTTCTGGTCTTCGTGAGTTTGCGCCTGGACGAATTACTAAGCGTTATTCAGTAGGGCGTGGAGATTATTCAGATTGGGTATTCCCTGCGGACATTAAACCCTCTCCAGAACTTCATGGATCTGAATTAGGACTAGAACTAGTCGATGTTTTCGGTGACGGTCATATTTTGATAGAAAATGTTTATTGTTCTGAGTTTGATGACTTTATTGAAATATTTCGACCTGGAAAAATTATAGCTAAATCTTTGCCACCGCAAATGACCATGACAGAGAAAAGTAATGCATCCCTTAGGTGGTATTCCCAGTTCAAAGCGATTCATGAAACTGAGTCGCATCGGATACCGGAAGAAAGCCACTGGGATACAGATCTATTTCAATCGATTTCCTTCTATAGTCATCAATCAATGACTCCTTTAGATATTCTGCGGTTCACGACCGGTTCAGACGCGACACTTAATTTTAAAAGTGGAGATCATGCAGACCTACGTCTTAACTGGAAAAACAATGGCTGTCCGGTTGGAATTGGAACTACTCTGTCGGTAGATGCGTTATGCATGAAATTTCAATGTAGTGAACAAGACATTCGCACCAAAATTCTAGATCAAAAATTAATAGGTTCATTAAGATACTCGTATTTGAAGCATATGCTTGAACAATGTGTAATCTTTGGCGGTAATAAATTTCATGCTAACTGGGTTCATGAATGCTTTATCGCAGCGATTGCGCTGGAGGTGAAGCGGGCCGATGTTGGCACTATTGATGCTATTGCTGCAGTTTGTTCGAATCAGTTAAAACTAAATGAAATAAAGAACATTCTCTTTAAAGATGATTTTGAAATTGTAGAGGCTGAAGAAGAGCAAAGTTTTGAACAACAAAAAGATCAAAAATTACAGGTCTATTTAAGCAAATTATTCGAAAATAAAGAACTACTTACTATTTTGCACACCTATGGTGTCGGACTATTTGAGCCATTAGAGCAGAATAAAGATTTCTTAAAGTGGTGTCGTGATGTATTGGCGAATACATTGGCTGCTGCGGCAAAGCAAATGGTTTGCATTGTCTTACCCAACGCAAGTGACCAAAGTTTTTCTGCAGAGAGTCAATTAGAAGGTAATTCAATAATTGTTTGGCTGTGCGAAAACGAGGCAGGTGGGGGTGGCATCATTACTGAACTAGAGGACAAGTATCTCGAGGATTCATTGGGTGTTCTAAACACCTTTGCGGGGATGTTTCAGGTTGGTACCTATGAGCAGTTAGATGCTGATTTAAAAGGTGTATTAAAGAGCAGTGCTGATGGAACGGGTATAGATCTGGCTTTTGGTGAAATGAGAGCGTCAATTGACTATACGACACGATTAAAAGCCCTTAACAAATTAAGATTGGCAGTTGTAAAAGCAGGGTTTGAGTTTTCCCATAGTTTTTCCGCAGTACTTTTCAGCCGTATTCTTCGCTTAGGGAGTAATAAAAATACTGACAGTACTTTACTGACGCACATATCACATTGGAAAGAGCTAGAAACTGAAATAGGCTTTGAGCTACCCATAAATATTGCCGCAGCTGTGTTAGCCGCTACCGAAAAACAGCAGGCCAATATCTTTCAACGAGCTTGTGAAATCCAATCAGTTTTATGGCCGCGGGGAAGTGATGTAAGGCAAGAGGCACTGCCCTTTTACAATCAGTTTTATAGTGGCAATAACCTAACCGAACGACTTCTGGTTGCTAAAATATGCCAAGACAATACTATTGAAATTGACTATGAAAGTGAGAACTGGCAAATGATGATCTGTGAAGTCGTCAGTAAAGATGGAAGTGTGGATCTTATGGTGAAACGTGAGAGTATTCATCAGATTAGCAAAATAGTAACCAGAATAAACGTTACATCGGTCGATATTTTTGGCCTGTTACTGTATCCAAGAATAGCAGTCATAAAAAGAGAGTTCGATAACATACGTTTAAGGATCGAACTATCGGAGGTGGTGCATTGAGCAGATCAAAGGATGGGCAAGAACCAAGACAATTTTGGCTTACTAATGAAGTTTACAGAGCTAAATTTAGACAAGTAATGGGTTCCCAGTTAATGAGTATGGCATTCTCTCCATGTGACATTTGGTGGGTTTCTCCGTGGGTCACCGATTTTGATTTAATAGACAATCGAATGGGAAATTGGAACTCTCTTGAACCCCGATGGGGATTAAGATATGTTCGTTTGTCCGAGGTTATTATCAGACTTATTGAGGCTGGATGCCGATTTCGAATGGTTACTTTACCTGATGACAGAACATCAATGTTCGTTGGACCATTAAGTCAACAGTTCCAAGATACCAATAAATTCGAACATTTGATTAGGGAAGAATTACATATAAAAGGAATGTTAACAAAAGATTTTTGGTTGAAGGGAAGTATGAACTTTACATATAGAGGAACGCACAAAAACGATGAACAACTGGATTTAATCGTGTCCCCAAGTGCCATCACTGAGGCCCGTATGGAGTACGACCGAACTTATGGGTCGTTTAATCATGAGTGATTGGTTATCTACTTTTTTTTTGAATCCGAACCAATTGGATTTGGAGATGATCACTAACTCAGAGAACCAAGAGGGGCTTAATAAAGATTTTCTTGGATTGATTGAACCCGCAACTTTCGGCCATCTTCCAATGATATTACCTCGATTATCCCTTAATGGAGGGTATTCATTTTATATCTGTGCAGACGGAATACATCAATTAGGAGAGCTAAGGGAGATTATTAAAGCTTACTTTGGTAATACCTACTTTGAACCTTACTGGCAAATCTTTAAAGTTTCTAAAGACCCTTTGGAAAACACACTGCTTGCAAAATACACAGCAGGGTTTCTGCGATTGAAAGTTCGTGATGTTTTTGAAAATGATCAAGTTAAAATAATAGAGTTAACAATTACGTTAACTAAGTTGTTAAAACGATTTAGAGGCAAGCCAACCTTTATCTCAGATACTAAGCGCCCCATTGCACGCATACTCAGAGACTTTTTTATTGCCAAAAATCATTGTGATGGTGATGCAGCACTGAGTTATGTCAGTGAATTGTCAGATAGGAGATTATTATCTCCAATGAATCTCATATCACTTGAGTTTCAAGCGCTTGCCTCTGCCAACCGCTGGGATGATATTTTATCAAATAAAGTCAAATTAGCAGATGCGGTAACTGGGATCAGTTCTAGTCAAGTCAAGTTGATAATATTGAGAGCTTTAAGAAGTACTAGTTTGTCATCTGACGTTATACAGCGAAAACGATGTGATGAAATAGCGTTTGAACTAGATGGTATCCAAGCTATATTTCTCAAAGACCCAGAGATTGCTACTAACGCAGCAGAGGAATGGATGTCCTGGTCTATAGGAGCTGCAGTTTTTGGATATGATCAACTTGAGCAGGTATTACCCAAAGACTTATCCGATGGCGTTTGGTGGAAAACGCTGTCTAAATGGCTATCTGGAAACTCGCTGCCAATAATACAACCAATGACGGTAGTACTTGATGTGCTTATGGCGGAAGTTCCCTCTCAGTATGCTGCTGGACGCCTATTAACTGAAAGTGTGCATGCGAATACTGACGACAACCTAAAAATATATGACTTACTCAGAGGATATCCTGAAGGAATTCTTGAGGCAGTATTTAAAGACAAGGTGGTGTTTCGTCCATTATGGGAAAGTCTAAGAAGATGCAGTGACCAACCCTTTTTTTATAGTTGGCAGGATGTATTTATAGCAATAAAAGATGACGCCCCAATAGCTAAAATTCAAGAAGTACTTAGTGCCTGCGTAAATGACTGGGAAAGAGAATCCTGGAATGAAGAGCACCTAAGCTCATTTATCGAAACGGGTGAGGGATCTTTGCTACGTGATATTTTACCTCACCTGTTACCATGGTTGGTTGAGTCTGAAATTACAATTTCGAAAATTAATATATTGGGTATTTTAGAAAACTTGGCAGCTGATGAAACTGTATCTGCTCAAGATTTGAACCTATGTAGTGATGTTTTTGGTATTTTTACTGCATTACCATCAACCCCAAGAGAATATACTGAGGTGCTGGACTGTGTGGATCTCATATGGGACAAGGTAAAAAGCCCAAGGACTATAAACTATTATTTAGATGTATTTGATTTGATAGTTGATGCGCCTTGTGCAGATCTCAACCGTCGTGACGAACTTTGGTCTTCTTTTCAAAAATATTTAATCATTCAACGGGCGAAACTTGATGAAGCGCAGATATTAACTGCAGTTCAATTAGCCAAAGATCTGACAGGTACAAGTGAACAATTTGTCTCTGTTTATGTTGAGAAAGCGGTGGTTGATGACGTCCCAAATATTGATTTATCTGGTAAAACTCTAGCTATTTATTCCTTAACTGAGGGAGCGGGGAAAAGGGCTGCATCAATCATAAGTACACAATACCCAGGCATAGCGGTATCGTTAAATCATGATAAAACGGCAACATCATCGTTAATAAACTTGGCAGAGAAGACGGACTACTTCATTTTTGTTTCACAAAGTGCTGCTCATCAGGCCTTTTATCCAGTCACAGACAAACGTAAGGACCTGATCTACCCTTCAGGTAAAGGCTCTTCCAGCATAGTTAGGGCATTTGATGAGCGCATTCAGGCTACGCTATAACTGCTTTAATTGCCGAATTAAGTGTCGGCTAAGTTCTAGGTAGTCACGTGGAATGAATTGAAGACCATTCCACGGACGCTTGTTGTCTAAACCAAACTCCCAGTGTCCCTCTGTCCACGCACATTGACTAGCTAACAAGTTCAATTGTCTTGCGAATTCATCTCTATGTTTTGCTCCAGAAGCACTGTAGATATGTTCTAAAACAAATCCCATAGCAATAATACCAACTCCATGGACGAGCCTTGATGTTCTTGGGGTTTTGCCGACCCAAGCCTCTGGAAAAACGCTTTGGACGGCAGCAAAGAACTCACTAATTATAGTGAACTGTGCTACTTCAGGATTATTAGCAAGTGACATTTCTCTCAAAACACCAGCATTTAAGGAATTCATAATCAATTTCTGTAAGGCTGTATCTTTTAGTGTGCCTTGTGGGTTTGTATGCTGCGCTATTTGGCCATGGAGCGATGAGTCCTCATCATAATTTAAGCGTTCTACAAGGCCTGCAGACTTAGATCTAGATGAAAGTCTGTGTGGCAGGCCAGTAACAGATGGCAATAACTCATAAATAAGTGTCTTAGGTAATGGCCGGGTGTTATTAATAAGAATGAACTGTTTTCGCAACTCTTCTTCGTTAGAACACACAATCATACTCACTAACACTTCGAAATTTTTATCAGGAAGACCAGAAAGGGCAGTGAGACGCTGTTGTCCATCTACGACGAAGCCTTTGCTGTCCTCAGTTACATCGATCGTTACTTGTGCCATGCCGTCTTGGTTATTAGTAATGGTGACACCTGAAGTAAAAGCTACAACAACCGAATTAGGCAAGACAGCCTCATCCGCCGCGAGATATGTTCTTATCTCATTAATGTGTGCCGCCACCTGGGGGCGCTGAAAACCTGTTAAAGAGCCATCTTTTTGTCGTCCAATTCTGTCAATACGCGCAAAATCTAAAATTTCATTTGCGGGAGCACAAAAAGATAAAACCTGCAGATGATTGCTTTGTTTTGGCACTAAAGCTGTGTAGTTATATTTTGTCATTTTATTAAAATTCTGTTGAGATGGTTATGGTAAACATTCAAATTATGGATACCTCTTCTTTTATTTCTATTGGACCCTCGGAATATTATTCCTTCAACCCCAATCGCATTACACACGTCACAATTGCAATCTTCCCAAGGTCTGCGTTTTAACGTTTTTATATACTTTTCCTCAAGCTTACTAAGTTGCTTTAATAGCTGAGTCTCATCTGCCGTTGGGGTGTTATGCAATGGTTTAGTATATTCCATCAACGCATTAAGGGTATTTTCAAGGGTCTCCTGACCAGCGGCATACATGCGCAGTGAACTAAGTGCAGCACTTTCCATCTCTAATAAATGTTCTTGTTTATAAAGCCCGGTTTTGGCATGGGTTTTAAGCTTATTATTGCTAATAGCTTGTGGGATTCTAATGGCTGTATAGTAATCAATACTGCCATCATCATTAGGTAGGTAGTAGTTTTTTACAGAATCTTTAAATGCCTTCAAAAGAGGGGATGTGGTGTCAAAGCTTGCAACTTGTTTGTACTTTACAAACTCATGCAGATTGTCAGCTTTGGCAAATCCTAGAAGATGTACTTTAATACCAGGCCACTGCTTAATGGCATCAGTCACAGCGGTAACGGCTATATGAGTATCAGTCGCTGTTAATGGCACCATACCACCAATAGCAAGGTATCTATACCCAATCTTAACTAACTCTCTTGCAGCATGCGCTAGACTGTCTGGTGACCATCCTTGAATTACACCAATCGGGGTAAACGTATTATCAAGCTTCTTACTTTCTTCAAAGAATTCACTGGCTAAATTTAGGGTTATCTCAAAGCGTTTTTTACTAACTGCATTACCACCATTGAGGCCAGAAACACTTTTGTCAAATTCGAAGATAATATGATCAACAGCACAGCCATGAGTGAATTGGCCCTGGCCATAAAATTCTACAGTGTCAGCAGCAGTGTAGGGTGGCTCGGGCATGTCACAATATGAAAAAGCACCATTGTCACCAAAAATTGGCATTTCCAGTTGTTCTTTGGCAGTAAGGCGAAGATGCGCCCTAG
>Ga0115003_10002417_pt1 | contig 15520 bp, 14 predicted proteins | sample ArcticOcean_MG_C_7_FD_88736 | JGI IMG/M metagenome (GOLD analysis project Ga0115003, IMG submission 88736) | Marine microbial communities from western Arctic Ocean - ArcticOcean_MG_CB11_88 | ecosystem: Environmental > Aquatic > Marine > Oceanic | place: Arctic Ocean: Canada Basin | collected... | reverse complement strand
GTCAGTCATCTAGACGGTTAGTAACTCGCCCTCAGGCCGCCTCATCACGTCGAGCGTTGTGTGACTAGGGGAAGTTGGGGAACTTGATGTCGAGCTTGCAGACCGACTCACCGTCGTCGAAGAGGGCAAACGCTCGATACGGAGGGTTTCCCTTCGGATGCCTCAGGAAGCCAGCCCAGGGGTCGTCCTGAGGCGAGAACTTGGTGTGTGTCAGGGTGGCGTCGCGGTGGACGAATGAAGCAAGGCCCTCGATGATCCCGCGTTGACCGGTGATCAAGATCTGATCAATCTTTCGCTCGGACTTCCGGCTCTTTGCCCACCCGGATACGACCAAGGCTAATCCGTCTCGGGTTTGGATGGGAGTTGCCGACGACATACCGCCTTCGCAATGCTTGCTCCCGATGATCTTGAAGTCTTTGGCGATCGAACTGCCGGGATACCGCGCACGCGCTTCGGTAAAAAAGCTGCGCGATTCCTGGCGAAGCCGCTCGGCGACTCGATACACACGCTCGGGTTCCTTCACCACCGTTCCGCCAGGCCATTGGTCCCATTGGATCCCCAACAAATGCATGGTGCTCAGATAGTTTAGTTTTGTGGTTCGGACTCGTTGTGCCGTGTGAGCGGTTTGGAGGTTGACGGTAAATTGAACCGACATCACAAAGACGAGCAGTGCGCTCACGATCGCCAGCCTTGGCGATTTGGTGGTTGAACGCGCGCATATTGCCGGGGGGATGAACGCAAGGCCGACCCAAAAGAGCGCCGACCACGTTGAGAACCGAAGGTCGATCGCGTGATCGGGCCAAAAGTGGCGGTTGAGTGCAATCATCAAGCCGCCAATGATCGCGGTGGTGGGAAGCCCGATCGCGAACAAATCGAACGAGGACAAGTGAGGGCGGCGAAACAATGTGAAGGCGGTGAAGGCCCCAAAAATTGTGATTCCCGTGGCGCCTAATGTGAGAGCCACGTTGCGAACGTCGTCGACCCAGCCCGAGGGAGTGAGTGCCGATGCGGAAGCACCCACAAGGGCGACGGTGAATTCAATCAGCCTGCCCGGCAGCCGGGTCACGAGCTCGGTGTACATCTTCGGGGAGTCGTACATGGGGATCTCGACGCCACTAATATAGACGCCGAGGGTGATGGCAGCGCCAATCGCGTAGAGGGCGGTAACTCGAATTGGAAGTCCGACGACGACTGCGAGCACGAGAAGCCCGGCCCAGCATGAAAAGCCTACGCCTTGGCTAAACGTCGCAAAAACTGCGGCCACGGCGGCTGCCACCAGCGGAAGCGTACCGAGCGTCTCTCCGCGGTTTTTCTGGTGAAGCACGACCGCAATGCACGTTACGCACACGGTGCACCACATGGCCGCCATGAGGGTGCCTTGATTCATCCCCCAAGCAAGGTCGTGTCTGGACGCCGCCCAAGATAAGAGAAAACACGCGAACGAAATCCAAATGATAGCTATGGGGTCCCGGGTCGCTCGCTCGGTTCGAAGTGTTCGGACGAGTATCGCGATTGCAAGACCTGTGCACGCGAGTGACGCCAGCGTGAGCAGATGCATGTGGCCATCAAAAAAGCGGTAGTCCAAAAAGAAGAGAGTAAGGGTGACCGGAACCCTGTGACCATTTTGGTTTTCGAAGATCCAGTTCAGAAGCGGCGAAGAAAAGAGATCGTCGAGAATGCGCCAGTCGTCGACGTTGGGGGCGGTGTAGTGCGACCGAATCGCGACCCAAGCCACATATAAGATAAAGCCGAGCGTCATCGTCGCGTACGCGATCGCGAGCCATCGAGCGAAGGCGGTGTTCGTTTGCTCGTCGCCGAGTTTTGGTATGGGATCCGTCACTGCGTCAACTCGTGCGTGAACTGCAAAACAATCGAAGCGACCTCACGTTGCGCCTAGGGCTTGATGCGTTTGATGTAACCGCGAACAGAATTGGTGTCCGGGTATCGTTCGCGTTTGCGGTCGGCAATGTAGGACGGGTTTGGGTGCAAACAACTGCTCTTTATAGTGCAGAGGGGGCCTTCTAACCGTGGTCCAGGTCGTTGTTGATGATGGCGGCACGCGAAGCTGTTGTGACCAGCAAGACCGCAGAAAAAAAAGAAGACACTTCCGCACAGTGTACGTCGTCAAATGAACTCGGACAACGTATGGCCGTGGCGTTGGTGCATGGATAGAAGAGTAGATTCGGTCAGTCACCTTGATCTTAATTGTCCGATGGCCGAATGGGCCACTTTCTCGGCATGAACTCTAGAGTCCACCCCAAGTACAAGATTTGAAAGCACTGCTTTCAAGTATATCGCGTAAGCAATTGGGCCAAGTACGACCGAGCCCTAGTCGAGCGCGGCAATATTACCCTGTGGGCCTCGGACGATGCCATTGCCTCCTGGAAGCCAGCGTCAGCCGGACGACGAGGGGGTCAGAGAAAGTTCTCCGATCATGCGATCGAGACCGCTCTGATGCTCCGGCTCGTCTTCAAGTTGCCGCTCCGTCAGCCGGAGGGCTTCTTGTGACCGATCCTGTCCCTGACGGACATCGATCTCGAAGCTCCCGACCCCACCACGCTCTTGCGGCGTAGTCAGGGCCTCAATGTTCAACTCGATCGTGTGGCGGGCGACAACTCCATCCATCTCATCGTCGACCGCACGGGGCTATCTATGGTTGGCGAAGGCCAGCTGGACCGCAACGAATCGCGCGCGGCCTCACGCACCCATTTCGGAGTACCGGCTGCGGCGCTCTATCCGCGCGCAGCGGGAGCTTGGCCAATTCGTCCGAGCTGGCGACTCTACTCGCGATGGAGCACGAAGCGCATAGCCATCAGGTCTTTTGAACCGACCTCGTAGCCGATGACTCGAATGCGGTCGGGCCCATCGAAAGCGCAATGGAAGACCATTTGGGGTGTGTGCGTCGCATCATCGGCGGCCTCCTCGAGGACGAGGCGCTCGAAGTCGCGAACGCCGAGGAGTGGTTCGCTCCCGCGGAAGAGTTCTTGGCCATCGGATCCGTGGGCAATCCAGTGAGTGGTCCCGATGACCAGACCATCGGGACGTTCTTCGAGTTGCCATTCGACACTCGCCGAGCGCTCGAGCAGCTCGATGTGGTCATGCTCGACGGATTCTCCCTGTGGCTTGTGCACCGAATGCTCGATGATGTACGAGGCCGGTGCTTCGGTCTTCCAGGTACCCGATATACTGTCGGGCCCGGTCTGCGGGATTGATGCACAGCCGAACGCCAGGCAAGCACTGCACGCGATGAAGAAGGGAAGCGCGAATCGCATAGAAAGTCCTCCGTGAAAAATTGTGTTGCGACCGAAGAATGGATTCGCTCAAAGCTAGTCAGCAGCCTCGTCATCCACAAGAGGATGTCCTGGCAGATGAACTCCGTTGGACGCAACCGGACGGAACGGGATGTCTGTCGTAAGATCTCGGCATCGGAGGAGACTTCACGCAAGCGCAGTGTCGCATCGAGGAAACAAGCCCCCTTTACGCCAAATGCCTTGATCAGGGTCGGGATGTCAAATCAGGGAAGGGGAGGGGGAAGCCCGGCGTCGGGTCCCGCGTTGGACCCTTCGCCCGTGATTCCGAGCGATTTGTCATTCGGTTACTTATCGGCGGAACTAAAAAGCCCCGTTAAAACCCCTATCCCCTCGTGAACCTGATCGATCGCGGCAATGGCTGACCTGCCTGGGGATTTTCGGACCGTTTGATATCTGAGAGAATGGCTTTCTGGAAGGAGGAAGCCATGCGTGTGCGAACGGACAAAAGATCAAGTGTCTCAAGGTGATCGATGAGTTCACTCGCGAGTGTCTTGCGATCGATGTCGCAGGGAGCATTCGTTCACCGCGGGTGATTGAAGTGCGATCGAAGTGGGTCAGCGTGCGCGGAGCGCCGACCTATCTTCGCTCCGACAACGGTCCCGAGTTCGTTTCGAGAGCTGTGCTGCAAGGGTTGAGCAAGGCCGGCATCGAGACGGCACCGATCGACCCCGGCAAGCCCTGGCAGAACCAAGCCAACGAAAGCTTCAACGGAAAGTTCCGGGACGAGTGTCTCGGGATGCAGGAGGATAGGAATTATAAGGCCCATTTTCTGAAGATGTTTGTGTATCTGTACACGACGAACGCAGTCATGCCGCACCCTCAGCCCCGAACCGGGCTGCGGCAAGCATCGTGAAACTTTGAGCATCTCCGGCGCGCCTCCTGCTTGAACATGAGAATCGGTCGTCATTTTCTTGAACCAGTTGGGTGCCGAAAGGTTTCGCACATTGGTGAAATCTCTCGAAGGGCAATTGTTGCATGCGTGCGAGGTCTGTTTTGGACGTGCATCGGTGCTAAGTGGAACAAAATGGACTCGATATCTCCTCTGCCAATTTGAGTGCCCATTCAGGCCGTCTTAAGCTATCGAGAACGCTCGGTGCCCCAAAACCTCAAGTGGATCGGAGATGAGACTGCTGGCAAACAACTTTCCGAAAAACCAAGACGACGGGGTGAAGTCCGAAGAGCGGGCTGACATTGCGACCGTATGTCGCCAGACCCTTTCGGATATGAAGTACCAGTTCTCGTCCGTGGAGTGAGCGGCAAATCCTCGCGGTGAGAGGTCGCTGCACCCCAGAGGGGGAGACCGCCACGGATGGACCACAGCAGGACCAAACGGTCGGCTGTTTGCACTATCCTCTTCATGAATCGCACCTTCAGCGGCAAGCAGTCGGCGACTCGCGCGCCGTGGCGATGGTTCGCGTCTTGCCGAAGATCCCAGCCAGGAGAACCGAGTGATTAAGACCCTCGAGACGATCTTCCCGCGAGAGGCGAGCAACGACTACCGAGGGAGTCGGATCGCGTTGTACGGGTTCCTGCCGGTCGTCGCGATACAAACCTTCAGCGCCTGCGTCCATTACTTTACATACGACAGCGGCAAGGTTCAGATCGCGGGCATGATCCCGTTCGACGGGACTCCCGATCCCAGTGGGCTCATCTTTGCGCTGGGGGCGAACGCCGGGGCGTGGGAGTTGATCATCTTGGCGATCTACGGGGTCGTCTTGTGGCGCTACCGCAACTTGATCCCGCTGATGTTCGCTCTCGCGATCGCCAAGAGCCTCCTGGGCTTCGGAAACACTTGCCTGCACCCGATCGATCCTGCGTACTTCGAGCATACGCCTCCTGCCCTGATCGTGCGTCTGCCGCGGCTCGGGTTCGAGCTGCTGATGCTGTTGCTCGCCGTGCGACAACCCGCGAAGAGCCCGGCCCCTGCGGTGGTTATTCCTGATCATGGCGATTGAACGCGGAGGATCGAATGATGAGGCCGATTCTTTGAAGGCCTCGTGCATCTGCGCACGACGAACGCAGTCATGCCACACTCTTCGTTCCCAAACGGGAGCAGAGGGCGCTCCGATGTCCGAAAGCTGCTGACGGGATACTGGTCGGCATAACATCTATCATTGGGCGTCGAGCAAAAACGCGGCTTGACACCCCGTCTAGTCTGCGAGAATTCCTATGGCCGTCGACGTTACACACGCAAACCGCTCCCAACTGGCAAGCCTTCCCCCGGGCCCGCGCATCGCGTCCCTGCAGAGCTTCCGCTACTTCCGCGACCCGGTCGGTTACTGCAACGAGATGAAGGCGCGCTACGGCGACCTCTTCACCATGCCGACGATGAACGGCACGCTCATCATCGCGATGTCGGCGGACCATGTGAAAGACCTTCTCGTGAGACGAGACCTCGCGGTGGGCTTTGGCTTCGGCGCACTCGAACCGATCATCGGACGGGGCTCGTTGCTTCTTTCGTCCGGAGATCAACATCGTCGCGACCGCAAGCTTCTCTCTCCCACGTTTCACGGCAACCGCATGCGGGCCTATGCGCCTCTGGTGATCGAATGCACCGAACATGAGTTCAAAGGGTGGGTTGTCGGTCGCGACTTCTGCGTGCGAGAGGCGATGGAGAATATCTCGATCGAGGTGATCATTCGCGCCGCGTTCGGCGTTCAAAGTGCGGAGCGGGTTCTGGCCTTTCGGACGGCGATCCGCGAAGCGATCCTCGAGGTGAACCCGGCGATCGTGTTCTTCAAGTTTCTGCAGCGCGATTTTTGGGGGCGCGGCCCGTGGAACCGTCTCAAGCGCAAACTTGAGCGCCTCGATTCTCTGATCTATCAACAAATCGAAGAGAGCCGTAATGTGCTTGCAGGCCGAGAGGACATGTTGACTCGGCTCCTTGAGGCACGCGACGACGACGGAACCGGACTCGATGACAAGGCGCTCCGAGATCAACTCGTCACGTTCCTCTTTGCCGGACACGAGACCACCGCAACCACGCTCTCATGGGCTTTCGCTGAGGCGATTCGGCATCCCACAATGCTGAAACGCCTGCGCGATGAGATCGTCTCCCTCGGTCCCTCACCCGACCCGAAGGCGCTTGCCGAACTTCCGTACCTCGATGCGTTCTGCCTGGAAACTCTGCGCACTCATCCGATTCTGCCCGAGTTCTTCCGCACGGTGGCCACCGACGACTGCGAGTTTGCGGGATACCCGATCCCGCGCGGAGTCTCGTTAGCGGGGTCGATCCTGATGGTGCACCGCGATGAGCGCGTCTACGACGATCCGCTCAGCTTCGAACCCCAGCGATTCATCGATCACAACTACTCGCCTCATGAGTTTCTGACCTTCGGCGGCGGACAACGGCGCTGCATCGGCGCCGCGTTCGCAACGCAGGAGATGAAACTCGTGCTCGGGACGATCCTGCCCCGCGTCGACCTGGACGCGAAAATCGCCCGCCCGCTCAAAACCGTGCGCCGCAACGGAACGTTGGCGCCTGAAGCGGATGTTCCAGTGCGTGTGGTGCGTCGAATCGACGGTTGATTTGAGAGGGGCAGGTCACAATCGGCGAAGTCGTCTGCGCAGCACTTTCCCTTTCGCCTCGAACTAGAAAGGAGTTGCCCGCTCCACGAAGTTCACCTGAGTGCAGGGCGTCTTGCGGCACCGCTCGTCGAGACTTGGTTGCGTTCGGAAGCTCTGGACGAAGTTGGGACCGGTGCCGGCGCTATCCCTGTCGACAGGCCTGGAGCAGGGAGTCGGAGCGGCGAAACGAGGAGCAGGGTCGGGTTGTCTCACCTTTGGACTTTTTCTCTGTCAAGTTGAGCTTGATGTTTTTTCGTCATCCGAAGACGAGCGAACCGATCCAAAAGCAAATCCATGATTTCGCGCACCGGGACGAAGCGCCACACGTTGCAGACCCGCGGCAGCCAGGAGTACAAAGGGCAGGAGCGTGCTCGGCCCTGTGCCCAGCGATGGTACTGCCGCGACGGTCTCGTAGTTGAACCAGAAGCCAGTCTTCGACCAACCGTTGCTCGCGCATTCTGCGGAATTGGCGAGCGAAAGCGTGCCGCCTAGATCGCTGCTTGTGGTCTGGCCTGAAACGAGCAGGTTGCCTTCCGGCGTCAGGTCGAAACCGAATTCGACATCCCCGCGATTTCCGTCGAGAAAGTACCGAGTTGTTGCGACTTCGTCGGTCGTCGTGATGTCCCACACGAGCACCTGGATGGAAGAAAACGTCGGAGGCTGAATGGTGTCGACGTTGTCGCCGGGATCATCATAAGCAGGGTCGGCCTGAAGGGCTGCGCTATCGGTATCGAAACAGCTGCCTTCCGAGTGATCGAGGTCGTTGTCCTGACCACCGGCTTGATAGAGGTAGGTGCGATCGGCGAAGGTGCGGACACGCATCTTCGTGTGCGAGTCGCCTAGTTCACCACCCCATTGGGCGATTTCTTTCGTCACGACGTCGTTGATGTCGGGAAGGAGATTGGCGTCGAGATCGATGCGGATCAACCAACCGTCGTTGTTCTGCCGATTCACTTCGGCACCGGCAATGAAGTCGCCCTCGGTGCGTCCGGAAAGGTAGAGCCTAGGTGTTGCACCATCGACGAAGACGATGCCTTTGGCCGAGTCCTCGCGGTTGGTGCCGAATTGATAGATCCAGTCGATTTGTAGTTCGGGGCCCCCGCCTGTGTCGCCCACCACGATATGGGCCACATACGCGTCTCGTGCGATGGTGCCGCTTCCCTGTCCAGAGTTGCCCTGGTCACACACTACGTTGATATGGAGCAGTTCCAGAATGCCAACCGTGCTTTCGTTTTTGACACGCGCACAGAGATTGCCCTGGGTCATGCCGGAGACGAAGAGCCCCCCTCGTCCGTCCGTGGCGGCGCCGAGAATTTCGTCGAACGGACCCGAGCCGAATTGCAGCGTCAACGCGGTGAGCGAATCGAGATTCTTCGCGAGTCGTACGACGACGGAGTCGGGAATGTTGGGACCTCGATTGCCCTGGGCGGGGTCGACCCCATCGGGGGTGCCATCGGTCGACCCGCCGAGCCAGACGTAGTTCCCGTCGTCGGAGAGGGTGACGGTGACGACTTCGTCGTAATCATTCGAGCGCAATCCATAGCAATAGTGATCTACCGAGTTGGCATCGAACGTGGTGGGCGAGGTGGTCATTTCGTCCACGCGGTGAATGAAGCCGTCGAAGTACACATGAGCGTTGATGTCGGTGGGGAACTTGAGTGCGCCAGTCGCGTCGAGGTGGCCAGGGCAGGGCATGCCATAGGTCTTGCCTGAAATGAAAGCTCCGTCGTCATCGACCGCCAACTGGGTGTATTCGCTGCCGTCAAAATTTACGGCGAAGGACTCGGTCGGCCCCGATGCGTCGTAGCCCATAAGCGATGCGCCTGCATGGCCAGTACCGATCACGAAGATCTCGGGATCGATTGCGAGCGCCGGCATCAGGTTGAAGTAACGAATGTCCCTGATGATGTCGAAGCGGTCCGTAGGGTCGGCGGGCGGTGGCGCAACCCCGTCGTCCGTCAACGCATAGTCGATCAGAGAGAAAGCCCCGTCGCTCACATCGATCCCGACAGGCCACAGCGACGCCACGGCTCCTGTTCTGGCGAATGCGAGACGCGGGCCGAGTGCGACCAATAAACAGAGCAATGGCAAAATCAGAGGCGCTTTGCGTGCGGACACCTTGGACTCTCCAGACACAATAATCGGTCCTTGTGTTCCCGACGGCAAGACCTTCTATCTTCAGCGCGCCCTGATCACGTCGTAGGCGACCGCGTCGGCCGAGATCGCCGTGTGCACGTGCAAGTCGCCGAAGTAGGCGTTGCGTTCGGGGTTGTGAGTGCTGCACACCGGCGACGACGAACCGGCTACTGCGACGTTAGGTGCGACTGCGAGAAGAAGTCCGAGAACGGTGACCCCGAGCGCGGCCTTTGCGGCGGAGTTCGAAACGTATTCCTGCCTGAGTACGAGATGCAGCACCCGCATCATGCGGCCTCCTCTGCGATCCGCTCGAGCAACAGCTTTGCGACCTGCGGCCCATGTGTTTCCTGCAGGAAGTGGCCGGCGTCGGCGATGCGGTCGAGGGTCGCTTGCGGGTAGTGCGCCGCCCAGGTTTTGAGCCACTTCTCGCTGAAGTTGGGATCATTGTGGGCCCAGATGAAGTGAACGGGTTTCTTCCAGCCGAGCAATGTTTTCCAGCTGCGTAGCTGGCCTTCGGCATCGCCGGCGACCGGGTTCCAGAAGGGGAGCGAGAGCGGGAAGCGGCGCGCTCCCGCCTTCGATTTCACGCTCGGAAAGGGAGCTTCGTAGGCCTCGTAGAGCTTTGCTCGGAGTTCGGGCGGAGCACCCGGGTAGTCTCCCATCATCACCAGGGCCGCGACCGCGCCGCAGGGCTGTGTGTCGCCCTTCAAGCCAAAGCGGATCATCGCCCGGCGCGCGACCTTCGTGAAAGCGCGACGGAACAGGTTGGGGTCCTTCACGCGGGGTCCGCCCGTCGTGTCGAGAGGGTGCCACACTGCGTTCCATACGCGGGCCATCCAATGGAACTCGAACTCCGGGTTTTCGAGCCACGTATTCATGATGCACAGTCGATCGAAGCGCTCCGGCATGTTCGCCGGCTGGTAGAGCCCTGTCGGCCCGCCCCAATCCTGAACGAGCACCGTCACGCGCTGCAGATCCAGCGCTTCGACGAGCGAGCGAAGCGACAGGCAGGTGCGCTCGATCGAGTACCACGCGTCGTCCACCACTTTGTCGCTCTTGCCGAAGCCGATGAAGTCGGGCGCGATGCAGCGGTAGCCAGCATCGACGAGCGCCGGAATCATGCTCCTATAGAGATAGGACCAGGTCGGCATGCCATGTACCAGGAGCATGACGGGTCCGTCGCGCGGCCCTTCGTCGAGGTAGTGCATACGCACGCCCTCGTACTCGTGGTACTGCGGCGCGAAGGGGTAGCCCTCGAGGTTTGCGAAGCGCTCTTCGGGGGTGCGGAAGATTTCCATCGTTAGTTTCCTGCTTCCTTGATCTCGCTGACGAGGTCCGACACAGCCTCCGGGTCGGTCTCGTTGACGAGCATGAGGTTGGTGCGCTGTGCCATGTCGTTGCGGGCTCGCAGCTTGCGACCGACTTCGGACGGCGTTCCCGAAACCCCGAACGTGTCCAGCATCTCGTCGCTGATGAGCTTCGTCATCTCGGCCCAGCCGCCCTGCTTGGACAGGCGGTTGAGTTCGGGCTGCAGGTCGCCCCAGCCGTGGTGGTCGAGCGGGGGTCGGTAGGCGGGCGTCGAGCAATAGAAGGACATCTGAGCCTTCACGTTATTGCGAGCTCGCTCGATTTCCTCGTCGTTGCTTCCCATCATGCAAAAGGTCATCACAGACAGCTGGAAGTCGTCGAGGCTGCGGCCGGCCCGCGCGGCGCCGCGTTCGACGGCGGGGAGGGTGTGGTTGCGAATGAAGTCGGGCGAGTTGAGGGGGTGCACTAACAACCCATCCGCTACCTCTCCCGACACTTCGACCATCTTCTCGCCAACGCCCGCCATGATGATAGGCGGCGAGCCATAGGGGTTCGGGCCGGGGTTGAACATGGGGGTCATCAACGTGTGGGTGTAGAACTCGCCGCGGAAGTCGAGGCGCCCTCCGCCCGCCCAGCAGTCCCAGATCGCGCGGATGGCGAGCACAAATTCTCGCATTCGCGCGGCAGGCCGCGACCAGGTCATGCTGAACCGGTTCTCGATATGCGGGCGAATCTGCGGACCGACTCCGAGTAGGAAACGGCCTCCGATTAGTTCCTGCAGGTCGTTCGCCTGCTGCGCGACGATCATCGGATTGCGCGCGAATGCGATCGCAACCCCGGTCATCAGCTCGAGGCGCTCGGTCTCCTGGCCGGCGAGAAGGAGCGGGAAGAATCCCTCGCGCGCGCCTTCGGTGCTGATCGCGCCGTCCAGCCCCTGACGCTCGAAGCTCTGGGCGTCGCTGGCTGCGTGGTCCCAGCTCATCGTTCCGTCGATCTTCAAAGTACGCTCCTCGAGTAGTGGTCCTGCGGGGGTAGCGGGGTAGCGGTCGGGGTTTACTCAGGCATCAACGATTGGATGCGCTCGTAGGATTCGTAGTACTCCGTCAACAAGCGCTCCACGATGTCGCGGCAGCTTTCGATCTGATTGATCTGGCCCACCACCTGGCCCACCGGGCTGAACCCAACCTTCTGGGTGTTGCCGACACCCGCGTAGCGGTGGGTGCGAAACTGGGCGTCGGCCGTCAGATAGCCCTGCAAGGGCATCGGCAACGGATCGGGCGTATCGGGGCTCGCCCAGGCGTCGGTCCATTCGTTCTTCAAGACACGTCCCGGCTTGCCGGAGAACGAGCGCGTGCGCACGGTGTCCTCCGATGTGGCGTTCACGTACGACTCGCGCTGGGCCGGTTCGGCCTCTGCTTCGCTCGAGTTCAGCCACATCGAACCGAGCCACACGCCTTCGGCGCCCATGCTCATCGCCGCCATGATCTGCTGTCCGCTGCCAATACCGCCGGCTGCCAAAACGGGCAACGGAGCCAACGCTTTGACCATTTGCGGCCACAGCACCATCGAGGTCACTTCACCCGTGTGGCCACCGCCTTCGTGTCCCTGGCAAATGACGAAATCGAGCCCTGCTTTTTTGTGGTTGATGCCGTGCTTGAGCCGACCCGCCAGTGCACCAATCAGGCGTCCGGACGCCTGCACTTGCTCGACGATCTCTGCCGGTGGTGTGCCCAGCGCATTCACGATCATCCGGCATTTGGGATGCGTCAACGATTCGTCGACTAACAACTTGGCCTGCGGCAGTGAGTAACTGAGCTCTATCTTCTCCGCGTCCGCGGGAAGTTCCGGCACGCCGTGATCCGACAGCAACTTGGCCGCGAAGTCGCGGTGTCCTTGGGGGATGGCCGCTTCGATCATCGCGACCAACTTCGCGGAATCGGTTTCTTCCTGGCCTTCGTACTTCTGCGGGATCGCGGTATCGACGCCATAGATGTGGTCGCCGATATGCGCGTCGATCCAGTCGAGCTCTTCTTTCAGTTGCGCGGGCGAAAAGGCGATCGCGCCCAGGACGCCAACGCCACCGGCCTTGCTGACCGCGACGACCACATCGCGGCAGTGCGTGAAGGCAAAAATGGGGGCTTCGAGGCCTAGCTGTTTCGCGAATTCGGTTTGCATCTGCGGGCTACTCCTAGGCGGGGCCGACATCCTATCTTTTGGGTATGCACTCTTCAACTGAAGAGTTATGGTCGCAAGAGATCGGAGGGAGGTGCTCGATGAGTTCGATCGAAGCCGAGATCGGGCAGATTGCGAAGGACGCCGGGGCGGATTCACGGACCGGGCCCGATTGGCAGACGCTCCCCCCAGTGGCGACCTGACCTACGTGCTGCCGAGCGCAGAGTCGGCCATCGCGCTGGCCGTCAGCCTGGATCAAGAGGCCGCCGAGCGGTACATCGCCGAGGAAGACATGTGGGCGCTCAACGACTCTCATCGCAGGTCGTACCGCATGATCGAGTCGGCCTCGCTCGCGATTCAGGAATACCTCGGGGCGCGCGGTCACGAGGTTGCGACGCCGTATCCGAACTTCGCGTATCGGGATGAGCCCCGGACGCGCGATATGGTTCCGCCGCTCTCACACAAGTATGTGTGCACGGCTGCGGGCGTGGGATGGATCGGCTGGAGCGAGAACCTCCTCACCCGCGAGTACGGCGCGCTCGTAACGCTCGGCTCGGTCGTCACCTCCGCCGTGCTCAAGCCTTCTCCGATGGTGGAAGAGGACTGGTGTTCGAACTGCAAGATCTGCGTCGCGACCTGCCCGACGCACTACATGCCAAAGCAGGAAGAGGACGTTGTTGAGATTGGCGGTGTCGAGAGCCATTACAGCCATCGTCGGTCGGCGATGCGCTGCACGGTCAGCTGCGGGGGTTGCAACAACAAGCGCAAAGAGTCATCCAAGTGGTCGACCTGGAGCCCTCGCGTCATGCCTAACATGCCTGGCGTCCGCGAGTCCGAGGAGGCGTTCGACGACCGGTGCGATGAGGATGTTGCGGAGAATAGGATTTATAAGGCCCATTTTCTGAAGATGTTTGTGTATCTGTGCACGACGGACGCAGTCATGCCGCACCCTCAGCCCCGAACCGGGAAAGCACTCGACGATCGGAAACATAAGTCCGGCGAAGTTCGAAGAGCTGGGAATGGCACAAGCGGCGTAATCAACTTGTCCACTTTTGCGGCGCAAGGTCAACGCGTCAAACCACAGGCACTCGACCCTTCGTACGGCAGGAGAGAGCAATCAGTTCTTGCTTCATCGCCGCCAGCTTCAATAGCGGCTCCAGTCTCTCGGCAATGTTCTTTACGGGGAGCTAGAACGTGGCCCCCCTCCCGCAGCGGCTGCGCCTGGGAGGCCAGTTCGCTCGCAAGATTCTTCGCTCGGGGCTCAATTTCCACCCCTTTGGGCAGCCGCATGGCTTTGACTCCCGGACTTTTACATTCCCGGTTCCATTGGAGTGGTCTGCCTTTACACTTACAAGAATCCCAAGCGTCACCCGAGATCAAAGTCCCCGAACGGTCAGTCCGGTCAAGGCCAGCGCCAGGCAGGTCCCGCTCTCAGCCAGTCCAGCATCGGAACTGCCGGAGGTGCGCTGCCTTCCGGGCCATCTCTGCCCAGTTCGCACCCGAGGTCGTCCCAAGGGCGGTCACCGCGGATAGCCCGCCGCCCGAAAGTGGCCGGACATAATCCGGCCACTCCCGAACACAACCGGGACGCTCAGCCCAGGGAGCGCCTCCGAGCAGCCATGGCCACGAGGCCGAGCCCAAGGAGTAGGGCGGTGCTGGGCTCAGGGACGACCGAGACGTCGTAGGACAGCGCGTCGTAGTAGAAACCGTTATGGGCCAGGTTGTCGTTTCCGCCGTCGGCAAACTTGATGCTGTTGCCGTAGGACGTCGCGAAGCTGTTCGCAACACGCCACGGATTGGGCCAAGAATTACCTGTAAAGAGCAGGGCCCCGTTCAGTGAGTATTCGAAAACGGAGTTGTCCGGGTCGGCATCGATCACCGCGCTCACGGTGAGTACGTGCCAATCGGTTCGGGACAGGTTGGTGGCGAACACGGTCTGGGCGAAGGAGGGGTCGGCAAAGGTATGGAGGCTTAGGCCGTTGCCGGCAGAGTCGTTCTTTAGGTAAATATTAAATCCCGTGCGGTCATTTCCTGCCGTGGTACCGACATAGATGTTCTGTTCCGAGCCATCCCCCGTGGCACTCGCCGCCTTGAACGCGATCGAGAAATCGAGTTGCGTTCCAGGTCCAGCCTCAAGCGCTGTGATGGGCGAGAAGGGCGTGCCCTGACCGGAACTCCCGTAGCCGCGTGCATAATGCCACGAGTTGGTCCCCGAATAGGCTTCGGTGTTGATCACCTGCTCGTCGGTTGGATCACTATTGGTGAAGCCCGCTTGCGCGCCGCCCGACCAACCTGCCTGGGTCGGTCCTCCCGATGGCGAGAGGGCGCCGAGCGAATAGCCTTCCGCAGTTTCGAATCCAAAGCTCATCGCAAAGGCCGGGGTCGCGCCCCACGTGCCAATCAAAACTAAAACCGCTGCTACGACACAAACATATTCAGAGAATGGGCCTTATAAATCCTATTCTCTTACAAGCGCGAAGTCCCCGACTCGCCAGAATGGTTGATCCTTCTTCCCGGCACTTTCGTTCGTTTGTTTGTGCTGGCCGAGCCATTCTACACCGGCTCGCAGATCCGCTCCCCGTCGTCTAAGCAGCGGACGACCCGCCGAACTCACCTCGACCGGGGCTCGATCGTCGCCGAAGCGCGAGCGAAACGGCCCACTGCCGATCGTCCACGACCGGCAATCTTGGCCAAAGGAGCGCACGGACCGAAGCCACCGGCCCAACTCGCACTCCCCGCTTGGTTGGAGCGCCGCGGATAGACAAAATCTTGGCGAAAAGGTCGGCTCCTTGCACTATCTGCTGGATGGCCGGGAGACTCTTGTCGAAACGTTTCGAAGCGATCATCCGCGTCACGCTCTTGGTGGGCAGTTTGACCCTGAGCGCTGCCTGCGTGGCTCCCGACCGACCGGTGCTCGAACGCGATGCCCGCTCGCTCGCGTTGATCGACCAACTGGCCGAGGGACCGCTTCGAGCGCGGCTCGAAGCCTGTCGTGACCTTCCGCTTCGCCCCTCGCGCTTTTCGAT
>Ga0115003_10002408_pt1 | contig 15554 bp, 11 predicted proteins | sample ArcticOcean_MG_C_7_FD_88736 | JGI IMG/M metagenome (GOLD analysis project Ga0115003, IMG submission 88736) | Marine microbial communities from western Arctic Ocean - ArcticOcean_MG_CB11_88 | ecosystem: Environmental > Aquatic > Marine > Oceanic | place: Arctic Ocean: Canada Basin | collected... | reverse complement strand
GATCTCGGCGACGACACCTTCCTCGTCCTGAACGGCAAGACGCGCCTTCGGATCATGTCCGGCGGGATGGAGTTCCTCCCAAGGAATGGGCTTATTGAAATCCTCCGGCTTGCGACCTGCCGTCCCACGGGTGCTCGTCACGTTCGTACATCCGATTCGCGGGTTCGACGATCAAAGGCTCCAACGCGTTGACGACATCCTCGTCCTTGTCTGGACAATCGAGACGCTTCAGAAAATCTCGCATACAGTTGATGCGAGCGCGTTTTGTGTCGTCGGACTTAACAACCGTCCAAGGCGCGTCTGCGGTGTCCGTGTAGAAAATATTCCCTCCTTGGCGTCCGTATAGTTATCCCATTTATCGAGGAATTGGAGATCGATCGGGCTGAGCTTCCAGCTCTTCAGAAGATCACCTTTGCGCGATCGGAAGCGACGAAGCTGTTCATCTCGACTGACCGAGAACCAGTACTTAAAGAGGTGGATGCCGTCATTGACGAGCATCCGCTCAAGCTGGGGGGCTTGTCACATAAATTTGAGATACTGCGCCGAATTACAAAAGCCCATCACGCGATCTACACCGGCGCGGTTGTACCAGGAGCGATCGAAGAGCGAGACTTCGCCTGCCGTCGGAAGGCAATGGATGTAGCGCTGAAAGAACCCTTGGCCCTTCTCTCAGTCGCTCGGCTTCTCGAGCGCCCAGACATGTGCGCCACGCGGATCGAGATGCTCCGTGAATCGCTTGATCGTGCCCAGGAAGGGGCAGGGTGGCCCCATTAGGGCTTCGTTGCCAGAACACCTAGTATCGGTGGTGCGGAAAGCGGGCCTTGTTTTTCCTATCCCCGCTGACTGGATTGCCCGCAAGGCCCTTGGGGTTGAACGGCACGGCGTCCTTGAGTCGAGGGCCGAGTTTTGCGGTCGAGAATAAATGGTAGGAAGGGAGAGTCGTGGGTCACGGGACTGAGCAGGCCATCCACAGGCGGGGTGGGGCGGACTGGAGGCTCCCGCTTCGGACTGCACGAACTCTGACGTTCCCGAATCACACTCTCGGGAGGCGCGGGCTGACCCGGTGTTGGCCCTTCCTCTTGGGAGTGATTGCGCTGGCCTCCGGGTGCGCATCAACGTCGGCATTCAATCAAGATTTCGTCGAAGTCCGCACGCCCAATTTTCATATCACGAGTAGCCTGGGGGATGGGCCGACCCGCGATCTCGTGCGCGATCTAGAAGTCTTTCATGCGGGGGTGTTATTCGCGTTGGGCCTCGACAAGGAGGACCGATCGGCGCCGGCGACACGGGTGTTGGCCTTCGATGGTCGGGGTGCGATACGCCCCTTTGCCGTGCGGGGTGCCGCCGCGTACTTGGTCCCGGCGACGGATGCTCCGCTCCTCGTTGTTCGCACGACGGGCGGTTTTCGTACACGGGTCGATTCAGAGTTGCGCCATCGTTATGCGCACCGCGTGTTGCGTGACCGATCTCTTGCGCGACCGCCCGTGTGGTACGAAGAAGGTCGTTCTCAGATCGCGAGAACCGTCAGGGTCTATCCGCTGGGCGCTGAGGTCGGTCGAATCGACGCCGATTTCCGGGCCCGCCTGCTGGATTGGCGAAGGAGCGACTGGCAAGAGGTTCTGGCGGTTCGGGATTTGTCAGCGGAATTGACACCGGCCCGAGAACGTTTCGTCGTCAGGGCTTGGGCGCTGATGCATACGCTTCTTTTCGACCGTTCTTATCGCGGGAATACGGCGGTACTCGATTCCGTTCGACGCGCTTTCGAAGCGGGGGATGCCGGCTCGCTAGCCGATCGTGTCGCGGACTTCGGTTCGAACGACGAACTGAAGGCGCGTGTGTACGCGCACCTGGAGCGCGATGAACATCGCGTGGGCCGGATGCGCGTCGAAGGGATCCCTTCGGCGGATTTGGTCCTGAGCCGCCTTCGTCCCGAGATCGCTCGCGATCGACTGGGTGGATTGGCGCTGGCGTTAGGTCGACCCCAAGTTGCGCGGGAATACTTCGAGCGGGCGCTCGAGGTCGCGCCCGATGACCCCTCCGCCTTGGCGGGCTTGGCGCTTGCAACCGCGCGGGCATCGGAATCCGAGGAGACGGAGGCGCTGATTAAGCGCGCTGGTTCTGTCGCGAAGGGGGATGCGGACGCCCTCGCGCGATTGGGACACGCATTCGTCGCCCTCGCTGAGCGCTCGGAGTCGAGCGATGTCCGGGGGGATCGATTTGACTCTGCGCGCCAAATGTTCGACGCCAGCTTGACGGTCGACGAGAACCACATCTCGGCCCTGTTAGGAATGGGGAAGAGTTTTCTCAGCAGCGGGGGCTGGGAGGGAACGGCGGAGGACAGCGAACGCGCGCGGAAATCGTTCGAGCGAGTGAAGCGTCTGCGCCCGGGCGCCCTCGAGGTTGATCTTCTGCTTGCGCGAGCGGCAGACCAGTCGAGGCGGCCCCGCACGGCGCTTCCGTATCTTGGGGAGGTCCTTTCGCGGAGTCACTCGACGGAACTTCGCAACCGAGCAAAGCAGCTCTTTGATTCGATTCAGAGCGCGCCTTAGCGCGGGTCGCACCCAGCGATTCAGCGAGGGCGCGTCTTGTCGCCTGCGGTTCGAGTACGGTCACGCGACCGGCACCGGCGATTCGTGCAAGTTACAGCGCGAGCAACCCAATCGGGCCTGGGCCTAAGACGAGGACGCTTCGTGAATCGACGAGACGCCTGCGCCCGTGGCGAGGAGGGTCCCGGTCCATTCATGCTCACACAGGAAAGGGGAGTCGGGGTTCCTATTTCGATAGGCGGCGACGTCGGCCCCGCAGATGCCGCAGAGATCGATCTGGAGAACGGCGGCGTCGGGCTCGGGTTCGGAGAACTCGCGTAGCTCGATTTATTGCTTGCCGGTAGTCAAGGCTGCGTGCATGAGGTCCTCGTGCACGCCGGTACGGGATGCGTCGTTGGCTCAGTAGGCGAAGCGTACGCTCAGTCCGTATGTACGAGGGTCGCCCAGGAAGTTGCCGACGAGGCCAGCGGTCGAGGTCGCGTCGAACCCGACTTGTTTGTACACCTCGTTCGTTAGGTTTCGAATCCAGAACGCGGCGGACATCGTTTCTTCCGGAGTGGCATAGGTGAGTCGGAAGTCGTGCAGCATGAGCGCTTTTTGCCCGATCGTGAAGTCAGGCAGGAAGATGTCGCCCTGGTTATTAGGCGCGCCGCGGCCATTCGAGGGGTCGAAGAACGTGTCGTCCGTAAAGACGACGTTGTAGACGGGCGTGAGCGATCCGAAATTGAATTCCATGCGGTATTTAATTGTCCCGGTTATCTTGAAACGCGGGGTATTGGGGAGCCGGTTGCCAGTGAAGTCGATCGGAACTTCGGCGATGCGCGGCGGCTCATTTGGACCGATGATGATGCGCCTAATACCCGAGTCCTTGAAGTCGAGGAAGGCACTCTCAAGCCAGCTGAACCCCATTTTGAACGTAAGAAGTTCGATCGGTTCGACGGAGATTTCGCCGTCTGCTCCATACAGCCTTGCTGCGTTCGCATTCTGCACGATTCGCTGGGGCGGGCTGCTGAAGTCGTTCGTGAAGAGGAATACCTGGTAGTTTTCGTACCGATAGAAAAAGAAATTTGCGTTCGCACTAATGCGACCGTCAAACCATTCACCAGAGACGCCAAACTCAACAGAGTCGATCGATTCTGGTTTCGCGAGAGAAAGCGTGTCTCGGGACGCTCCATTTGAGATGTTGAACTGGGGTCCCTTCCAGCCTCGCGTGTACTTGATAAAGGAAGAGACTTCCGAGTTGAAGTCGTAGGTCAGCGCGACCACGCCCGTCGTTGCGAGGAAGGTCGCGGCAGTTTTGCAGGAGGGAGTGTTATTGGGATTCCCTCCGATTCCGTCAACGCAGACGTTGATCGTTGGAGTGACACGGATGTCTTCAACCTCGAATTCCTTCTTCTCCCAGTTGACGCGGACGCCGGCCTTCAATTCGAAGTCGTCCATGAAATCCCATTCGAATTCTGTGAAGGCAGCCGCTCCGTACGTCGATTGATTGAATACTTGGAAGAGCGGGCGGACATCGCCGCCCGCGATCGTCCGGTTCTGGAAATCGAGCTCTTCGACGATTGCGTACGCGCCCGCCCGTACAATCAGCGGGGTCGCCTCGAACTCGTGCTCAAGCTGAATGTCCTGAGTGAATTGCCAAGCGTCATCTTCGCTTTCGAATTCAAAAATTGTGCTTGGCGTGAAGTCAAAATCGGTCAGTCTTTTTCGGGTATAACGCTCGAAGCCAGTGACCGTGGTGAGGTGGATGGGTCCAAGCTCAAGCTCGCCATTGAGAACAATTCCCCAGGTCTTCTGCTTCTCGTATCCAGGCACGTTGTAGGCACCGGTAAACGGGTCTAAATCGAGGGGGCGACCAGACGCAAGATTGGATCCGAGTCGATCTTGGGCGCGTTGAGCTGCGGCTGCGCATACGGGGTCGTTACGACAGACGGTCGTGTTGATTCCTAGGATTCCTTCCGCGTCGAGTAGCCGCTCGTATTCGGCCCGAATCTCAGGTTCGATGTAGTTTTGCGCGGCGGTCGTAGAGCCTAAATAGCCTTCCGATGTCCCGAGCGGTTGACCGACGGTGCCGAGCTGGTCGATTTGGCTCCCGTGGATGTTGAGCGTCCAGTCCTGATCCAGATAATCGGGTTGGAACCGAAGCTGTCCACGAATCGCCCAATCGCTGAGGTTGTTGAGGTCTTTCTCAAGTCCGGCCTCGATTTGGCTGAGCCGGAACGAGCGCGGTCTGCTTGAGAAGGGGTTGGGAATCTGCAGCGCATTCCCGATCGCTTCTCCGCACTGACTCTGTGCGCCTCGAGTTCGGTCGATCACGCGGTTCAAGTTGATCGGGTCGCTGGGATCGTCCGGGTTGAACGGTGGCAGATTCCCGCATCGATTGGTGACGGTTCCCTCTCGGTCGCGAACTTTGAATGAGATTCGGGCGGAGACCAGGTCAGGAATGATCGGCATCCCCACAGCCCCCTCGACCTCGGTGTAGCCGTAGTTCCCGTAATCCGCCCTTAGGTACGCATTAAAGTCGCCCGTTGGCTTCTTCGAGCGGATGACAATTGCGCCTGCCGACGCGTTTCGCCCGGGACCGGAACCCTGAGGACCCTTCAGGACGTCGATGCCCTCGAGGTCGAAGAGCTGCCCACCTTGGAAGCCTGGGAGATTGAGCGCAGCACCGTCTCGGTAGACAGCCACCGCGCCGGATGCGTTGGCGTCGAATGAATTTAGGCCTACGCCGCGAATGAAGAGCGCCGGCGTAGTCGAACCGGCCGTCTTAATTTCCAGATTCGGAGTGAACGTACCGAGCCCCTGGATGTCGCTGATGCCCTTGTCTGCGAGTTCGGCAGCGCCAAAGGATGTGACAGCAGTCGTGCTTCGCAGGAGCATCGCCGCATTCGAGGTTCCGACGACGACCATCTCCTCGACGTCACCCCAAGGGTCGGCTGCAGAGGAGGATCCGTCATTCTGCGCCATCGCTGAAAACGGGCTGAGAGCCGTGAGTAGGATTGCAATCCAATTCCCGAAGTGCCGAGGATTCGGCCTTGCTGATAAACTCTCCCGATTTTGGCGATCGGACGAAATGCGACGCGAAGAGCGCTTTGACACGCCCGCCCTTTTCTGGATCATTGGGTTGGACTTTTAAACGTGGCGACACGAGTTTGGAGACAGGTCGAAATGATCGTTGTAAGCGGAATGCGATTCGCGATCTTTCGTTTGCCTAGGCTGATTGCGGAGTGTGCGGGTGGCATGGGCGACAACGTCTCCTGGTCTCGCGTATCACGGTCCGTGCTTCAACTGTTATTCGCTCGGTGCCCAATACCAAGGCCGCCTGAGCAAGAACCTAGACGCTGGCATAGTGGGTCATCGCCTGCCATCCGATCTTGCGATCAAAACGCGCGAAAGCTGCAGAGGTTTCTGGGGATCGTCCTGGGCGTCTGGATTGGGATTGTCTCGCCGAGCGCCGCATCGGCGACGGACGACTTAGCCGATCGCTGGATCCCTGGCTTTTCTGTTCGCGTCGGTGCCCGCATCATTCCGGTGGATGCCGCGACCGTTTCAAGCGACCGCGGCGATTTCGAGGGAGAAAGCAACCGGGTCTTTGGAACGGTAGGGGGAGGTCTGCAGCTGCTCACACCGGTCGTCGCCGACCATCCCCTAGCGCCGCGCATCCTCTTTCGAGTGGCTGCCTCCACATTTTTCGACCAAGAAGATCGAGTCGTTAACGAAGGGGCGTCCGGCGCACTCGAAATCCCCTTCATCGACAACAACAACGACGGGATTCCCGACGCTGAGCCCGCGATTGCAACCATCACAGGACAAGGCAGCGCAACGGGCGTCAAGACCGAAGTCCCTTCAGTCCGCGCTGCCATCGGCCTTGATTTCGAATTCGAAGTCGCGGGGCGTCAACTTCACATCAAACCCTCGGTCGAGTGGCTTTACGAACGCGAGCGGGTAGGAACGATTCTGGGTCTGGCCGAAGCCATCGGGGGCGACCCCGACGTTTGCCCCTGTCGAACCGCGACCGCCTTCGGCGAGAACACCGAAGACTTTCATTCCCTAGGTCCCGGGATCGAAGTCGAATTCGCCACCGGTCGAATCAGTTCATTCATGGTCAGCGTGTTCGCTCAGGCGAACGGCTACTACCTCTTCGATCGGAAAGTGAATGTCGGGGCGGTCGGCGAATGGAGTGACGCGAGTGGCACGGTGACGGTACTGAGCGGCTATGAACGCGCGCGCTGGGACTACCGACTCGGGGCAGGCGTGCGGTTTAATTGGATGCCGGAATAACGAGTCGCTCAACGGAGCGGAGGCGTCCGGCTTCGATTCGATCCAGGGGTAGGAAGCGTCTCGCGAGTCGCGCTCTTTCCTTAGGGTCGGATTCCCGGCGAATCTGCACAAGAGCCTCTGCGAAGGGCAATATTGCGTCGGGGTTTGTCGCGCGCTCTTCGAGCTGATCGAGAATCCGGGCTGCCTCGTCGAGTCGGTCGAGCTTGAGGGCCAGCCATAGTTTTCGCCGCGCTCGCTCTCCGCGTGGGTCGGCGATCGAATCCGGCTCTTCCGAATCGATTCGGAGCGCCTCCTCGTAGTGGCCTAGCAACCCGAGCGTCCACGCGAGTCGTCCGCGGGCGCGACGGCCTCGCGGCGATTCGGCAGTGCGGACGAGTTGAATGTGGTCCACCGGTGCGACTCCGTGTTCGATGGCCCAATGGGGTGCGTTCTCGAGGACGTCCGCTGCCGAGAATCCGCTCGAGCGGTCGAAGGGCACGTGTGTGCGTTGGTAGTAGGCGGCGATTCGCTCGAGATTTTCTGCGCCGCGTGCGTTGCGTCGTAGGTAGACGGCGCTTCGAAGCCCCCGATAGACCTGCACCCACCGATCGTCGTTCTCGAGAGCAGTCGTCGAATAGCGCCAGGGTCGGCCGGGCGGCGGGGCGGTAGGCAGGCCGACGCCGACAAAGAAATCGACGCTGTAGCGATCGAGAATCTCTGTTAGGTCTGCAGCGTTGGCCGTATCGGGCTCGTCGCGAATGATCGCTGTGTAGTCCGAAAGAACTTTTGCGGGAAAGTTCAAACTGCCGTCAACGAACGCCGGCAGCCGAGGCCCCAGAGCGTATTCGACGAAACCGCCGATGAAATAGGGCTGGAAGAGGCGGCCTTCGACTTCCGCCTCCGCGAGCCAGGCGACGGCGTGGCCGTAGTAGCGGCTCGCGTCGTAGGGCTGTGAATACTGTGCGCGACCGCGGGGGCTGAGACGATTGGGGAGGGCCGAGGTGGCGGCGAGCGCGAGCGCGAGCGCGAGGCAGCCCATTATTTGGAGGCGTCGGGCGAAGTGCCGCGGTGCCTCGAGCGACTCGCCGGACGAAACCGCCAAGTAGAGGAGGGGGAGGATGCCGAGCCAGAGAAATCGAACGCCGGCGAGGGGGGCGACTAGCCCCACGCAAGCGAGGGGCAGCAATTCGAGTGGGAACGCGGCGGCGATCGCACGCCGTTTGAGCTGTCGAAGGATCGAGATTGGCAGCAGGGTCGCGAGGCACCACCAAACGGTCCAGGCGACGGGAGAGGGAGGCAGGTACCAGCCCGGGGCCGAGAAAGGAGAGAAGGCACGCCACTCGTCGACGACGACCGCATTGCTGACTGCATCGACGCCCGCGGCCAGATAGAGCGCCCAAGCTCCATAGCCCGTCGGATTCAGGCCGCTCGCGATGAACATCAGGATTGCGGTGAGCGCGATCTCCCTGCCGTCGGCGCGGCGATGCCCGTCCCGTCCCATTGGGTCTTCTGATGCGCGGGTGCTCAAGCAGAAGCGTTCGACGAGGAAATGGGTCGCGGCGCCGAGACCCAGCAGCGCCGGACCGATCGGAAAACCGGGATGCAGGTTAGGCCAGAGGGCGCCGGCGATCGCGGCGAAGGCGAACCGAGTTGCTTTGCCGGTGCTGGGTGTGAGTAGGATGGCCACAGTCGCGATGGTCAGGGCGATCGTGGCGAGTTCGGGACGAAGCTGGAGGAGTCGGTATTCGGAGAGGGCGATGAAGGCGAGGAGCGTGATGCTCGCGGTTATGGTGGATTGCGTGAGGCGTGTGATCCATTTCCAGACGCTCAAAAGGAGGCCGGTCACGAAGAGGGCATGGATCGCGCGGAGAGTCTGCAGGCCAACGTGATCAGCGATTGCCGACACCATCCAATCGAAGAGCCAGGCGTTTGGATGAGGCGGTCCTGCCGCTGTATGGAGCCGCGTCTCGGCTTCGAGGAAGGGGCTGCCCGCTTCGCGGTAGAGGTCACCGAGCGCGAGGTGCCACCAAACATCGTCGGTCGCGAGAGGCCCCGAGGTCAGGAACGCAATCGTCGCGATGCCCGCAGCACCCGCAGCAAAGGCGATCGAGGAACCAACGCGGTCGAGGGTAATTTTAGGCATCGACGGATTCTAGAGGCGCGACCGGGTCAGGCGAGGCTGCTCCCCAAAAAAGAAGCGGCGAGGCTTGGACATCGTCCAGGCCTCGCCGCTCTTGTGATCTGATCTCCGCTTTGCAGGCCTTCCTGCGGAAGCGCAGGCTGTGCCGCTTACGACCTGCTTACGACCGACGTCGTCGGGCCGTTGCGAGGACGCCAGCACCCATGAGGCCAGCAGCCAGCGCCATTCCCATGGTGGGCTCCGGGACAGCCATGCGGAGTCGGCTCACGCGGAAGAACGCGTTGCCCGTGAAACCGCCGTAGGCGATCGCGCCGCCGACCATCTGGATGTAGCCGTTGCCCGAGGCATCGCGGTTGTCGTAGCCCATCGACGTGAAGGTGAAGGGACCCCCCAACGTCGTGGTGGGCGTCGCGTCGCTGCCCCGGAGCGTGCCGGTTGTCATCTCGAAGCCCGTCGCGAAGCCATCCGGCGCATCGAACGTGCCGGTGCTCACGAAGTTGCCGAGCGTCTGAATGCCGCCGCTCGCCGACAGGAAGTTATTCGCATAGACGAGGTTCTGGGGATTCACATCAACGACCGTGACGCCATTTGTAACACCCGCCGACCAGGGTGAGTTCGGTGTGTTGATCGTGACACCCCCCGCGGTGACGGGGTTGAGGCCCATCGACGTCGCCGAGACACCGCGGAGATTCGGGTTGAAGCCGATTAGCTTCGTCGGCGTCAGGACGCCCGGGTTGAAAACGAACCACGCACCGGAACCCTGCTTCAAGTGACGAAGCATGCGGAAGGCGCCACCGAAGGTGTTCGGTCCTGGTGTGACGCCGACGAAGCCTGTGGCCACCGTACCCGCGCCGAAGCCGGAGCAGGGTGACAGTTGCGGGCAGAAAGCGACGGGGCCCGCACCGTTCCCGGCTGCGAAGACTGCGGCGGGCTGGCTTGTCGAGTAGACCTCGGTGTTCTGCGCGACGCTCGGGAAGCCCGGGAAGAGGCGCTGATTGAGGCCAGACATGAACCACTGGTCCGCCGGTACCTGGATCGCACGACCCAAGCCCGTTCCCGTTGTACCCACTGTGGTGTTGTAAAGCGCTAGGTGTCGTGTTGCGCCCGCAGAGGGATTTCCCATGAAGAGGGATCCCGTCATTGTTGCGCTCTGTGCTGCCATGGTGGGCAGTGTGATGGCGATCGCGACAATTGTCGCAAGTCGTCCGAAGCTTCGACGCTCAGTCATTGCTGTTCTCCTCCAACGGGGTTCGATTCGGATCGTGCTGTCTCCCCCGAACTTTAGGCTATGTCGGATTGCATCCGACTTCGTCGAGTGTACGATGATAGTCGTGTCTAAAGCAATCGAAAACATTTCCATATTCCAGGCTCTCGGGTGGTCTTCGCCCGCGAAAATCTGGATCTTATTTACTCTTTTCGGATTGATTTCCTGTGGGGGTTCTGATCCCGCACCGCCGGATCTGGGGCTCGACCAGATCATGATGATCGAAGATCCGCGAAATCGGGCGGATCAGCTGGGTGCGTACCTGGATGGGGTGACGCTGCGGCAACTTCCCGAAATCGCCGATGTGCTTGACCAGAATCATGCACGCATCGACGCGGCAACCGGCATTTCGGTCGCCCTCTGGTGGGTGCAGCAAGACCCCACTTCTGCCATGAATGAGGGACTAACGCACCATTGGATCGAGGGGCCGCTTTGGGCTTCCACTGTAATACGAGAATGGGCGCGACTCGCGCCGGAACAGGCGCTGGGTGCTGCCAGCGAGGCTCTGGCAACGCAGGGCGGCCCGAATTGGCACCGGACGATCACGATCGCGCTCGTGCGTGGCTGGTTCGACGAAGCCGATCGATCGCCCGATCAGCTGATCGCGTTTATCGGCGGCCTACCGCCAGGGCGCGCCCAGAAGGAGCCGCTTGACGTGCTCTTTAACCAGATGATCTCCGGCCAGGACACCGAGAAGGCGATCGCGTTAGTCGAGGGAATGTTGGAGCACGACTCGATCGGGCGGAATGCGATGAAGATGGATGCGTTCCATCGGCTCGCGACCCAGCTCGCCGCCCGTGATCCGCAGCGGGCGATCGAGTGGGCGGACGGCCACCGAGGGGGACCCTACGGAGCGGGTTTGTACACCCGGATCGCCCGCCGGTGGGCGCGGCATGATCCAGCTGCGGCCGCGGCCTGGGCCGAGACGTTGCCCGAAAATGGGACGAAGCACGATCAGATCCTGAAGGCGATTCTCCGTGGGTGGAACTCGACTGATCGGCAGTCGGCAGCCGAATGGGTGGATTCGAAGCCGATCGAGGGGAATCGAACCGAGCTCTTTCACATGAGCGCTGTCCATCAGGCGAGGCACGGCGCGCCTGCTTTGGCCGCGGCGCGCGTCGAGCGGCTCGCCTCGGGTGAGCTGCGCGAAGAAGTCTTGGTTGGGGTGGGCCGAGCCTGGCTGCAGAGTGATCCGGAGGGCGCAGAGAAGTGGCTCGGCGAGATCGAGCTCTCCGCTGCTGCCCGCGCCGAGATGCGGAAGCCCTTGCGGGGCAGGGAAAGCCCGAAGGCACGGCCCGTGCCGAATTCCTCCTGACTCGGTCCACGCTGGGCTGACGGGTTTTCTATTTTGGGGCCGGTGATGCTGGCTCGCTCGGCGCCGGGAGGGCTTGCAGCTTCGCGCGGATCCCCGAGGCTTGGTCTTGTTCGCCCCTCGCCTCATGAATTTCGATCAGCAGCTCACCCGCCGGGCGTCCACCGCCAAAGCGTGCCGCTCGCCGGGCTCCGCGAAGGGCATTGTCGAAGGCCGCCTTCGTGGGCGCGTTGATTCGCTTCGCCGTCGCGAACTCGAGACGGGCTAAGCCGTAAGCGGCGCTGGAATTTTCCGGCCGTTCCTTGAGCAACGCCCGCCAGAGTTCAGCCGCTCGCTCCTTTTCCCCGGCGTCGAGATGATACATCGCCGCCTCCAAATACGCGGTGGATCGCTCCGGATCGAGTTCCCGAGCGCGCGCAAATTGCTGCATCGCCTCATCGCTCGCCCCCGTATTCGCGAGCACGATACCGAGCGCTTCATGGGCCGATGCATCGAGCGGTGTCTGTGCGATCGCTTCCTCGAGGACGCGCTTGGCTTCGGCGCCTCGTCCGTTCGCGCCGAGTGCTCGCCCGCGAAGGATGAGTAGGTCGGGGCGCTGGACCTTCTTCTGGGTAGCGATCTCGAGTGTCTTCTTTAGGGCCTCGTCCACGGCCTGCAGCGCTTCGGCGGGCTGATCGAATTCGATCAAGAGATCGACCAGTCCGCGCAGCGCAGGCAGATTCGCCTGTCGACTAAGGTCGAGATTGCTCGCTTTGCGAATCGTGTCGAAGCCTTGCTTCGGACCGATGGCGCGGGCCACAATTTGTGCCCGTGCGGCAACGGCGAAGGGCCAACTCGGGCGGCTGACGAGCGTGCGGACGACGCCCTGCAAGCGAGAGTCGGGACCGTGAACACTCGCGATCTTCATCATGAGCTCCGCGGCCTCGGGATCGTTGGGGTGCTCATCGACGTAGCGACTCACGGCCCCCCAGGCGGCCTCGCCGGCCCCCTCGGCGAGATGCAGGCGTGCGAGTCGGATGCCCGAGTCCGTGAATCCCGCCCCCGAGCGAATTGACTGGCGATATTCCTCAATCGCGCGCGGGAAATCGCCGAGTTGTTCCGCGGCGCGCGCGGCCCAGTAGCGCGCGCCCGGGTTGTTAGGCCAATTTGGAAGCACCAGATCCAGTCTCGCGAGCGCCTTCGCGGGATCGTCTCGATTGATCGCTACGCGGGCCTCGATCAAGCCGCGATACACATCGTTCTCCAACTGCGAAGCCACTTCGAGTGCTTCTTCGTTGCGTTCGGCCTGTGCCAGAATATCCGCGTAGGTCAGCCGATGGAAGACGGTCGACTCCTCGCGCATATCCAGGCTCTTCTGATAGGCATCGGCCGCCTGTGAAAGCTCTCCTTTCGCCGCGTAGTGGTCGGCAAAGGCCGCCCAGGCATCGCTCGCAACCGCCAAGTCCGGGCGCTTTGTGCCTTCTTCCAGCAGCTGCGCCGACTCGTCGAATCGCTGCGTCGAGATCAACCGTCGTGCGAGAGAGATCCGGAGGGCACTGTCGTCCGCGTTCCGCGCGAGCGTGGCGCGCAGCACTTGATGGGCTTCATCGACGCGGCCCTTTTCGTCGAGATAGCCCACGTAGGATTCGACGAGCGTCCGGTTGTCGGGGAACTCGGAGCGACAGTCGCTGAATCGCTGGTCCGCCTCGTCGTCCAGCCCACGTTCACTCGCGAAGAGGGCTGCGATCGTGCAAACCCGGGCGCGGAAGTCGGGTTGGGCGTTGGCAGCAATGGCGAGTTCCTCGAGCCTGATGATCCCCGCGGCCGCTTCGTCGACATCGCCGATTGCGATCAGCGTGGCCACCTTGGCAGCATGGGCATCGAGGTGAGTCGGGTCGATGTCAAGCACGCGCTCAAAGTCTTCTAGCGCTGCCGAGGGATCGGTCTTCTGTTCGAGGCGTGCGTTCGCTCGAATGAGCAGCGCTTCAATGGTCTCCGGATCGCTCTCGAGGACCTGGTTCGCAATCGCAATTGCATTTTCCCATTCCTGGGTGGCGAGGGCGGCCTGACCGAGCCGAATGCCCGAAGCCCGCGCCCACTTCTCGGACCGGGCGGCTTTGCGCAAAGACCAGATGGCGGTGTCGGGTGAACCCGTCTCGAGCAAAGTCAGCCCGTAGAGATAATTTAGCTCAGGATCGTCGGGGTTGGCGACGAGCCGAACCCGAAGCGGTTCGAGGCTTGCCGCGAAGCGATTCTGCGCGTGCATGCGGCGAATCTCATCGAGGGACGCTTCGTCCTGGCATCCGCTGACGCAGAGAGCGAACAAAAGGCAGAGGCCCATGGCCGCGGCGACTGAGCTTGACTGCGAAGAGCCTCGTTTATCCATGCGATCAGGATAGCAAGACGCTAGTTTGGCCGCAGCATGAAGACGGACTCTCGCTATCGCTGGGCATGGATTGCGCTCTCGCTGATCGGCGCGGGAGTCGTGCTTGCACAATTTTTTGAGTTGACGACCGGCGATCTGCGACCCAAGGGCCAAGCCGCGGATCTATACGGTTTGCGCTATCGCGACGATGTGAATGTGCTCTTCATTCTCGTCGACACGCTACGGGCGGATCGCCTGGGTTGTTATGGGTACGAACGGGATACGAGCCCGACTCTCGACTACATGGCGAGTACCGGCGTGCGCTTTGAAAATCATCTCGCGCAGTCGTCTTGGACGAAGTGTTCGATGGCGTCGCTTTGGACGAGCCTCGATCCGATTCGGACGGGTGTCACGCGCTTCAATCATGCGTTGCCCGAAGACGCTTTGATGCCTGCAGAGGTCTTTGCGGAGGCCGGATTTCGAACGGCGGGGATTTGGCGAAACGGGTGGGTCGCCCCCAATTTCGGATTCGATCAGGGCTTCGAAGTGTATGAGCGCCCACACCCGAAGCCCGTTCCCTCAGACGTTCGCCGCGAGAATCCCCATGTGTCTCTGCAGGGCACCGACGGGGATGTGGTGGAGAACACACTCGAATTCCTGCGGGTCCATGGACACGAACGCTTCTTCCTTTACTTGCATCTGATGGATGTCCACCAATACGTCTACGATGAGGCGTCCGCGCAATTCGGCTCGACCTACTCCGATGTCTACGACAATTCGATTCTTTTTACGGATACGGCGCTCGGTCATCTCCTGACGCATTTCTCGGATACGGGGCTGCTTGAGAAAACGGTAGTCGTGATCACTTCGGATCACGGGGAGGCGTTCGGCGAACGTGGGCTCGAGGGGCATGCAAAGCACGTATATCGCGAGTCGACGGAAATTCCGCTGATCATCAGTTTCCCGTTCCAGCTCGAGGAAGGCATCGCCATTGATGCCCGATCCCGCAATATCGACCTTTGGCCGACCCTTTTCGATTTGCTGGGTCTTTCTACGGGAGAGGAAGTGGACGGCCGGTCGCTCGTGCCAGAGATGCTCGCGGCGCTGGCGGTGCAGAAAGAGCCGAACCCGGACATGTCCGCGATGAGTGTGGAGGAACCCCCCATTGCGTATTCGCATCTCGATCGGACATGGGGTCAGTCGAAACAGGAGCCGAAGCCAGCAGTCGCCGTGCTGGATGGGACCTTGCGTTACGTCTACGGACGCGGCGACGATGGACAAGTGTCGGAGCAGCTCTTCGATCGCGACGGGGATCCCCGAGAGCGACGTAACTTGATCGATGAACGTCCAGAAGAGGCCGGTCGCCTGCGCGCTTTAGCGGAGGCGTACCTGGATGACTCCGAGCCTCCGCCGTGGGGCGAGGGGACCATTTCCGTCGAGCTCGACGCGATGGAACTCAATCAACTGCGGGCTCTGGGCTACGAATTGCCGTGATGTAAGTGTGGCTAAGCCCTAACTCACCCGCGCAGCTGCGGGTCGTACGGTCGAGTCGTACCGGGCGCGCCACGACTTTCCTTACCGATCGAGACTCCTCCGAATCACGTACGCGTCTTCTCGTGCTTTGCCTACCGACTACAGATGTCCGATTCCGTGGGCTCGGAGTCGTCGTGCATGTCATGCGCCATCTT
>Ga0115003_10002403_pt1 | contig 15577 bp, 14 predicted proteins | sample ArcticOcean_MG_C_7_FD_88736 | JGI IMG/M metagenome (GOLD analysis project Ga0115003, IMG submission 88736) | Marine microbial communities from western Arctic Ocean - ArcticOcean_MG_CB11_88 | ecosystem: Environmental > Aquatic > Marine > Oceanic | place: Arctic Ocean: Canada Basin | collected... | reverse complement strand
TTTGGTGGAGCCTAGCGGGATCGAACCGCTGACCTCAACACTGCCAGTGTTGCGCTCTCCCAGCTGAGCTAAGGCCCCAAAAAGGAAGCCGCATAATAGGGATGACCTTGAAGCAAGTCAAGCCTGTTTAGCGCTATAAAGGGCTTTCAGCCAAGTTGCTGATATTCCTTTTCCATCTTCTTGAGTTTCTTCTTGCCTACACCGCCAAGTAACTCGATGGCGTGGCGCAGTCGGGCTCGAGACATGTCGGCGCCGAGCAGGTTCATGGAGTCCATTACCGAGATCGATGCGCTGCTGCCAGCGATGGCGATAAACAGGGGTGCCAGAAAGGGTTTGAGCTTAATTTCCATGCTGTCGGCCACTGCTTTGAGAGCATTGAAGATATTGTCTCGGTTCCACTGCTGCACTGATTCGAGGCGCCAGAGGGCGTATTGCAACACTTCTACGAGGCGATCCTCCTCTATACCGGCAGCGCGCAAATCATCGGCGCTGATGGGTAACATGCCAGAGATCAGGTAGCTGCCGAGGGGGGCTATATCGGAGAGGGTTTCCATGCGCTGTTTGGCGAAGGGCAGGAAGGCTTTTAATGTGTCACGATTGAGTGCCCATTCTTGCAGGCGATCGGCGAGTTGGTCGTCGCTGAGCTCTTCGCGGATCCACATGCCGTTTAACCAGCTAAGTTTCTCTACATCGAATACTGGGCCGCCTAAGGAAACGCGCTGAATGTCGAAGACTTCGAGCATTTCGGCGAGGGTGAATTTCTCCCGCTCGTCGGGCATCGACCAGCCCATGCGTCCGAGATAGTTGATCAGGGCTTCAGGCAAATAGCCCATACGCTGATAGAACAGGATGCTGGTGGGGTTTTTACGCTTCGACAGTTTGCTCTTGTCGATATTGCGCAGCAGGGGCAGGTGACAGAACACTGGCGTTTCCCAACCAAAGTATTGATAGAGCAAAATATGCTTCGGGGTTGAGTTAATCCACTCTTCACCGCGAATCACATGGCTGATTTTCATCAGGTGATCGTCCACCACATTGGCCAGGTGATAGGTGGGCATCCCGTCGGCTTTGAGCAGAACCTGGAGGTCGATCTGGGTCCAGTCGATGCTGATTTCGCCGCGCAACATATCGTTAAAGACACATTGGCCCTCCCGTGGCACATTCATGCGCACAACATGGGATTCATTGTTGGCCAGTCGCTGCTCGACCTGACCTTGCTCGAGGTGCTGGCAGTGGCCGTCATAGCCAATGGCTTGTTTCTCTTCCATCTGGGTTTTACGCAGCTGGTCGAGGCGCTCTGAGGTACAGAAACAGCGAAAGGCATGGCCGTTATCTAATAGTTGATCGGCATGCTGGCGATAGATATCTGAACGTTCGCTCTGACGGTAGGGACCGTGGGGGCCGCCATTGTCTGGACCTTCGTCCCACTCCAGACCCAACCAGTGCAGGGCGTCGAGGATAGATTTTTCTGATTCCGGAGTTGAGCGCAGCTGATCAGTGTCTTCAATGCGGAGTAAAAACTGGCCGCCTTGACTGTGGGCAAAGGCCATATTAAACAGGGCTACGTAGGCGGTTCCAACGTGGGGATCGCCGGTGGGCGAGGGGGCAATACGGGTGCGAACGGTCATTTAACAATCCAAGTAAAAAGCAATGGCGCATTATACGTTTCACACGGGGGCCTCTGTCACTATCTGTCTACCTTCAAGGCTAAATAAACCTGCTGGCGGCGCTGATTTAGATTGCCGGCCACTGGCCGGCTTGCAACAGCGAGCGAATTAAGATGATCGCACTGGTGATACCGCTGAGGGCAATGGCTAGGCTCCAGATAAACTTTTGTAACAGGATCTGCCAAAGCTGTTGGTAGGCCGGCTGTAGGTCGAGGGTCACTGTGATGTTGCCTAATTTAGTCCAGCCGGCGGAGACGCTGGCGCGAGCCTCGACATTGGGGAGGTCGATAAGTCGTTGGAATGACTTTGGCACATTGCCCAGCTGGGTGGAGAAAGACCGCTCTATTAGACGGTTGTCGTCTAAATCGACAAAGTAGAGTTTGGAGTAGGGGCCGAGGTGGGCTACGGCGTCGAACAGAACACTGAGTCTGCCTTGCTCTTGGTGGGTAACTATGTCGGGCACTATATCAGCCATGGAAATGGCCAGCGAGGTGGCGCCGTTTTGCGCCAGCAGCTGCATATTGTCGATGACCATTGAGCGGGCAGCGTGAATACTGGTTGCTAGCCAGAGAACCGTTAGCGCGCTGATAACAACAGTGACAATGCCGATCAATTGGCGGTATAGACTCACGTATTTTTCCTTAGGTCTTGGGCTTTAACGCCTGACCAGTTCCGTTCCGACTGATTAACTGTGACAGCCCAACCATCATTTCTAACAGTAGCTATGCCAATTTTGTTGGTCGCGTTAGTTTGAGTTGTGTCTATTGCTTGAGCGCATCACCATGAATACTTATATAACGCAGGAAAAATCACTGTCCTTGTCGGGCTTGTTACGAGTGATTGGTTTTATGGCGGTGACCATGAGTGGGGGGAGTTACGGGATTGCTTTTTCGGTGCCGGAGGAGTTGCTTCGAAAGGTACAGGCGCAATATGGAGTGGCGGCGGAACAGCGCTTGCGGGACTGGCAGCAGATCATTGTTCGGTCTGAACCCGGCGACGATATAGAAAAGCTGGTACAGGTGAATGGCTTTGTTAATCGCGCCCATCAAATCACTAAAACTCCCCATTGGCAGCGCTCGGAGGAGCGGGTTGATCCGCTACAGTTTCTTATTCACCATGCTGGGGATGGCCAGGGGTTTGCTATGACCAAGCTGTTTACGCTACACAAAATGGGCATTCCATTATCAAAGTTGCGGATTGGCTATGTGCGGGCGGTGGGCAGATACCTGCCAAAAAGGGCTCAGTTGCCAGTAGCTCAAACCGACAGTGGGCAATCCCACACGGTTTTGGCCTATTTTTCGACGCCGGATGCGGAGCCATTAATTCTCGATAATTTGGATAAACGCATCAGGGTGGCATCCCAGCGCCCTGACCTTGAGCCGGTCTATCTGTTTGAGGCCCGGGAAATGCTTCTCCCGGATACTCTTTTATCATCACTGCCAACTGAAAAACCTCATTATGTGGTGAAGTGGCAGAATCTACTGCCGAATCTCAAGTCGGTTCATTACTAGCTTGTTTATGCCTCGTGACTTTGAGTTTTGAGCTCTGTGAACTAAGAGTCTTAGGCCACCGCACCACTGCTGTGCAGGGCCGCGATAGCGTCACTGCCAAAGCCCAATCCATCTAATATCTCAGTGGTATTCTGACCAATAGCGCCGCCGGACGTGCCGTACTGGGGTGCTGACTTAGACAGTTTTAGGGCACTGCCAATCTGCCGCTGAGATCCACCCGCTGGTGTTTTGACCTCGACGATCATGTCTCTCTCAGCGGCATCCTGGTACTCGCAGGCCTCTGCAAATGTCAGTACCGGCTCGACACAGGCTTCCTTATTTTTAAATATCTCCTGCCATTCAGCCAGCGTCTTGCGCGCAATAATCTGATCTAACTTTTCCCTGAGAGCCTGCTGGGCTCGACTGTCTTGTTGGTTGCCCAGTTTTAACAGCTGCTCATCTCCCAAGGTCTCGCAGAGCACTTGAAAAAACTGTGGCTCCAAACTGCCAATCGACAGATAGCGATTATCCGAGGTCTGGTAATAGTCGTAAAAGCTGCCACCGTTTAGTGACATGGAGCCGGAGGTGGGTTCCACTCCAGCACCCAGATAGGTGGAGCCAAATAGAGCATTAAGGGAGAACATGGCGTCAGTCATGCTGATATCGATCTGCTGCCCCTCACCGCTGATATGACGCTGATTCACCGCGGCCAAAATACCGATCACCGCATGCATCGATCCACCGGCGATATCCGCCACAGGCATACCCATAATCGGCGTGCGATCACCGTCGCGGCCGGAGTAGCCATTCAGCCCAGAGATGGAGAGATAGTTATTGTCGTGACCGGCGCGGTCGCGATAGGGCCCAGTCTGGCCGTAGCCAGTTACCGAACAGTAAATCAGTTTGGGGTTGATCTCACGCAGCTGTTCATAGCCGAGACCTAGGCGCTGCATTACACCGGGACGAAACTGTTCGATCACTATGTCGTAATCCATCACCAGACGTTTGGCAATATCCACCGCCTCGGGGTTCTTTAGGTCCAGAGCGATGGAGCGTTTATTGCGATTGAGGGTGCCGTGGGCGGTTGACTGGCCGTCGGCAAAAGGTGGCATGCTACGCAGCATATCGGGTCGCGTCGGCGATTCCACACGCAGTACTTCGGCGCCCATGTCAGCCAGCATCATAGTGGCGAAAGGGCCGGGCACAAGGGTGGTGAAATCAAGAATTTTAAGGTTTTCGAGGGCGCGCATAGTCTGGGTCCACTGGTCGTTTATTATTAGAATTATGGGGTGGTTCAGCGGCTTACATTATTGTCACAATCTGCTGTTCGGTGCCAGTTTTTAAGCAGACTAGCCGGTCCGATTACATTCCTCAATCCACCAGTCCGTGGCCACTGTCTTATGTCGATTTTTCGGCAGCACAAAATAAAAGGTTCGAGTCATGTCCCGTTTCGGCAATGTTAGGGGCACCAGCTCACCACTCTTAAAATTATTCTGCAGTACGATTTCAGACAGACAGCCAATACCCAAGCCGGCTTCCACCGCTTTTTTAATCGCCTCGTTGTGCTTGAACTGCAAATAAATATCGAGCTTGGGCATTAGCCCGGCCAATGCATTGTTAAAGGTGTGCCGCGCGCCGGATTCTGGTTCCCGCAAGATCCATCTAGCGGCCACTATATCGGCATCGGTGAGGCGCTGCTTTTTTGCCAAGGGGTGAGAGGGGCTGCAAAATACCACCAACCGATCTTCACGCCAGGGAATCAACTCCAGATCCCGGTGCTGGATGGCACCTTCAATCATACCGATGTCCACTTCGTAGTTGGCCACCTGTGCGGCTACATCGGAGCTATTGGCCACATTGATATCCACCTGGGCTTCCGGGTGACGTGCCAGATAGCCAGCCAGATAGCTCACCGCGAGATGATTGCCAATGGTAAAACTGGCACTTACTTTAAGATGGCCTATATCGCTGTGGCCCTGAAGTGCCTGTTCAAATTCCTCGGCCTGTGCAATTAGTACATGGGCCTTGCTGCGCAGGGTTTTACCCACTTCGTTGAGCTCGAGTTTTTTGCCTGTGCGATCAAACAGGCTGAGATTAAACGCCTGCTCAAGGGTTTGCAGGGCAGAGCTGGCGGCAGACTGGGACATATGCAGCTGTTCTGCGGCTTTGGATATATTTTCATAGCGGGCGATACTGAGGAATATCTGAAGTTGCCGGAGGCTGTATTTCATATGGGTTACCTTGCGCGTGCGATGGCTGTCGTTTAATTATCATTATCGGTTAAATCGATTATGATAAACATAATATCCTGTTTTACTTGTATAGTTAAAGGCTCTAGTATCCACCCTCATAATTCCCCCACAGGAAATCTCTCATGGCTGAGCAAAAAGCAACAAATGTAACCTGGCACGACGGTGATATTACCATTGATGATCGCAGTACGCTGCTGGGACAAAAGGGCGCAACCCTATGGTTTACAGGGCTATCAGGTAGCGGTAAAAGCACCGTTGCAGTGGCGCTGGAAAAAGCACTATTTAAGCGCGGCAAGCTCAGTTATCGACTGGATGGCGATAATATTCGTCTGGGTATCAATAAAAATCTCGGCTTTTCGGCTGAGGATCGCACGGAAAATATTCGCCGTATTGGTGAGATTGCCAAGCTGTTTGTGGATTCTGGTGTGATTGCCCTGTCTAGCTTTATAAGTCCCTATCGCGCCGACCGCGATCAGGTTCGGGCGCTGCACCTTGAGTCAGGCTTTGCCTTTATCGAAATCTTTGTCGACTGTGCTCTATCTGAAGCGGAGAAACGCGACCCTAAAGGACTTTACAAAAAAGCGCGCGCCGGAGAAATTAAAAATTTTACTGGCATTGATGATCCCTACGAAGCGCCAAACAGCCCTGAGATCCACCTGCACACTGATCAGATGACACTTGAGCAGGAAGTGACTTTGATTATGACTTACCTTGAGGAGCATGGTTTTATTGCCTAGCGTTTAAAAAAGCGCCTTAAACAGCTCTTGTTACCTATTATTTTTAGCCCGTACTTACTTAAAACCGATGGAGAAAGACCACTTGATTAAGCCCCATGGATCAGACCAGCTAAACCCTCTTTTAGTCGACGACGCGCAGCGCCAGGCGCTGTTACAGGAAGCAGAGTCTCTGCCTTCACTGTTACTCAACTCAGCCGCAGCGGCCAATGCCGTAATGCTCGGCGCGGGATATTTTAATCCCCTAACCGGTTATATGAACCTTGCCGATGCGTTGAGTGTTTCCGCATCTCTGCACACCACTGAAGGCCTGTTTTGGCCCGTACCAGTAATCAATCTGACCAAGGATATTTCAGCGATCAGCGGCGCTAGCCGTATTGCCCTGAGAGATCCCAATACTGAAGGCCACCCGGTTATTGCGCTGATGGATGTGGCTGCAATTGAAGAGGTCAGCGCTGAACAGATTCAGTCTATGGCGGCAGATATCTTTGGTACTCTGGATCCTGAGCACCCAGGTGTTGCCACCTTTAATAATTTGGGTAATCACCTGATTTCTGGCGATATTCAGGTGTTGAACCTGAGCTATTTCCAGGCGGATTTCCCCGATACCTTCCGCACGGCAACTGAAATTCGCGATGAGATTGCTCAGCGCGGCTGGAACAAGGTTGTCGCCTTCCAAACGCGCAATCCCATGCACCGTGCCCACGAAGAGCTCTGCCATATGGCCATGGAGCGTTTGGGCGCTGACGGCATTGTCGTGCACATGTTGCTGGGCAAGCTAAAGCAGGGCGATATTCCAGCCTCTGTGCGTGACGACTGCATTCGCAAGATGGTTGAGCTGTATTTCCCTGAGAACACCGTAATGGTCACTGGTTATGGCTTCGACATGCTCTATGCTGGCCCCCGTGAAGCGGTTTTGCACGCGGTGTTCCGTCAGAATATGGGCTGTACCCATCTGATTGTGGGTCGTGATCACGCCGGTGTAGGCGACTACTATGGTGCGTTCGATGCCCAGACTATCTTTGCTGAAAAGGTCCCTGCTGGCTCATTGGACATTGAAATCTTTAATGCGGATCACACGGCATTTTCGAAGAGGCTTAAGCGCGTGGTGATGATGAACGAAGCGGAAGGCCATACTAAAGACGACTTTATTCTGTTGTCGGGTACCAAGGTTCGGCAGATGTTAGGTGATGGAATTGCGCCGCCGCCTGAATTTTCACGCCCTGAAGTGGCGAAGATTTTGATGGATTATTATCAGCTTGAAAGTGCCTAATTCCCAGCACTAAGTAGTTATAAAAAAGCCCGCTATTGTCTGCAATAGTGGGCTTTTTTAATTGCGAGGCCCTGAGAAACAGGAAACTTCCTGCTGCTGTTGTTTGATTAACTCAAAGTATTCGTAATATTTTTTCTGCGTACAATAATTGTAGGCAAGAGCCTTTACTGCGGCTTTAAACTCGTCGCTTTGCTTACCCAACACCTGTTCTGCAAGGCGCACAACAATAATTAATGCAGCCTCTTCGGCTGGCCAGTTCTCGGTCAAACCCTCGAGGGCATAGAGCTGGTTGTAACGCTCCATCAGTTGGTATTCATCATTGTCGCGGCTTTTTTCTAACTCGATGATCTCCAGTAATAGCGGGATCGCGGCGATATAGCTCTCTTTAAAAATCAGATATTTATAATAGTAATCGCGAGCACTATTGGTGGTCGGGTGCGACGTCCCTAGCAAAGTGTATGAGAGTGTATAGGCCTGCTCAATCTGCTCAGGATCTGGATTGAATGCGTGCAGCTTTTCGTAACTTTGATTGATATTTTTCAGAATAAGAATACAGCTCGGCGAACTCTCAGAGTAGAGAGTAATGCACTGGGGCAGGGCCGTTTTACTGCGTTTTATGGATTTTTTCCAGCGCTTGCGCTGTATATCTTTATCGATATTGAGAACAGCTTTATTAAACTTTCTCTCAGACCATGGCTTCGCCTCACAATGAACTGGAAGGCTTAGGGCAATCAGTGCTAGTGCAGCGATAACCAAGTTTTTTGTGAATGGCGCCGTCTGAAAAACTGCGCGTTTAACCAGTATTGATGTAAAAAATAAATAATTAATACGGAAGCAAAAGGTCATGGTTTAGCCCCCCAACTAAAAATACCATATATCTCAGTATAGATTATAAATTTATTTTTGCTGAACAATAGACCCAGTCAGCCCCCAATACTTTTTGGGGCTGACATTATGTAGGCCTTGACGGGCTTAAAGCGTCATACCGCCGTCGACAACAATGCACTCGCCGTTGGTATAACTAGAGGCATTGGAGACTAAATAGAGCACGGTGCCGGCCATTTCACTGGGCTCGGCGTGGCGTTTCATGGGGATCTGGGCAATGGCCGACTGATAGATCGCATCATCGGTAAACAGCGCTCCGGCAAACTGGGTTTTGGTGAAACCCGGGAGCAGGGCATTGACACGAATACCCAGGCCGCCACATTCTTTGGCGAATGATTTAGTCATATTCACTACTGCGGCCTTACTGATTGAATAAATTCCCTGCATATCGCCGGGCTGCAGTGCGTTAATCGAGGCAGTATTAACAATCGAGCCACCGCCATTGTCGCGCATCAGTTTACCGGCTTCGACAGACATAAAGAAATAGCCGCGAATATTGACATCAACGGTCTTCGTATAAGCGCCGAGATCGGTGTCGAGAATATGCCCAAAATACGGATTAGTCGCAGCGTTATTCACCAGAATATCGAGCTTGCCGAACTTGCTTTTAATCGTCGCAAAAGTCTCTTCAATCTGCTCCATACTGCCGACATGGCAGGCCAGAGCTTCAGCACTGCCGCCCTCTGCAATAATCTGATCGGCTACTGTTTGACAGCCATCGAGTTTGCGACTGGAAACGATTACATGAGCGCCTTGCTCAGCGAGAAGTTTGGCAATAGCTTCGCCAATACCGCGACTGGCACCTGTCACTAAGGCGATTTTTCCGGTGAGATCAAATAGATTTGTAGCCATTTTTTAATTCCTAAGATTATTGTGTTTATAAAAAGTTTTTCAGACGCTCAGAGATCAGACTGTCGGCTTCTGCCATAATTCGGTCAATCAGTTCCTGAACTGTGGGCTTGTCATAGATTAAGCCGGCAACCATGCCGCAGGACCAGGCGCCCACATCCATATCACCGTTCTGCATAACCTTGGGATAGACACCGGCAACTTCCGGGGCTATATCGGCAAATTTGATATCACTGCCGAGTGCTGCTTCTTTTTCCAGTAATCGCTCAACACCGGGATTATTCAACACCCGTTCGGTGTTGCGCAGAGGGCGCATAACCAGCCGCGTATCCAGCTCGCTGGCGGCCAAAATAGCCTGTTTAACATTTTCATGTACCGGGGCTTCTTCTGTGACAATAAAGCGTGTGCCCATATTCATACCCTCGGCACCCATGGCCAGTGCCGCCACTAAACTGCGACCATCGGCCATACCGCCAGAAGCGACAAAGGGAATGGTCAGTTCATCGGCAGCCCGAGGCAGCAGAATAAAGTTCGGGATATCGTCTTCGCCGGGATGACCGCCGCACTCAAAACCATCTACAGAAACCGCATCGCAGCCAATCGCCTGAGCTTTTAGGGCATGGCGCACTGAGGTACATTTGTGGATGACTTTTATATTGTGTTCTTTGAGAATTGGCAGCCACTGGGCGGGGTTATTACCGGCGGTTTCAACCACCTTGACGCCACCGTCGATAATCGCCTGAATCAGGCCCGGGTAATCCGGAGGCGTGACCGAGGGCAAAAAGGTCAGATTGACGCCAAAAGGCTTGTCGGTCATGGTGCGACAGCGGGCAATTTCTTTGGCGAGTTTTTCAGGGGTGCCCTGAGTGAGACCGGTGATAATACCGAGACCACCGGCATTGGAGACAGCAGCGGCCAGTTCAGCTAGGCCCACATGGTGCATGCCGCCCTGGATGATCGGATGTTCGATGCCGAGCATCTCGGTAATTTTTGTTTTCATGGTGACGTCCCTTTGGGGTGGTTTAGGTCGCTTGGGTACAGTTTGGCGGGCACAGCCTGCTAACCTGCACGCTACTTTTTTTTAACGCTTCTTTACTTAAGGCTACTTTACTTAAGGCTACTTTACACAACGGCCGTGACTATATAAATCGGCACAATATACGTCAATACTCCTGATGCTGATAACGGCTATAGCGCGACGCCCGTCGATGCGGTTTAAGGTTGTCTGCGCCGGTAAATAAATCGAATAATCAGGCTGAGCAACAGTAAAGCAATAGCTGCGCTCAGAGCCAATCCCGGCCAATTACTCTGCAATAGTTTTTTAATCGAATTGCGTCTGGTCTGGGCCATATAGTCAAAACCCGCAGTCGGAGGAATAACGCCAAACTCGCTTTCATAGTCTTTATAGTCTTCCAACAGCTGATCAAATCGCTCTGGTTGCTGCCCCCGCAAGTCATTGGCCTCACCGGGATCAGCCGCCAGATTATACAGCCGCCAAATATTATCGCCGTGGGGTGGGCTGTTGCGAGTGAGTTTGTAATCTCCTTTGATCAGCGCAGAGTTGCCTGACATTTCCATGCCGATGGCTTCATCCTTAGCATAAATCGCACTGGCCGACCCTTCGAGCAGCGGCATCATGCTGCGTCCGGTAATGGCAACCCCGTCGGCCTGTTGATCTGGGATATTGAGATAGTCCAATACCGTGGGTGCGATATCGGTGACCATTGTCATGGCCGGCTGCCAGATTTGTTCGGCTATCTCTGGCCCGGCGATAATTAAGGGCACTCGAATACCTCCCTCTGCGGCATAAAACTTAAACATATTAAGCGGTGAAGCGCTGGCACTGGCCCACTTTGGCCCTATGGCCACCATGCTGCCTTGTTCTCCGAGGTTGTCCAGTCGGTGGTTGTAGCCGTTGAACTTCATCCATGTCTGCATGCCGCTAATGGCAAGGGGGTTGCTGGGTTCAGGGCCATTGTCTGAGGTGACAATAAATAGCGTGTTGTCGAGTTCGCCACTGGCTTTTAGATACGCTATAAAGCGTCCAATATGGCTGTCCATAGATTCGAGCATCGCCGCTTGTACTTGCATGGCGCGGGCATAGAGCGCTCGGTCTTCTGCGGATAGGCTCTCCCACCGCTTGCTGTCGGCGGGCATTTTAGCCAGTGGCGCATCTGCCGGAATCAAACCCAGTTCAATTGCGCGCTGTTGACGTCGCTCGCGCAATTCATGCCAGCCCTGATCATAAACTCCGTTGTAGCTATCGGTTATTTCTCGGGGTGCCTGCACCGGTATATGGATTGCCTGAAAGGCCAAGTAGGAGAAAAACGGTTGCCGCGGACTTGGCTGCTGGTCCTTGTCTAGATAGCTGATCATGCGGTCGACAATAAATTTAGAGGAGTAAAAATCCTCAGGTAGATTGGCTGGTTTGCCATCTTCATACCAGGGGGCGAAATCGTAATAGCCCATATAGGGTTTTTGTTCCCAGTTATCGGCCCCTGAGGCGTCCAGGGCGAAGGAGCGATCAAAGCCATGGCCATTGGGCAGATCCTGCTCGCGGCCGCCGAGATGCCACTTGCCGGTCATATAGGTGTTGTAGCCAGCAGTTTTTAGCCGCTCAGCCAGGGTGGTAACACCGGGCTCAAAAAACATCGAATAGCCGGGCTGGTCAACTTGGTTGTCAGTCAGCACCTCGGGAATTGTCGCAATGCCGGTGCGATGATTATCAATGCCAGTCAGCAACATGGCCCGGGAAGGGGCGCAGAGCGGCGAGGTATGATAGTTGCTAAATTTGGTGCCGCGGTCGGCCAGGGTTTGAATATGGGGCATCCGTGCTTCGCCGCCAAAGGGCGCAAAGTCGGTTAAGCCCGCATCGTCGACAAGAATCACCACCACATTGGGGCGCTGATCATCTTCAGTGTCATTAGTCACTGCAATACCAGGCATTGCTAAAAGAACTGCAATAAAAGACAGAGATACTAATAGGCGCTGACGTGGCCCGCTCGGGGAGGACGAAGAGGGTGAGGGCGATGGCATAGGGTCGATTCTTTTCCGATTATTATTTTTGTTTTGTGTCGGGCTGATCAAGATATTGTAAAAAGCCGAGATTGTCTAACCCAGTGAATTTTTTAAGGGTCTTTGATCAGAGTATAAACTGACATATGATGTGTCAATATTAAAAAGACTCGAGGAACAACTCAGTGATCAAGTTAAGTAAAGCCGGGACACTTTATATCCTCACCATGAATAACGGTGAAAATATGATCTGCTTGGATTGGCAGCAGAGGATGCTAGAGATCCTTGATAAGCTTGAAGAGGCTCCTGTAGCAGGCACCGCAATGGTATTAATCGGCGAGGAGAAGTTTTTCTCTAATGGCCTCAACCTCAATGTCTTAAATAAGCTCGATGGCGCTGGCTGGATTCTGTTTGCCGCCCAGATGAATGAGATTCATCGCCGTATGCTGATGTTACCTTTTCCCACGGTTGCCGCTGTTAACGGCCATGCCTTTGCTGGTGGTGCCTTTATGGCACTGTCCTGTGACTATCGAATTATGCGCGAAGACCGCGGCTGGATCTGTATCTCCGAGGTAGATGCCGGGGTGCCGCTGCCCCAGGGAATGATGGAGTTCTTGCGTCTTAGATTACCTACCAACACGGTCCGCGACGCGGTACTCACCGGCAAGCGCTACGATGCCGATGATGCCATTGCTGCAGGCTTCGCCGATGGTAAAGCGCCAGCAGAGTTATTGCTGGGCATGGCCACTGAGCTGGCGACGGATCTTGCCTGCAAAGAACCGAGTATTTTTAAAGCCATCAAGCAGGCCTATTACGCCCCCATAGTGGCGGGCTTAAAATGAAAAAGGCGGTGATTTCAATATTACTGCTGGTCTTGCTCGTTAGCACGGCTGCCTGGTTTAAGCGCACCGATATTCTCTTGGCAGTGATCAAATATAAGTCTGCGGCCAAGTATGAGGTGGCTGAAAATAGAACTGTTCCTTGGTCTCAGGGCCCGACAGTGGCTGTTAATAGTCTTCTCGCCAAGAATTCCATCAGGAGTCTCGCTGAGAGTCCCGCTGAGAGTCGGCCGCCAAATATTATTCTGATTGTCGCCGATGATCTCGGTTTCAATGATATCTCTACCTTTGGCGGCGGTGTAGCCGGTGGCCGAGTACAAACCCCGAGCATAGATCGCCTCGCCGCCGAGGGCGCAGTATTTAATCAGTCCTACTCCGGTGCCAGCACCTGTGCGCCGTCTCGAGCCATGCTGCTGACCGGCCGCTATCCGACGCGCACCGGGTTTGAATTTACCCCGATGCCTTCAGGCATGGGTAATGTGATCTCTCAACTGGCGTCTCAAATGGATGCGGGTCTGCCACCTATTATTTATGATCAGGCCTTAGAGGCCGATCAGCCGCCCTACGAGCTGAAGGGGTTGCCCACAGCCGAAGTCACGGTTGCAGAGAGCCTTAAGGAACAGGGTTATTACACCGCTCATATAGGCAAATGGCATCTTGGTCGCACTAATGGCATGGTCCCTAATGATCAAGGATTTGACGATAGTCTGCTTATGTCCAGCGGCCTCTATCTGCCAGAAGATGATGCCAATGTGGTCAATGCTAAACTCGATTTTGATCCCATCGATAAATTTCTCTGGGCGCGCCTAAACTATGCCGCTTCGTTTAATAGTGGCGATCAGGATCGTTTTAAACCCGCCGGTTACCTGACTGATTATTGGACCGATGAATCGATCAAGGTAATTGAAGCCAACAAAAATCGTCCATTCTTTCTCTATCTGGCCCACTGGGGTGTGCACACACCGCTGCAGGCGACCCGGGAAGACTACGAAGCCGTTGGCGATATCAAACCTCATCGGCTGCGGGTTTACGCGGCGATGATCCGTGCACTGGATCGCAGTGTTGGGCGTATTTTAGATTCCCTGGAAGAACAGGGCTTGGCGGACAATACCATTGTCGCCTTTACCAGTGACAATGGCGGCCCCGGTTACATAGGTCTGGATGACATTAACAGCCCTTATCGCGGTTGGAAAATTACTATGTTCGAAGGAGGCATTCGGGTGCCGCTGTTTATTAAATGGCCAGCCAAAATTGCTCCCGGTACAATCGTAGAAACACCGGTGGCGCATATCGATATGATGCCGACACTGACCGCTGCCGCAGGCGTGTTGCCGCGAGCAGATATTAAAATCGATGGCCTCAACCTGTTGCCTTTGACCACTGTCGAGGGGGTCGATAACTGGCAGCGAGAAACACTGTTCTGGCAGAACGGTCACTATCAGGTGGTGCGTCATGGGGATTGGAAACTACAGGTCAATCAACGCCCAACAGATGGTCGTCAGCAGTGGTTGTATAACCTAGGGTCGGATCCTACTGAGCAGACTAATCTGGTGGCCAGCCACCCGCAAATAGTTGAGCAATTGACGGTCTTTTTAGTAGCTCATCAACAGAGCTCAGTTGGACCCCTCTATGCCCCGACGCTGAATTCGCCGATCATGATTGATAAAACCCTGGCGGAGAAATTTGCCCCTGGGGATGAGTATATTTATACGCCGAACTAAGAACTAAGAACTAAGAGCTAAGAGCTAAGAGCTAAGAACTAAGAACTAAGGGCTAAGAACTAAGGGCTAAGAACTAAGGGCTAAGAACTAAGGGCTAAGGGCTAAGGGCTAAGGGCTTTCCTGATAGAGTTGGATTGCAGTTAATAATAACTAAAAATAATAAAAGGTATTGATCATGGCAATAGGTGTTATAGCAACAATTACGATTCGCGAAGGTAAAAACGCAGAGTTTGAGCAGCTGTTTACCGAGCTCACTGAGCAGGTCTTGGCGAATGAGCCGGGGGCGATTTTTTATGCCTTGCACAGAACAAAATCTGACTCTCAGGTGTACAAAGTTCTCGAACAATATACTGACCAAGAAGCTATAAAGGCCCACGGTAAGACTGAGTACTTTTTAGCCGCGAGTCAAAAAATGGGTGCGCTAGTCACGGCTGCACCTGATCTTGAAATACTGGATGCGGTGTAAGATTTTTCCGCCGACACTGCAGCTAAAAATAGTAGGATAACTTAATGATAATTTCAATTTGGTTGACCGCAGCGGTCCTGTATCTGGCTTTTTTATACTGGTATATCAACTGGTCGGGGGCCATATCCGCTGAGGAAATTGACCGCTATATAGAGCAACTTTCCGCTGGTTCAGGTGCTCAATACACCGACATAGAAGTACTGCGTCGATTTCTTGAAGAGGACGATGGCAAAGAGTTTGTGATGCAAAACTTTGTGACTCTGCACAGCGGAAAAATGTCTCACCCGGTTACCGGCGAGCAGGTTGATCCCCAAGAGGTAATTGGCGGTTACTTTAAGCCCTTTGCCAAAGCGCTGTTTAAGCGCGGTGGGCATCCGGTGTTTAGG
>Ga0115003_10002398_pt1 | contig 15589 bp, 15 predicted proteins | sample ArcticOcean_MG_C_7_FD_88736 | JGI IMG/M metagenome (GOLD analysis project Ga0115003, IMG submission 88736) | Marine microbial communities from western Arctic Ocean - ArcticOcean_MG_CB11_88 | ecosystem: Environmental > Aquatic > Marine > Oceanic | place: Arctic Ocean: Canada Basin | collected... | reverse complement strand
CTTGAAACGTTTGGCGTCGCGCTGGCGTTTGTTTCGCGCGCGTGCGGTCCGTTTTTGTCCGGCGGGTTTTTTGAAACCCGTAGTCCTGCTTCCGTACTTTTGTGGCGACTCGTAAAAGTCGCGACGCGCGTGTGTTCGATAACCGCGCTCCTCGCCGCGGTGGACGCGAACTTGCGGAAACGACGGAAAGCGGGGTGAGGCGGAACGGAGCGGGCGGCGGCGCGGCGGAGGCGAGAAAAAAAGACAAAGGAGAGACAAGGCGCGCCAAAAGTCGGCGCGCCAAAAGTTGGCGGTTTCAAACATCCCACGCCTCCCAAACCATCACGTGGAACGATAGGGCTGTGATAGGCCCTGGTGTGCAGAGGGGCGGCGAGGTGACGAAAAGACGCGAAAAGAGCGCGAGCGTCGCACGCGGTTTAAGAATAAAAAACACTCGATTGAAAGTTTCGCTTCTTTCTGATTACATCGGCGGCGGCCCCGGGGGGCCGGGCCTGAACCCGGGGGGGGGCATGCCTCCCTGGGGGGGCATCCCGGGCCTGAACCCGGGGGGGGGCATCCCCGGTCTGAACCCGGGGGGGGGCGCGCCGGGCGGGCGCATGGCGGGCGCCGCGGCGAACTGCGGACGCATGTGCGCGGCGGATGGGCCCCCGACGCCGGTAACCGGTCCTTGCAGTCCAGGCGCGGCTGCGTTTAGAGCCCCGCCTGGTAAACCCCTGCCCGCGCTCCTGCCCGACCCAGGCCCCGCAGGCGCGGTTTGCTCCGCCCCGCGTCTGTCTTCGCTGGGCGGCGGCCCCTCCACGGTTAGGGAAACCACCTCCTCCCCCCGCAACAACACGAACCCCAACACCCGTCGCGTCTGCCGCTCCTCTTCACTCAACCCCTTCTTCGGCGGTAGCTTCCGGAACTCCTCCGCATCGGAAAGAACGAGGTTCATGTGCCGGTCGAACGCCATGAACCGCCCCACGATCTGCCGCCCGTCCACGATCGTCACGCGCATGCGGTAATTCACGTACGCCAGCATCTTGGACGTGCGCGTGACGGGCATCTTGGACGGTCGGGTTGCGGTTTCCCGTACAACGCGCTCACGGCAATGATCTGTTCCTCCGTGTGTTGTGTCACAAATACGCGCAAACGCGATCCGGCAGAACGCGAGCAGCACGGTCGCGCGCTTCCCGATCTGTCGCGAGCGAAGCGGCGGCGATCTATCACCTCTCTGCGATCGGTTTTGAAAACAAGATTTGCACAAATCTCGTATGGGCAATTACCCTGAGCTGGAAGTCATCAACTTTGAGTTCCGTCTGCGAGGCAAAACCAAACTGCACCTTTTCTTTTCTCGATGTGAAAAAACACCCGCGTCTCGTCCTCCCCGTTTCACTCGCGTCCGCACCGCGCGTCCTCCCGCGATGGCGTCTCCCGCGGCCGCGGCGGCGGCGCGTGCGGTGAAGATCGCGGAGTACGAAAAGTTCATCGGCGAGCGGTTACGGCCTGACTTGTTGGACGCGGAGCTGGCGAGGGACAAAACGCAAAGGGAGGTTCTGCAATGGGAAGCGCTCGGTGTGAACGCCAAGGCGTTGCGCACCGAAAACCGGGGCTCGATGCGCACGCTGGTGGATCTCGGGTCACAGGTGTACTGCCAAGCCGAAGTTCCGTGTACCGACCGGGTGTTCGTCAACGTGGGGCTTGGTTTCCACGCGGAGATGAGCTTGGTGGAGTGCGAGGCTTTTTGTGAAAAGAAACTCGCGAAACTAAAAACGGACGTGCAAACCAGAGTGGAGGAGCTCGCGAACGTGCAGTCGCACGTCAAGCTGGTCACGGAGGGAATCCGGGAGCTCATGCAGCTCAGCGACAAAGGCGGGAGCAGTAGCAGAAGTAACGTTGGAGGGTTCAACTAGGAAGGTATAAACGGGGAGAACGGGGTGAGGGCGGGTTTAGAAGATTTTGATACACACAAATCCAAACACAACTCGACGCGACGAAAGTTGACGTCCGGCGTCACAGCGTCAACACCCCCGGGGCCGTGGTCTGCGTTGCGGTTTTCTTCCGGACACTGAACAACGACGAGTGTTTACTCACAGTGGTTTTACTCGTGTTAGTGTGCGGTTTCGCGGTGTCCGTCGTTCTCCCGGCGGTGATCTTTTGACTCACGGCGAGCCCGAAGTTCAGCTCCTCCAGCTCGGCCGATATCGACACTAGGCGTTTCCTAAACGTCTTGATCAACAATTTCTGGTCCGCGTAGTCGTCCAGCAACACCGGGTTCGTGATCGTCGCGGCTTCGCTCTGCATGTTTTCGTTTTCCTTCGTTAACGTCTCGATGTCATCCTTCAAACGCTGCATCACGTCGCCCTTTACCTTCGACGCCGAGTCCACCCGCGCCATCTCCGTTTTCAAATCCGCATTTTCCCGTGTCGTGAACTGCAGTTTCTCCTTGGCGTGCGTCAGGATCTGAATCAAATCGCTCGTCTTGTGTTTGATTTTCACGTAATCGTTTCCCCGCTCGGCGAACTTATCCTTCAAAGAAACGGTTTCCATCTTGAGCTGTTCGAAATCAATCAGCTTCAGGCCTTCCGCGAGGTGTTCTTTCTGCTTAACTTTTTTTTCAAGCGCGAGCTTGGTTCGCCGTAAGAACACGTGCGCTAACCGCGACTTGGTCAACAACTCGTCCGAGGTTTGTTCGTCCGCGATTCGCCGTTGGACGGACGTTTTCGAAATCGGCTTGCCCGTCTTTTCGGAGACGCTGTTTTTTCCGCACTCTTGCATTTTTTCAACAAACGCGCTGCGCACCTCATCCGCGCTTTTGGTTTTCAACACCAACCGCGTTTCGACCTCCACGGCGTCCACTTCGAACGAGGCATTTACCTGTCGCCTCAAATCGCGTATCTCCCGCCACCGAACAAGCGCCGCCCTGAACTCGGTTTCGTCCTCGCGTTGCGTTTCTTCGTTCAAGCTCACGTGCGCGCTCGCTCGCATTCCCCCTCCGCCGCCACTCTTCTCACCGCGCTGCCTCGCGAGCGCAGTCGCGATGCGCGCCTCAAGCGCTGCGGTCTCCGCGAACAAAGCGTCACGTTCCAGTGTTCTTTTTTTAATCAGCCTGTCCGCCTCGGCCAAAGCGTCCGACGCGTCGTCGGTTGTTTCCGCCGAGTGCAAGAAACGCAAACCCTCCACGGCGTCGTCGTCGTCGCCGTTGGACGACGACGCCCCACCGGAATCGAAATCCAAATCAAAACCCTCGATGAGCTGGTTCAGGTCTTGGTAAGACCGGTGGCCGTACCTGCCGAGGTCACGGTTACTGTTTGTTTGGTCGTACCTACCCGAGGCACCGGCGGCTGGCGCTTCCACTTGCTCGGAGGACGACCTGGACGCGACGTCGTCGTCGTCGTCGTCGTCGGTTTCGCGCTCGGAAACGGCACCCGCCGCTGCTTCGTGTTGATGAGTCACAAGACCCCCACTCACCACCGCCGCCGTAGTCGTCGCCTCGGCGCCGTCGACATCGCCGCCGGCGTCTTCCGAGGTTTCGCCGTCTTCTTCGCCGTCTTCTTCGCCGCCTTGTGTGGCATCGCCCAAGTCTTCGTCACCGTCTTCGTCGCCGTCTTGTGTTTCATCGCCTTGTTGTTGTGCGTTAGTTGATTCTTCCGTCGCGTCCCCGGCCGCGGCGGTCGCGGCCACGGCGCTGTCGTCGTTTTCGGTTTCGTTTTCGTCGGACGCATTTTTGCTTTCGTCCCCGCCTGATGCCAACGGGAGGGATGGGTCGTCCATCAGTTCCGGTTCGTCATCCGTGTCCCCGGGATCCCGGGAGTCCGATTCGCGTGCATCGCGGTCCAAACCTGGTTCCACCGAATCGGACGACGTCTCCGGCGCAGCACCTTCGGTGTCGCTCTCCCCTACCGCGGAAGCGGACGCCTCGGCGCCCGCATGCTCGGTCGTCGGGTCGTCGTTTTCATTCCCAAAGTCGTTGTCCTGAGCCACGCTCGCGGTCGCGGTGTCCCCTTCGGGTTCCGTCTCGGAAATAGACGGTTGGTCGTCTGTCTCGCCTTCAACAAGCTCCGCCGCAGGCGCGGGCGCCTCGGGCGCGGGCTCAGAGGACATGCCGCGCCACTCGAACTGACCAGAGGTGGAGGAGAGGCCCCCGATTTGGAAGAATTGATGGACTCAGAAAAAATCTCAAATCGTTTATAGCAACACGCATCTACTTGGCTCGTTTCAGCGCCGTCGGGCGAATGCCCCCGCGTTTCAGTTCGAACACGCCATCTTTTTTCGCCCCCAACCCGATCGCCAGCCTTTGCGTGAACCCCCCACTTCGTGACCCAGAGTCGGTTTCTTTTGGAACGGAAAGAACCTCCACGAACACGGTCACGTCGGGGTCGCGAAGGTCGACGCAAATTTTCGGGGACTCGGGGGAACTTTTTGGTGCTAGTACCGCTTCGGTATCATCATCATCAACACCCAAAACCTCTGTCCCACGTTCGTTTCGCAACGCGTTCAACACCGCAGACAAGTCCCCTTCACGAAGTGCGGCTTGAAAAGCGCTCGCCACCATCGGAACCACGACGTTCCGGCCGTACGAATCCGTGCCGTTCGTCTCGTCCCCGTCCCCTTTGCCCTTGAACCGGTTCGTAAACGCGACGGCGTATTTCAAGGGCGGTTCGGTCGCGCCGCCTTCGCGGTTTTTGTCATCGCGCTCTGTCGCGCTCTTGTCGTTGTTGTTGTTGTTCACGTCACCGCCTGTCTCACCCGGCCGGCCCCCATTTACGCCATCCCCCAAACCCCCATTCAACGCATCAACTAACGCATCGCTCCCTTGAGTCATCGACATCTTTTTCGACATCAACCGAATTCCGAGCGCCGCGGCGACGACTTTCGGCATTGCCACCGCAAGCGCCGGCGCTGAACAGACGCACGTGGTTTGCACGGCGATTATTTTCTCCACCCACCGGGGCGCTTGTGTTTTACCTTGACGTACGGCCGCGGTCGCCAAGGCGCACGCGGTCGCGGCCAAGCCGCCCAGCTCGTAACTCGCGTCGTTCGCGTCTGTTTCTTTTTTTTCGTTTTCGTTTTTGTCACCGTCTGGCCGCGCGCTGAGCCGCACGAACAGAAAACCCCGTCCCGGCATCTTCACCGGGTTCAAACGCAAACCGTTTGGGGCGTTTTTTAAAACGGCCGGTAAATGCGGCGACAACAAGTTCAGCACCTCCTTCGTCGCGCTTTTCTCCCGGTTAAACGCGCACGTCACCGCGAACCCGACCCCGCCGGCGCCCGATAAAATAGAACTCACCCCGGAATATTCGTACCGCTCCAAACTCAAGTCGGTCTCGTGAGGAGCATCAGCGGTGTGTGTGCCATAGCCCGTCTCGTTCGCACTGCCCGGTACACCAGGTCCACCTTCGATCCCACCTGTTTTGCGTCGTTTCGCGTGGTCGTCCGTGCCGTCCAGGGTTCTGTGAGTTGGCGGGGGTGAATCAGGCGGCGACTCATGTCGGCGGTTAGATGAGATGATGAAAACGTTGGCGAAGATCGGCAATCGAGCACGGCCGGAGAGGCGAACCGGTACCCGTTCCCCGGGAAGTCATCCCGCGCGTACCTCGGCGCTTTGCGGCGCATCTCCGCCTCCGCTTCGCCGCGGAGTCGGTCCAGGTCCGACATGAGTGGCCGGCGGAACGAGGCGCGACGGACAGTGGTGATGAGGGTAGATTTTTGCGGGGCAGAGAGTTTGGCACGTGAAATTTATTTCGTCGTCTTTTGTACTTGTATTATAGATCTGTTCCTCACCCTCGCGCCTCCTCATCCCGCGCTGTCACTCGCGGCCGCGCTCGCGGTTCCCAGATCGTACGGCACCACCGAGGGTACCCACTTCTTTACGGTTACGAAACGCGCGCACCAGCTCGTTTCCCACGACACGACCCGAAGCACCCGGCTGGTTGTGAAGCGAGTCGCCTCGTCTCAGATCTGACGTCGTCTCAATCATCCCGCAAACGGCACGAAAGCCAAAAGATCATCGTCCAGGATGTCCGCGGTCGTGGAGACATGGCTCACGGCCCAGGCCGCGGCTGACCCTGCCACCGCCCATCACTTCACGGAAATGCACGACCTGTACCAAAGAAGGTTGTGGCACCAGCTCACGATGAAACTGGAGACGATCGTTGGTTTACCGGAGTTCCAAACCGGCGATCGCTTGGTCTCGCTTTACCACAACTTCATCGTCGACTTCGAACACGCTATTTCGCCGTTGAAACTGGGGCACCTCGCCGTGGCGGTGAGCAGCAGGTACACTGACCGGGCCGCCGCGTCTGTTTTCATGCAGAACGTCATCGAAAAACTCGTGGAGTTCAAACAACCCGGGTTCAACGAACCCGTGCTTTATTTGAAAATGCACGTCGCGCTTTTGTCGGTGCACTCGGGGGAGTTGAAATCTGCGCGGGCGATGATCACCGGTCCCGGCGGCGGCAGCGCGCAGCTAGACACAATGCCCTCCCCCGACCCGTCCGTCGCCGCGTCCTACCACTACGTCGCAAGCCAGTACCACAAAGCGATGCAGGAGTTTTCCGAGTTTTACAAGCAAGGCTTGCTGTACTTAGCGCACGTGCCGGTGGAGAGTTTACCCGAGGAAACCAAGAAGGACCTAGCGGTTGACCTTTCGCTCGCGGCGCTTCTCGGCGAGGACGTGTATAACTTCGCCGAGCTCATCGCGCACCCCATCGTGCGTAGCCTTGCCGGTACCCCGTTCGACTGGTTACTGGATTTGTTAAACGCGTTTAACGCAGGAGACCTGTTCGCGTACGACGCTTTGTGTCTCGCGAAGGCGGATGCGCTCAACGCGCAACCCGCGCTCGTGGCGCACGAGCGAAAGTTGCGCGAAAAAATCACAATCACGTGCTTGCTGCAGATCGTGTTTTCCGCCAGCGCGGATTGCAGAGAGATTGCGTTATCCGACATCGCGGAGAAAACCAAACTCACCACGGACGGGGTGGAGTACTTGCTTATGAAAGCGCTTTCCGTGAAGTTAATCGAGGGCGTCATTGACAACGTGAACCAAAAGGTCAACGTCACCTGGGTTACCCCGCGCGTCCTTTTGATTCCGCAAATCACGCAGTTGGCGAACCGTTTGGACGGGTGGATCGACAAGGTCAAGACCACCAGCGACAATTTATCGGAAGAGGTGCCGCAGCTCGCGGCGGTGGCGTAGGTGGGGTACGAGAGGTACTGTTGTGAGGTCAACTGATGTGTGGTGATGTCCGGAGTGAGGTACGGTGGTGGACGCGTACGTCGTCGGGAATACTAATTCCGCGGAATTCTCCTTCCGACCGTGCACTTCCTAAAAAGACGTTACAATCACACCAAATCGTACCCGCCCGTCCCCGCGTCCTTCGCCGCCATCGGGTCCTCCTCACGTGTGCGTTTCATCCGGAACGCCTCCATCTCCTCCTCCGTGGGTTCCTTTTCATCCGCCAACACGTTGTACCCGCGCTTGTTTCCGCGCTTCTTTTTGTCGGAAATTTCATCGTCGGCGTCGGCGTCGTCCCCCTTCAGCCGTTTGTCCTCTTTCCGCAACGCCTCCATCAGCTTCGCCGGGTCCAGCTCGACGTCCTGCGCGGTTTCGTCTTTATCTCCCCATTTGGACGCCCCTTCCCCGAACGGGTTCTTCATTCCCGATTTACCAAAAGAAGTCCCGGCCCCGGCCGCTTCCAGCGCCGCGGTTTCCTCCGCTTCTTTTTCCTTCGCCGCCCGCCTCGTTTCCAAGTTTTGCAGCATCAAGTCGTTCGCCGCCAGCGACGCGGCGATACCCTTGGAACCCGTACAGTACGCCCCCTTCTGGACAGACCTGCAGCACGCGTACCCCCACAGCCCGCGATGCCAGAACGAGCCCCAGACACTTGTGTGGTTCCCATCGAAAACGTCCTCGTCGTACCGACTCTTTTGCGCCACCACCTCGCCGCCCCGCAGCGCCCGGCCGGCCTGGTCGTACTCGGTGTAGGTTTCGGTTTGCCCAAGAAGCAGCCCTTCCGGGGCTTTCGTTTGCTCACTGGCGTCGCCGTACTTATCAAGGATGGAGCCTTTCGTGTGTATCGTCGCCGCCTTTTTCTTTTCCCGGAACTGCTTGTACATCAGCTCAGCCGCACTCGGGTTGGCGTTGGCGTGCACCTCCGCGCCGGCGTCGAAGGCGTCGCTCGCGTGCCCCATCAACCGCTCGAAACCAACCGCGTCCCCCGTCCCCCGGTTCACGTTATCCCCCAGAAAAACCGAAATGTGCGACCCGCCCCCGCCCCCGCCCCCGGAAGCGGCCACGAAATCGTCCGACGGGTTTCCGTTCGGCGTCGGGTTCTCGCGCATGCTACGCGTTTTCGGGTCGTAATACGCGCTCCCCAAATCAAGGTTGCGCAAATACTTCGCCGTGTCCTCACGAATCCGCAGGTTCCGCACGGTCATGGAAGCACCGCCGCCCGCCGTGGACACGCGTTTCGTGACCTTCATGAATCCCTGCGCGTCCTTGTCCTCGGCTTTTGGTACGATAAAAAAGAAAGTGGTTAACGTCTTGTACAGGCAAACGTGGAGGCGGAACGTGGTGCATGGGAAAGGCCCTTACCTTTTTCGCCGTCCGATTCGGAATCCGAATCCGAGTTTTCCGCGCCGGCGGAGGTCTCGTTCGTTTCTTTCCCTCCTTCGGGGTTGAACGTTTTCTCCAGCTCGCGTTTCTTCGCCACCTCTTCCTTGAGCTGCTCAGCCGCTTCGAACTTATCCACCACCCGGCCGTAATCGCTGGCGTCGAAGCCGTTGTACCGGTCCCTTTTCTGTTCGAAACCCAATTGCACGTCGCGTTGCACGTGCTCGTCCGCCGCGATATCCGTACCGCTCTTGTTCGCGCCGACCCGCCGCGGCCGCTCCACGCAGTCCTTCCGCTTGTGTGTCATCGCGCCGCAGTTCTCGCACGCGCCTTTTCTGAACTTACTGGCTTGGAACGTTTTCACCCCCCGTTTGTACCAACCCCCGTCCGCGCCCGCCCCGTCATCAACTTCCCGCCACGCCTTTTGGTGCTTCAGCCCCGGCTTTTGCGAAAGGTACCAAGGCGCCGCGGCCATGAACTGGGGAATGTGCGGGTTGATCTCGTTGCCGTCCTCGTCTCTTTCGGCGGGGGCGAGGCCGGCCTGGGGTGGTGTGAGGGGGGGATGTTTGGGGGGGCGGGTGTCAGTCTCGGTGCTGCGTGGGAACGCGCATCGGAGAGGTGCATCGGGGGCGGGGGTAACGAAACGCGGCGGGAGGGTGAAAAATGAATGGCGTGTAGGGATTGGCGACCACAACAAGTGGGGGTCGTGACTGCTCCTTGCCGTACCTTTCGAGCCTCCTCTAGTTCCGACGCCCTTCTTCGCTCCTCGCGGGACATCGCGCCTGACATGGTGGCAACCCCTCTGGTGTGTGCGGTGCGCGTCCCGCGATGAGATCGGCAAATTTGAAGTGGAGCGTGCCGCCAGTCTTGGGACAGCACGAAGCGCGCCGATTCTTTCACTCTTGACGTGTGAGATGGATGACGAATTTTGGGCCGAATATGGGTCATCCCATCCATCTCGGAATCGAACGCCATCACTTCGCCCCGCGTGTCCCCCCACCCCGATGTCCGCGCTGTCCCCCAAAATCGCGACCCCCGATGACCAAGCGGACCACCTGCAGAAGCTGATCCGTGAGCGGTTCGAAATCATGACCAACTTCGCGGACCTGGACCGCCAGTCACACGAGCTCACGAAAGTGTTCCGTAAGTTCGACTTGGACGGGTCGGGGTGTCTCAACTTCGACGAGTTCGAAAAGGTGCTAGTAGAGATCAAGTGCAACCACGCCAGGGCTGGTGCGCAGCGCGCGCTTTTCGACCGGTACGACGACAACCTTGATGGGGCGGTTAATTTGAAGGAACTGAAAGACGGGGTGTTCAACCTGAAACCGCATCCGCTGGCGAAACGGGAAAACCGAGCCATGCTGGAAAACATCCGGGAACAGCTCGCGAAACGAGGTACGTTTGGTTGTCGTGTTGTGTGGAGTGCAGTCACGACAAAGTCCGTCCTGGAACTACCACTACCTAGCTTCGAACCGAGGACCTACATGACACTCGTACTCCGACTAACCACTCCGCAAAAACAAGAACTAACCACCCCTCCCACTTCCCGATGACTGTGTACTCACCCGTACAAAACAAGGCGGCGCTAACGGCGTTCGGTCGCTGCAGCGCGTGTTTAAGATTCTGGACGCCTCTGGGGACGGCGACTTGACCCAAGACGAGTTCCTGATCGGGTTACGGGAAATGGGTATTACGATTGACAAAAGAGAGGCGCACATCGTGGTTGATTTGTTCGACCGGAACAAGGATGGCAACGTTAACTTTCACGAGTTTCTGAGCACCGTAAGGGGAAAGTTTAACCCTCGCAGGGCGGAGCTCGTGCGCAAAGCCTGGCTGAGGCTTGACAAACACAACGACGGCGAAGTAACCCTAGAAGATTTACTAGACATCTACGACGTCTCAAATGTGAAAGAGGTGCTGGACGGCAAGATGACGCACATGCAAGCCATACGAAGGGTTGCGAAACTGTGGGACCACGACGGCAACGGCGTCGTCGTCTTTGAGGAGTTCGTGGAGTACTACAAGGACCTGGGTAAGGTTTTTCTCCATTTAACACGTTCAGCCTCCCTGATCGGCCCGATTACCCTGACTGCTTACTCATACACATTACGAAGTACGCCCGTACTCAACACTCAAGACTGACACGTTACTTATTTTTTATTGTGCCAGGCGCGTCCATCAAGTCGGACGCCACGTTCGAGCTCATGATGCGGAACACGTGGCACATCGCGGGCGGCGACGGAGGTGCCAGTGCGTCCAACAACGAAAACACAACCAACATGCGAGTCGTGGTGACCTTCGAAGATAACAAAAAGCCGCAAGAGATAATAACCCTGGAGGACGACCTTGGCGTCGCGCCCGATGACTGGCCTTTGATTCGCAAAAAACTGTTTCTGCAAGGCGTGCGAGACGTCGCGCACGTCGAGCCGTGCGTGCAAGGGGACTCGCGAGACCAAAGCTTCAAGGCGAACAACGCGTTTTGACAAGGCTGCAAACAGTGCCCGGTACAGGTATTGAGTTACACGAAGTGCGGCGGAACAGAAAAGGGAAGAGAAGGTTCGTTGTGAAGGCGCGCGCGCGGTTGTATTAGTTTTCTCGTCGTACTTTATTCTAGCGCTAGTCTTTTGTTCGCTCGTTTCATTTCTAGTCTATTATACCTCCACAATCGTTCGACGCAGGCTATTCGATTCGTTCATTCATCCGCCGCAGCATCCAAAACGGCGTGCGCCAGGACGACGCAGTGGCTGGCGAGTAGGGTTTTTTTCCCCAGCGTCACAGGGGTCGCGTTCGCGTGTGACAGCACTTGGCGCTCGTCGGTTGTGATGCCGAGGGCGTCGCCAAGGACCAACGTCGCGCAACCAACGTCGGAGGTTGGATCGCTACGTTTTTTTTCCTTCAACTCGTTCAGCGCCGAGCCGAATGAATCGCCGCAAACGTCGAGGAGAAAAAAAGGAGATCCTCCCTCTTTTTTGTCTCCCCCCAGCGAAAGCAACGCACCCAAACACGTCTCGAAACTCGCGTAGTCGTGGACGTAAATTCCAGGAACCCGGCCGCGACTTCCCGGTTGTTTCAAGAGCCACCCGGCGGCGCGCTGCTCCGCGTTTCTTTTGCTTTTTTTGACGTTTTTTACGACGTCAACAATGTTTTCTGATTCTGATTCTGAATCAGACGTCGTCTCCGCGGATGACGTCGCTTTCCGTTGTAACACCGTGTCGAGCGTGTCAATCGATGCGTGCTGCGCGGCTCTTTGCAACAGTAGCGCGACCCTGCTTTCCGCCGGGGCCAGGCCTTGGATTTCGTCGCCCCGGATTTGAATCACCCGGCGAGACGAACGCGACGAAAATTCGGTCCCTTCGTGCCCTGTTTGGCCATCCCACGAACGCGAAAGCACCAGGGACACCACCACGTCTCGCCGCAACGCGTCGCTCAAGTACAAACTCGCGGTGACGCACCTGCACCACAAATCAACCCTTCCTTGCAGCAGGTTCGACACCGTGAACAAACCCGCCCACGTCTCCTTGCTGACGTCGTGGCACAGCACCACGACGTGCCGCCGTGTTGCGACCCGATGCCCGTCGCCCGAATTCGCAGGTGCCGTCTCTCTGTCGTCCTGACCGTGTGCCCGCACAGCCCTACTTCGCAGACCGCGGAAACGCCGCGGTCCCCCCGCACGTGGCGCCGCCGTATGCACAAGTGTGCAACCCGGCGCGCCGAGCGCCGACATCGACACTGACACCGCGACACGCGAGACGAGGGCAACGTCCGAAAAGCAAACCTACGCAAACCTTGCCTTTGTTTTTGCCCCGTCAGCATTCTCGTTCGCACCGGATACGCGACCGCACGTCGTCGCGTGCACGCGCGATGTTCTGCCTCGCCGCCCCCCCCGTGTTTGTCCGTCCCGATTCCAATGCGTCGACCAAGAATCCCAAATCGGTGAAACCGCGCGCGCGCGTGGTGACCCACGCCACGCGGAGGTCGGGAGATGCCGATTTGGTGTCTCTCGAACATCCCTCGTCGCGGCGAAACATTTTGATCTCTGCGTCGCTCGCGGTGGCTGCTCTGAACCCAAAACAACCCGCCCCCGCGCTCGCCGCGTACGGCGCGGATGCCGGGAAGGACACCGCGACGTCCACGGAAGTCACCTTCTCCACGTTCTACGGCGCCGCCTCACCTCCCGCGACGTACGGAACCTTGGGAGGTACGTCGAAAGACAAAGCCAAGTATTCGTACGACGTGCCTAACAACTGGACAGAGGAGGCGCCTACGAAGGTTGAGAAAGGCGCGGGGGGGCAGGACAGCCGGTGGGTGTTGGTGGGTGGCAGGGGCGCGACGAAGGCGTATTGTTTGACCCTGAACCGCGCGGGCGAGGACGGCGCCGCGTTCGGGTTAACAGACAAAGCCCTGAACGCGATAGCGGGCGCGGACGCGAAGCTTCAAGAAGCGGTGACCACGGGAAAAAGTACGTGTTGCGCTCATCTTTCCCACATCCGCCACACGCTGTTTCCTGCGCCGTGCGGAGTACAGGGCCGGACCCCTTTCCAATCCCGGATGTACACATGGCCGTACAAGACTGACCTTTTTCTTGTACAAAAACAGTAACCTCCACACAAAGCGCGACGGACGGGCAGACGTACACCACGTTTTCGGTGAAGCAAAGCACCACCCCCGGGGAGTTTTTGATAAAAATCACGATTGACAACACGGGACGGCTCTTCGCGTTCGTGCTGGTCGCGCCCGAGCGCGTGTTCGACGTGGAACGCAAAACCTTCACGCGGATGGTGAGTTCGTTCGTAACCTACGACTCGGTGTCGCAGTTCGTGTAATAACGGAGCGTATGAACAGAGATAATAGTCCCTTGGGGTGGGGGTTTCGGTGACGATGTCACACGAAGTACTTTAAGGTAATAAGTTTGCTCGATAAAAACACCGTCAACATGTGATGTGACTCGTGTCTACTTCTTGATGGCTTCGATTCGCGCCAGGATATCGTTCGCCTGCGCCACCGCGTTGCCGATGTACGTCGCCGGGGTGAGTTCCATCAGCCGTTGTTTCGAGTCCTCCGGGATTTCCAGCGTCTCCACAAACGCGCGCATGCCGTCTCGGTCCACTCTTCTTCCCCTAGTCAGCTCCTTTAGTTTTTCATAAGGCTTCTCCACGGCGTGCCGGCGCATCACGGTTTGAATCGGCTCGGCGAGGACCTCCCAGTTCCGGTCGAGGTCATCGAGCATCGCTTGTGAGTTGGTTTCGAGCTTGGAAAGGCCTTTCAACGTGCTTTGATACGCAATAAGGGAGTAAGCGAACCCGGTTCCGAGGTTGCGCAACACCGTGCTGTCCGTCAGGTCCCTTTGCCACCGCGAAACCGGCAGCTTGGCGCTGAGGTGTTCGAAAACCGCGTTGGCCATCCCCACGTTTCCCTCGCTGTTTTCAAAATCGATCGGGTTTACTTTGTGAGGCATGGTGCTGCTGCCCACTTCTCCAGCGACCGTGCGTTGTTTGAAGTACCCGATGCTGATGTACGCCCAGAGGTCGCGGTCCAAATCCAACACGATCGTGTTGAACCGCGAGACGCAGGAAAACAACTCGGCGATGTAGTCGTGCGGTTCGATCTGCGTGACATAAGGCATCCACGTCAGCCCTAAACTCTCCTCCACGAACTCTTCCGCGGTCTTCTGCCAGTCAACGTCAGGGTACGCGGTGATGTGCGCGTTGTAGTTTCCAACGGCGCCCGCCATTTTGCCGTAGAACGGGACTTTACTCATTTGTTGCCTTTGCCGCGCCAAGCGGTACGCAACGTTGGCGAACTCCTTTTACGATAAATAAAAGAAAGTGTCAGTCTTTTATTGGGCGTGTATTGGACGATGTATGGACAAGCAGTCACCAGCTTCGGTCCGAACAGTCACCAGCGTTTAGAGATAAAACAGTGTGCCTGGATTTGGGAAACGCAACACGTACCTTCCCAAGCGTCGTGGGCGACGCGGGCTGGCCGTGCGTGCGTGACATCATGGGCGTGCTGGCTTCTGTTTTCGCCATTTCCGCGATTACGTTCACGATCTCGTCCATGAAAGGCGTCACCGCGTTGACACCGCTTTTCAGCATCAGCGCGTGCGCCAGGTTGTTGATGTCTTCGCTGGTGCACGCGAAGTGCACGAATTCCATCACGCCCGCTAACTCAGGGTGCTGCACCAGCTTGTCCTTAATCACGTACTCCACCGCTTTCACGTCGTGGTTTGTGGTGCGTTCCACTTTCTTCACCTCCTGTGCGTCCGCTGGGGAGAACTCGGCGAGGTACTTCTCCAGGAACTCGTTCGCGGAGGCGGACAAGGGCGGGACCTCGACGATTTGCGGAATGCTTGCGAGTTTCTGTAGCCACCGCACCTCCACGATAACCCGAGCTCTGACAAGGGCGTACTCGGAGAAGCACGCCCTTAAGATCTGGACTTTAGAGCCGTACCGGCCGTCCACGGGGGAGATCGCGGTCAGGTCGGACAGCTCGAGGTCCGTCTCGGGGGCGAAGTCGCCGGTCGCGGATGGGACGGTGGACACGCGCGGTTGCGGCGATCGGCCGGCGAGCCGCGACACCGCGCGCGCGACAGGAACGGCGCGCCGAACGCTCACGACGGGAACGACGCCGGCGCGATGCGCGACGGGAGCGGCGAAAGCGGACATCGGGGCTTTGTGCGACGACAAACGCGAGGGGGATGCGTCGGCGGGTTTGATGGGGCGTCGTGGTCGGCGGCGCAGTTAGTTTGAAAAACAATCTTGTGTTGTCAAGGCAGAACTGCACTACAAATCTGCAAGAGCCGACCTAAACGAGTCCAGTTTTCGGCGCGGGCAAACCCGGTTTTCGGTGTCACCGAATTTCACAAAGCGATGAAACTGGAAAGAAGCATATGGTGTACGACCCGCGTGGTGTGCCACATCCGGGGCGCCACCCCGAGTGTGCGGCCGGTCTCATCGTGGTACGCGTGAACGCGCGCCGCGACGGCGACGGCGATGT
>Ga0115003_10002392_pt1 | contig 15613 bp, 12 predicted proteins | sample ArcticOcean_MG_C_7_FD_88736 | JGI IMG/M metagenome (GOLD analysis project Ga0115003, IMG submission 88736) | Marine microbial communities from western Arctic Ocean - ArcticOcean_MG_CB11_88 | ecosystem: Environmental > Aquatic > Marine > Oceanic | place: Arctic Ocean: Canada Basin | collected... | reverse complement strand
AGGGTTTGAAAGGACATATTCTTGCACAAGTCATCGTAGATGAAAATGACTGCCTTCATTTAGTTGAGATCAATCCTCGTTTAGGTGGAGCCAGCCCCTTGTCACTTGCGGCTGGATTGGAATCAATTAATTGGTCCCTTCTCGAATTTTTTGGTCATTCAAATCAAATCCCAGAATATCCAATAATAAAAAAGGGTCTTCATTTGAGTAAGCAAAATCTAGAAATTAATATTAGATAAGTAACTTTACGACTCGACAGAAAAAAAAACGCTCTTAGTAAAAAGTAATCATGTCTGCAAAAATCTTTGCCATCGCAAACCAAAAAGGAGGAGTTGGAAAAACGACTACGACCGTCAACTTGGGGGCTGCATTAGCTTCTTTTGGTATCCCTACTCTTTTAGTGGACATGGACCCCCAAGCCAATGCCACGAGTTCGCTAGGTATTGAAAAGAAGCCAGGCGCAGGTATTTACGAACCTTTGCTCACCGGTAGCGATTTATCTGACCGTGTTGTAGCCACAAACGAAAAAAACCTTTGGCTCATCCCATCCGAACTTGATCTCGCGGCCGCGGAACTTGAGCTAAGTAGCCAAGAAAACTATTTGGTAAAACTACATGAATCTTTAAATAATTTGTCTAATAATTATGGATTACAGGCAATATTAATAGACTGCCCACCGACCTTGGGGCTGCTTTCGATGAATTCATTATGTGCAGCTGACTTCCTGATTATCACTCTGCAATCTGAATACCTCGCCTTGGAAGGTCTTAGCCAAATTACCGGAGTGATTAAACAACTCAAAGAATCCGGAGCTAATCCAAATCTGGAATTAGGAGGGATTGCAATGACTATGTATGACAATCGAACTCGCCTGTCCTATGAGGTTTGGCAGGAAGTCAATAAACATTACCCCAATGAGATCTTCCGAACTGCAATACCTCGAACTGTACGATTAAGCGAAGCACCCAGTTTTGGGAAAACCATCTTCCAATATGATCCCAATGGAGTAGGAGCTAAAGCATATTTGGCTTTAGCTAAAGAAGTTAATAAACGATTTTTCGTCTAATTTTTTTATGGGAATACTTAATTTGAAATTCAAATCAATATAAAATGATCCCAAAGACCAAGGGGGAATTCGCCCCGGATGAATTGCAAAAAAATATTTCTTATGTATTTAAGAACCAAGATTTACTTCTTCAGGCACTTACTCATCCCTCTTATAATGAACACGATAAATCAAAACAAGATAATCAAAGGATGGAATTCCTTGGTGATTCAATTCTAAGTGCCATTATAACTGAAGCCCTTTTTAATACCTTCCCCCTGGAGGACGAAGGTTCCCTCAGTAGAAAAAGGGCAGTTTTTATTCGTGGGAGTTTTTTAGCAAAGATTGCCTCTAATCTGAAAATTCATGACTTCCTAATCATGAGTAAGCCCGAATTTAATAATAAGGGTAATCGAAGAAGTTCAACTCTTGAAGATGCACTCGAAGCCATCATTGGTGCTATTTTTTTGGATGGAGGGATGGAATGTGCGAAAAAATGCGTTCTTAAATGGTTTGGGGATATACCCAAGCAACTAGAACTCGAACAACCCAAATATAATCCCAAGGGGCAACTTCAAGAACTTATCCAAGATCAAGCGATTTCAGATAAAATCCATTATCGAATAATCAAAGAAGAAGGTCCCGCCCATCAAAAAAAATTCGCGGTTGATCTCATCATTGGGAAAAAAACACTGGGAACAGGAGTAGGAAGAACCAAAAAGGAAGCCGAAGAAGAAGCCGCACAAAAAGCCCTTGTTAAATTAAGTAACGACGTAACATCTAAGAATACTTCCATATAAAATGAAACGAGTACTTATCCCCAAGAAGGTACCGGCAACATTTATTCATTCTCTTCCGGAAGCAGCAACCCCGGCACTTGCTGCCAATTTTTTAGCAGACCAAGGCAACCCCATTGCCATTCTTATTGAAGAAAGTATCCCTAAGGCCGAAGAATGGGGTGAAGATGTGGCCGCTTTTCTGGAAAGCTTTAATCCAGATCAAAAAATTGAATTTCATCTGTTTGATTGCATCCCTGAAAGCAATCACCCGGATGCCTTTGAGAAAATTTGCGATCGGCTCACCATCCTCTCGACACTCCTAAGGTCAAACCGACAAAAAGACCATTTACTACTGATCGCAACCACCCCGGAAGCACTCATTAGTCCATGTCCTAAGTATCAGCATCAAAAGGAATCTGAACTTATTCTTGAACCAGGTCAGGAGCATAATTTTGACGATTTATGTACTACCCTAGCCACTAAGTTTGATTATTCCTCTGAAATTCTTTGCGAAGAACCAGGACAATTTTCGGTACGAGGTGGTCTGATTGACATTTATCCGATCAATGGAACTGCCCCAGCTAGGATTGATTTTTTTGGTAATGAAATTGAAGAGATTCGTACTTTTGATCCGACCACCCAAAGGGGAGATAAAGAAATTGGTGAGTTAATCATTTCATCCGCCCAATCGAACCAAGAGATCGAATTTGAAGGTGAATTCTTTCAATACCTATCTGATCCAGTTTCATGGATCCTCAGGGAGCCAGAAGAGTTAATCTCAAAATTTCCTCTAGTTTTTCACACTTCGGACAAACCATCAACAAGTCAGGCCAATTTTGCCTATGCCCTTAACCAAGAAAAAAGAAAAGAAGATCATTTTCTAGGCACTAGCGAAATACAAGCTGGGAGCGGAATCTTTGAACATTTTGACGCAATTGAACTCCCAGTGAATTCGATTAATTTCCTTAAGACCGAAAGTCCACTCATCGATATTGGAAGTGCTCAATTTGAAAGTGAGAAAAAACATAGAACCGCTTATCTTTTTGAACTTTTAAAAAAACAAGATGAGGGAAGCGAAATTATTATCGCAGCAGGTGCAGAATCCGAACAAAAAAGAATTGTTGAAATCATAAAAGAGGAAACCTCCCTCAAAAGGCTTAATCCACGGTTTCTTTCCATCGGTCTGAAAGCAGGCTTTTCAGTATCACCAAAAGAAAATCATGGGTTTTTCAATCGGTTAATTCAGGATAAGTCGAACGGATTAGTGGTGTCCACCGCACGAGAAATTTTAGGGAGGGAACGAAGTAGAAGGCCTTCCCGTTCTAAAAAGGCAATAGTTCGAAGAAAAGAAGTTGATCAGGCACTGGATTTCTCAGAACTAGTTGAGGGTGATCATCTTGTCCACCACCAACATGGAATATGCCAATTCAAAAAACTTGGTCATATTCAAGACCAGCAAAGAAAGGAAGAAGCAATTACCCTCGAATTTGCTGACGGATTGCTTCTCCATGTACCACTCCAGGAGTCTCACCTCCTGTCTCGGTATGTCGGTTTACAAAAAGCCCGTCCAAAATTGGCTAAATTGGGAGGGAAATCTTGGGCTAAAACCAAACAAGCAGCAGAAATTGCTGCACTTGATTTGGCTGCTGATTTACTACGATTACAAGCCACGCGCGATACAAATAAAGGTCATGCCTTCCCTCCCGATGAAAAATGGCAGAAGGAATTTGAAGATGCTTTCCCCTTCACTGAAACGGTCGATCAACTTAAAGCGATCAACCAAGTGAAGGAAGATATGGAAAAAGAACAACCCATGGATCGATTAATCTGCGGAGATGTGGGCTTTGGCAAGACTGAGGTTGCACTACGTGCGGCGTTTAAGGCGGTAATGGATGGGAAACAAGTCGCATTTCTTGCTCCGACCACGATTCTTTGCCAACAGCACCTTAATCTGTTCAGGCAAAGGATGGCTGACTATCCAATTTCGATAGAAATGTTAAGTCGATTTCGTACCCCTGCCCAACAAAAGAAAATTATTCAGGCAACTGTGGCCGGATCAGTCGATATTTTGATCGGTACTCATCGTATGTTTAGCCCAGATGTTATCTTTAAGGACCTAGGCCTTTTAGTCATTGATGAGGAGCAAAGATTTGGAGTTCAGCATAAAGAATCTATCAAAAAACTTCGCGCCCATGTGGATGTTCTCACATTAAGCGCAACGCCAATCCCAAGAACCCTGTACTTTGCAATGGTGGGCGCCCGGGCACTCAGTGCGATTGAAACTGCTCCCGTGAACCGGCGACCAATCAAAACAGAGGTGGTGAGTAATTCAGCTGATGTTATCCAGCAAGCTGTTCAAACTGAAACTCGACGAGGAGGACAAATTTTCTACCTCCATAATCGGGTGAAAACAATTCACTCCATTAAAAGAAAACTGGAAGCCCAATTCCCCAAGTTACGAATTGGAGTTGGTCATGGGCAAATGAGCGAGGGAGAACTGGAAGAAGTAATGACCGATTTTGTTGCCCATCGATTTGATATGCTGGTATGCACCACGATAATAGAATCCGGATTAGATATTCCTAATTGTAATACTATTATTATCGAAGCCGCAGATAAATTTGGTCTTTCACAACTCTATCAGCTTCGAGGAAGAGTGGGAAGGTTTGATCGGCAAGCCTATGCCTATCTTCTTCTAAACAGACATCTTACCGTATCTGACCAGGCAAGAAAAAGACTGTCTGCTATTCGACAAATAAACAACTTTGGTGCAGGTTTTCGAATTGCGATAAGAGATCTCGAACTTAGGGGTGCAGGAAATCTCCTCGGGAGTGAACAGAGTGGTCATGTCGCAGGAATTGGATTTGAGCTGTATTGTCGACTTCTCAGGGAAAGTGTTTCTCGATTAAAAGGAGAAGAAATCTCCCTTCGTCCATCGGCTACGGTTCGTATTGATTTTCTAACCTCAGGCGCTCCCACCGAAGAGGAGGAAGAAGATAATTCATCTATTCTCCTCGGCTCATTCTTTCCGGATCATTACACATATGAACCGAGGCTCAGAATTGAAGCTTATAGAAAGCTGGCACTAATGAGAGGGGAAAATGAGATTGATGAGTTTTTGGAAGAATTAAAAGATCGCTTTGGCTCGCCACCCGACGAAGTATTTGCACTTACTCAGGAAACTAAAATTAGATGTTTAGCAGAAGAAGCCGGTTTTGATATGTTAGAAATTCGAAAAAATGAAATTTATTGTCGATTAATCAAGAGAGGAAAAGATGGAACCAAGCATTATTATCGAAAAGCAGGGCAAATTCCTAAACTTTCATCAAAAGAACCACTTTTGAAGTTGAATGAAATCATTCGTTTCCTAAAACTAGTAACTCATGGGAAAAATAATTAATACACTTACTTTAAAAACATTTCTTTTCTTGGCGGGATTTCTAGGAATACACGACCAAGCCTATGCCTCTGATTTAATTGAATTGAATCGTGTGGTTGCCAAAGTGAATGAAAGAATCGTCACATGGGGCGAAATCGAAAAAGCAATGACTTTGCTCAATTTCACGGATCAGGAAAAAAAAGATCGGGCGAACGAGTTTGTAGACGGAAAAGTTGATCGTTTGCTATCTATTACGGCCTTTCGAGAAAAAGGCATGAATATTCCTGACTCCTATATTGAACAGGAATATAACAAGCGACTGATCAAAGATTTTAACAATGATAGAAAATTGTTTCGAGATACCCTCCGAAGTAAAGGGCTATCACAATTGGAATATCGTAAAGAAATTGAAGAAGAAATAATTTATGGTCATATGCTTTCCACGCGTAGAAGACTAAAAGAGGAAATCAGTCCCGAAAAAGTCGAATCATACTATGAAACCAACTCTGATAAGTTCAAGACTCTGAGGAAAGTTCAACTTGGTGAAATTGCTTTCTCACAAATTGCCGGTGAACCTGAAACAGTTTTGCTTCAACAAGCTCATAAAGTCCTTAATGAAATAAAAGCGGGGCAAACTTTCGAAGAGGCCGCTTTAAAAAACGGGCAAAGTCCTTTTCGTGAAAAATCAGGCGATTGGGGAGTTATGATATCTGAAAAAGAAATTAGAAGTGAGGAAATTAGAAAAGTAGCTTTCTCACTGAAAGAAGGTGGGGTTTCAAAGCCATTTATTATTAACATTCTCGAAAGAAAACCTGATGGAACAGTTGGAGGCTCAGGTAAAATAGCAGTTTACATTTTAAAAGCATTAAAGGTAACAAAAGCAGGGCGAAAGCCACTTGATGAAGTTCGTAATCAAATTGAACGAACATTGGCCTCCGATATTGAAGCACAAAGCCATCGACAATGGTTAAGTCGGTTAAAACGTGATGCGTATGTCAGAGTAACCCTTCCGCAATAAGAAATTCAACCATCTTTAATTCCTACTTTATTTATTATGAGTGAGGAGTTAAAAATTGGTTCGACTCTCAAAGATCTTCCTCTGGAGGACCGGCCTCAGGAAAGGCTTGAAAGACTAGGACCCTCACCTCTTACAGATCGCGAACTTCTCGCGATGCTCATTCGCTCTGGCACATCAAAATATGATGTTCTAGCGATCGCAGATGAACTGATGAGATCCGCAGGGTCATTGGCTGGATTGCTCAGATGGGATGCATCAGATTTTCAAAGAATTAAGGGCATTGGTCGGGTAAAAGCATTACAACTCAGCACGCAGGTGGAAATTGCCAAACGGATGATGCGTGGAGAAAGAACCTCAGATTTCCGAATGGATACCCCTCTCAAAGTTTGGGAATATTTATACCCGGAAGTTCGAGCAGATAGTGTTGAAAAGGTTTGGGTACTTTGCTTAGACCGAAAAAATAAATTGATTCGAGCAGAGCCAGTTACCTCAGGAACTGCCACAGGAAGCTTAGTTCATCCGCGCGAAGTCTTCCGCCCAGCCATTCGATGGGGAGCAACTGCCATAATTCTTGCTCACAACCATCCGAGTGGCGACCCGACTCCGAGTTCCGCTGATCTTCGGGTAACCAAGAAAATTTCCGAAGCTTCCAAACAGATTGACATTGAGATGCATGATCATGTTATTCTTGGAGAACCTGAAAATTGCCCTCATGGGAAAGGCTATTACAGTTTTTCGGATACCGGACACCTAGAATAGCTTTTTAATGGAAATCCACTAAAAGAATTGCTTTCATTTTTTATCGTTCAAATCTAAATAACTCGTATTTATCTACACTAATTTAGAACTTAGAAATCATTTTTCTTTATTTCCCTATGATTAAAGTCAAAGGTGTTATTTATGAAATCATGTATTACGCTTTCTCTTGTTCCTTCTTTAAAAGGGGGACCTTGGATATTGTGGGATAATTTAACTGCCGGGATTAATGAGGCATCAAGTCTTGGCTTCGATGCAGTAGAGTTATTCACTGACGGACCACAAGCGGGAGAAACCAATGAACTCAAACACCTTCTTGAAGAAACAGGATTAGTTCTTGGTGCAGTAGGAACCGGTGCAGGAAAAGTACTAAACGGACTTACTCTAACGGATGCAAACTATGAAATTAGGGCTAAGGCAGTTTCTTTTATCCGTGAAATGATCGACTTTGGTGCCAAATATAATGCACCTGCAATTATTGGCTCAATGCAAGGTTCATATCAGGGCAATGTCATCAGGGAACAAGCTTTAGAATGGTTGAGTGCTGCATTAGAGGAGTTGGGTGAACATGCACACAATCAAGGGGTAACTTTAATTTACGAACCATTGAACCGCTATGAGACCAATTTGTTTAACTTGTACCTTGAAGCCTGTGAATTCTTAGATCAGCTTGATACTAGGGGGGTTTCTCTTCTCGCTGATCTTTTCCATATGAATATTGAGGAAGATAATATCGCTGAATCCCTAAGAAAAGGCGTAAGGCACCTTGGGCATGTTCACTTTGCTGATAGTAACCGTAAACCCATCGGGAATGGGCACACTAACATGGCTCCGATCGCTGAAACTCTCAAAGAAATAGGCTTTGATGGTTGTATTTCAGCTGAGGCCTTTGCTTGGCCCGACCCGACCTCTGCGGCAAAAACTACTATTAATTCTTACCGGAAATTTTTCTCATAGTTATTGATAGACATTCTAACACTCAACATTCAAATCAAAATATTTATCGTTTTCTTAGTTGTTGATAATATTAAGCAAACTTTGAAATATTTAGTAATAAATTCCTAACCTGGATCAGAAACAAATGAGTAAAGATAATACACGAAAACCGCCCACTTCATGGAAAGGGATTTTGCGTAATATTGGACCAGGGATGATTCTTGCAGGTTCAATCGTTGGTTCGGGAGAATTAATTGCCACAACTCGAACTGGTGCAGAAGCACATTTTGACTTTCTTTGGCTCATCATTCTGGGCTGTGTTGTTAAAGTTTTTGCCCAGATAGAACTTGGAAGGCATGCGATAACGAATGGAAAAACTTCTCTTGCTGCCGTCAATGAAATCCCTGGACCTCGATTAAGAATCAAACTAGGTAAAAGAATTTTCGATGCGAATTGGTTTTTACTTTTTTGGCTAATCATGTTTCTTGGAGTTCTTGCTCAGCAAGGTGGAATTGTGGGTGGGGTCGGACAAGCACTTGCGATTAGCATTCCTCTAACTGAAAAAGGAACTCAAAGAAATCACTATGTTTCGACTAAAATTTCACTGGAGATTGCTAAAGAAGAGGGAAATAAAGAAAAAATCCAAAATTTAGAACAACGATTATTGGAAATAGGTAACCCGCCAGTTGCTAAAGATCATATTTACTGGGCTTTAATCATTACTGGAGCCACCATTTTTCTTTTAGCGAATGGAAAATTCTCTCTTATCGAAAAGTTTTCCATAATTCTAGTAGCTAGCTTTACTCTTATTACAATTGCAAATTTGGTGGCACTACAAAGTCACGAAGCATGGGCAATTAAACCAGAAGAATTCATGCGTGGACTATCATTCAGTTTCCCTGAGGTAAAAGACGGAAATAATCCTCTGATTACCGCAATCTCTACTTTTGGCATTATTGGAGTAGGAGCAGCAGAATTACTCGCTTACCCATACTGGTGCATAGAGAAAGGATACGGAAAATATGTGGGGCCTAAAGAAAATACTGACGCGTGGCTCAATCGGGCCAAAGGATGGATGAAGGTTATGCATTGGGATTCCTGGGGTGCAATGATTATTTATACATTTTGCACAATTGCTTTTTACCTATTGGGTGCAGCAATCCTTGGGCGTACAGGACTCGTACCAGAGGGCTCAGAAATGATTCAAACCTTGTCTACCATGTACGAGCCTGTATTTGGTCCTTCTGCTCGAATAATCTTCCTTGCTGGTGCAATCGCTGTTCTTTTTTCTACCTTCTTTATTGCGATTGCAGCCCAGTGCAGACTTTGCGTTGATCTAATAAAAGTATCAGGTTTAGCCAATCTGACCAAAGCACAAAATAACTTTTCAATAAAGATACTTGGAGTAATATTACCCATTATTTGCGTAACCTGCTATGTGTTCTTTCCTAAGCCAGTAATTTTAATTCTAGTTTCTGGAACTATGCAGGCGATCATGCTTCCACTTATTGGAATTGCAGTACTTTATTTTAGATATAAAAAATGTGACCCACGCTTAATTCCAACAAAAATTTGGGATGCCTGTTTATGGATTTCATTTATTGGGTTTGCGATTATTGGTTTGTACCAAGTCTATGCAAAATTATTTTCTTAACCTACTTAAAGTAAGACACTTAGTAATTTTGGCGTTATCTAATTACGATTCTTAATTCCCCCACCGCAAACAGATTACTCGTAATTCAATTTGCTAATGTAAGGCGTAGTTGAAATAATGATAATTACCGCAAAAAGTTACTGTGCGTTTGATTAATTTGTATTTTACCTAGACGATTAAATAAATTTTTTTGAATTCATTGAAAGAGAAACGAAAAGTTAATTTGTCACCGACTCCCATATCTGGTGATTTTCCTTCGATGTTATTAGGATTGATCGCTGTTTTAATAACTTTCACGATTTTACAGAAGAGTACAATCGCAAGACACTCGAGTTTTATGCCCCGGAATCATCAATCAAAAAGTGAAACCGAAATCCAATGGCAAACTAAACACCTTCCAGAAAATCAATTAAAACCAATCTATGTTGAAGCAAATCCAAATGTGCCTGAAAATCCTCCTGATGAGGTAAAACAATTTTCTTTTCGCGACCAGCAAGCGGCACAAAGGGTGATTAAGGAAAGAACAAATGAACAAAAAGTTCCCAAAATTAATGGTACTGATAATAATCCAAAAATAATTGAGACAAACAAAAATTTAACTAAAACAAACACCTTCCCTCCCCCTGCTCTGACAATTCAAAATAGACAAAATAAAGATTCCGCCGTCGTCCCTAAAACTTCGACTTTATCTAAAGCAAAAGTTGAAAAACAAAAAAGTAAAAAGGGCATATTTAGCATAAAGAATCTTACAGAGGGACAAGATAAAGAGAAGACCATCATCGCGAGGTTAGAAAACCCATCTCTACCCTCTTCCTTTACCAAAGTAAAACGACCAGAAACTATTCCGCAAGTAAGACCCAAACTTTCTGCCAATTTGATAAATGGTCCGTTAATGAAAAGCATAACAAGTGCGCCAAGGACGGGAGAAATTGCAATCGAATGTCGTTTACATCCCTATGGAGTTTATATTCAAGAAATGCTTCAATCCATTGAGGAACAATGGAATCAATTGGCAATTGGATCCATTAATTACTTGCAACGCGATCTTCTACCAGGGCAGATCACCCTACGATTCAAACTTGAAGCAACGGGGAATATTTCGAATCTATCTCGATTAGATGATGAGGGATATTCGCTTGCCGCAGAACTTTGCAGACAAGCAATTGCTTCGAGAGTGCCTTTTGGGGAATGGACTGACAAAATGATAAAGGACTTTGGTCAATCAGATGAAATCACATTAAACTTTCAATATCGATAAACTATATGAACCACCCTCCTATTCCACTAGACCATCACTGCAGCGTTATTCATTACGAAAGTGCAGGTATTTGGGCACTGGAGAAAGCATCTGGAGTACTCACTCATCCCAATAAAGAAGCAGGGAAAGGCAAGCGATCAAGGACACTTCTTAACGCAGATTATCTTCAGGATGAAGAATGCTATGCGTGGAAAAATGAAGAGGGGGTTATGCAAAAATTATATCTGGTTCATCGCTTAGACTCGCCAACTTCTGGAGTTATCCTTGCCAGTTCTAATCTACGAATTGCCGATATGATTAAAGAGTTATTTCTCAATAAAGAGATTCGAAAGACATACTTTGCTATAGTCCGACCCAAAGGAGGAATTAAAGAAGGATTATGGAAAGATTATTTAAAAGAAAGACGAGAAGATGGAAAAATAAGAGTTTGGAAGGGGAATGGTTCACTTGCCCTTACCAAAGTTTCTGTTGAAAGGAAAAGAGGAGGTATGAACGGATTGGCGATTATTCGCTTAGAACCACAAACTGGACGAACCCATCAACTCCGTGTACAGTGTGCGTTGAGGGGAATTTCAATTGTAGGAGATAAAAATTACGGAGATTTTACTTTTAACAGAAAAATTGCTCGTGCCACCAAAGTTGACCGTCTTTGCTTACATGCAGGAGAAATAGAATTTAAGTTGGTGGTGGATGGTGTAACCATTAATTTCTTTGCCGATTCACCAATCCCTAGATCAATGGGGAAATTGGTTTTGTAATTGAAGATATCCTAACAGCCAAATCTAGTTTTAATAAGTTCGTAATGAGTTATTAAAGGGTAAAAGGAAATGTTTTCTGATACTCAATTATTCAAAAAATACGCTAACTGCCTGGTCGTTCGATGTAACAATCGAGAACTATATACAAGAAAACGAATACATATCGATTAATTCAATTTTTTTCCGATACTGAATTAATTCTCATTTTAACCGCAAAATAAAAAATGATCGGCAGACCCGCAGATCAAATGTTGGTTAGACGAACTTGACTTTAAAAAAAGTTCAGAGGGTATCAATTTGTTTACTTTTAAATATTCTTAGTGATCAATACCCAAGTGTAACCGAATTTGGACAATTCCACCACTACCCCAAAGCAATTTGAGAAACTTCTTAATTAACAACCCTCAATCCTTGAACATCAAATATCCAAACTTGCGGAAACCGTCCATAAGTGACTCTTAATATGGTCATACTGATCGTGGGCAGCAGTTAGGTAATAATGATAATCAACTTGGATACTCCAATTTTCGGCTAAGCGATAAGCGGCACCAAATAAAAAGTCATAGGCAAATCCAGTTCCACTGTATTCTAAACTATCTTCCAACCCAACAATTCCAATCCCCATACCAAGTCCCGCACGCAAATCGAATCGATCTCCCAACTCTTTTTCTAAAATAAGGCGGCTAAAGAAATTATGGATGCTCGCAGATAATGAAGTCGATGCAGTAGATGCTTCAAAACTGTGGTATGAATATTCAGCTTCAACCCGAACTTTGCCAAAATCTTTACCCACTTGAACACCTAAAAGGTAGCCCGAATCAGCTTCATAAGTTTCCCTAGTATAGCTTCCACCACTAGGAGTGCGAACAGCGCCATCTTGAGGGAAGACAAGACCGAGAATCGGGCCAAAATAATATCCTTCAAGTCGACTTGGAATATCGGGTTCATAAAGTTTTGCGTACGCTTCATCTAAATCTTTATTTTTATCAATAGACTGATTTTGCTCAGAATTGTATTCCTGACTCGGATTTAATTGTTCTTCAGAATTATAATATTCAGGTTCAGAATACTGAGGTGAAGGAATAAAAGAAGGACTCGGTGATGTGGGTTCTAACGGGGCAGGCCTTGGTTCCGAGGGTTCTGGTGTAGGTAAAGTAAAACTAGTTCTTTCTAGTGGAGTTTGGGCAAGCAATTGTGCAACTTGATTTTCATGTGCATTGGATCGAGCCTTCAATTCAGCAAGACGTTCGCTTATACTCAAACCAGTGTTCTGCCCCAAGAGAACAATCGAAGGGCAAATAAGGAAAGTAATAATTTTAATGTGAACCAATAGTCTAATCATGAAAGTCAAATAATCTAGGACATGATTGTTCTTTTATCCAAAAAAGTGAAGAACTAAATCCAATCAAAAAAAAAGCGCCGGGCGGTAGATTGGCGGGAACCGCCCGGCGCGGGTGTGGTGGATGGGAAATAAAGTTATTAATGTGAATAAATTCTTTATTGGATGCAATACAAAATTTTATTGGTCCTGATGAATAATTCGTTCGAACCAATTGAAACGGAGGAACGGGTATTGTCATCATAAGTCCCTCCCATCTTCGCTAGGTGTAAGATTTTACCTGTACTTGAAGAAACTACGAGTACTTCTCCATTGTGATTCATTATATATATTTTTCCATCTCCTGCAGTTGGTGAGGAACGCCATTTATATTTACCGGGAAGTTCGAGACTCCATTCAATTCCTCCCGTGTCTGGGTTTACTCGGGATAATATTTTTCTCAGATCACTTAAAATAAAAAACTTATTTTCATAAAAAAGAGGCGTTGGTACATCAGAAGTAAGAGTATTATCGTTTTCAGTACTCCATTTTAAACCTTCTTTTCCTGTGTTACTTCCTTTCAGACCCAATTTTACAGCAAAAATTGGTGCTTTCTTGGGAGCACAAACTAAAATCACCCCGTTGCCCACAACGGGAGAAGGAACAAGTCTCCACCATTGTTCCTTATGGTTTGGATTCCATGTGCCCCACCGCCAAAGCTCTTTTCCGCTTTTAGGGTCATGCCCGGTAAGGACATCACCCCCGGCGATCAGCAATTGATTTTTGTAGGGAATAACTGTGCCAAAGGATTCAAGTGATTCCATTTTTGCAATGGATGGTCTGCTGTGCTTCCAATCCGTCTTACCATTTTTTGGATTCATGCAAAGTAAATAAGACTGTGCAGAAGCATCTCCCCTTCCATGAGCCTGTTGATCTCTTTGTAAAACCGGAAGATATAGCTTTCCACCGAATAATGTTGGGGAAGAAGAAAAAGTCCATTGAAAACAAAAGTCTCCGTAGTCTTTCTGAATATTTCTCCTCCATTCTTCAGAACCGTCCATTAAATATGAAATCAAATCCCCATTGCCAAAGAAAAAGATTACTCTTTCCCCATCGGTGACCGGTGATGGAGTGGCATAATTGGAACGAGAATCAAGTTGATAATCAAAACCATCGTCTTCTCCAGGACGATATCCAGAACCAGCATTCTTCATCCAAAGTAATTCTCCCGATTTACGATTGAAGCAAAATGCTAACAAGTCTCCCTTGCCTGATGATTGGTCAATTACTTTTATTGATGAAACAAAAACAAACTGACCATTAACAATCGGAGTACCTGCAGAGGGTCCAGGTAAGTCATATTTCCATTTTACTTTCGTACTTGAGTCAAATTTCACCGGCAAAGATTCCGTGGTATTTGAAGAACCATTATAATTGGGTCCTCGCCAATTATTCCAATCCTGTCCCATAGAAACAAGAACAGCCAAGCTTAAGTTTGAAAATAAAAATAAAAATTTACTCATACCTTTAGAATAAAGAATGAAGCCCGGCAAATTCGAGCTCAAAAACTACCAAACTAAAAAATAAATCTCTCGATTAGAATTATTTTACTACTGATTAAATGACATTCAAAAAACCTTTACTCAACTTTACTCGCTTAGAAAGCTTTGCCCTATTGACTGCCTTAATGATTGAACCTTATTCCTTATTGGCTTTTGCCCCAGTCTTTAGCTAATTAAATTCCCTTTTAAATTCTTTATAATTAATAACCTGAATTTCACCATTTGCTCGCTCCACAAATTCAGTTAAAGATTCAATCCAATCACCGCTTTTCAAGTATCGAATATCTTCAATCATTTTATCGGCAACCACATGAATATGTCCGCAAACCATTCCTTGACAATTATGCTTCCGAGCCATCTTAGCTAAATTTCATTCGTACCGATGGATATGATTTACTGCACCCTTCACCTTCGATTTGGCCCAGTTGCTCAAAGGAAACCATTCTTTACCCCTCAATTTTCTGTATCGATTATAAACGCGACTCACTGATAAAAAGTTTTCATACCCAATTGCACCAATTTTTGCTATCCACTTATTATTGGTTGAAAAGAATCGAAGCAACCACCATGAAGGGCTAAATAATTACGATTTCTACCTCGATATATATTCCTTGCAAATTTTAAGTTTACCAAAAGCAACGGGAAGATTCTTTGCAAAAAAATCATCGTGATTTCCACGAAGATAAATTATTTGGGTGCCGTCCTTCTCAACCATTTTAGTTCAGTGTATCGAGGAATTATTTTTGATGGAATGGATAATTCGATCCAATACTGATCCTGCTTTCCAACCTAATCTCGTTTGGGTCATATGACTTTGATATTACAACCAAGTTGAGGAAAAACTGCGCGCAAGTCTAGCAAGAGTAAAAGAATCTCTATTTACCCAGGAGGAAATGTCTTCATTACTAGAGAAACATTAAACTCTGAATCTAATAAACTACCCCACACACAATAAGCATAAGCCAATTATGTAACGAATAAAACAATGCAAAGTAGCAAATAGGCAAATCTTACTTCAATTCCTCAAAATCATCAATCTCTCTTGATTGAGTCATCTTGCGAGTCATTAAATCATCTTCAAACCATTCAACCAAGTCATTCATACCTCGATTCGATAATACTCCCGGCGACTCCTCTTCAAAATCTAATT
>Ga0115003_10002383_pt1 | contig 15646 bp, 9 predicted proteins | sample ArcticOcean_MG_C_7_FD_88736 | JGI IMG/M metagenome (GOLD analysis project Ga0115003, IMG submission 88736) | Marine microbial communities from western Arctic Ocean - ArcticOcean_MG_CB11_88 | ecosystem: Environmental > Aquatic > Marine > Oceanic | place: Arctic Ocean: Canada Basin | collected... | reverse complement strand
TTTAAAGACTTACCCGTATACGATGCTACGGCTACATATAATTTTGCGACAATTTTGACAAAGCGTGGAGTCGCAGCCACTACTAGAGAATATTCAGTATTTTTTCAAAAAGTTATTTCAACAGATATAAATTCTCTTCATTTTCGAATTTATGACGATGATGTCGATCGTTATGTCCAAGCAAAAATAATACTGTCAGAAAATTATGTGTTAGGAGAATGGTATCACGCCACAGCAACATTTGATGGTTCACAAGAAAGTGATTTTAACCCATCAACTGAAGTGCAAGGACTAGAGCTTCGCATCAATGGAGAAAATAAAAATACAACATACGCTGCAAGCTCTGCAACTGGAGTCACGCTTGACAACGAGACCTATGCTCTTTATATAGGAGTAAAACCAGGTCCAGAACAATATTTGCACACGTTTTTATCTGAGCTCGCCATCTGGAACCGTAAACTAACAGCCGCAGAGGCAAAAGCCCTTCATGATGTCAAATACGGGGCAATGTCAAATTCATTTACTTCATACTCACCTCGACTCATGTTACGCGACGCCGACAACCGTCGCGGCCAGTACCCAACAGTCAGAAGAACTGGTGACAAAGACCGATCAGGTTCATTCAATATACAATTCAACGATGAAAACACAGTAGAATATAAAAAAATACCTACCGTATATCCAGGTGAAAAAGATCAATCATTCTCGATAACAGACGGTAGTACATCATACACATACTCATCACAAGCGAGTCTCGTCGCACACTGGAGACCACAGGACGCTGTGATACCAACCACAAGAGGAAGAACTAAAATAACAACTCCCTTGGGAGTGACAAGGTTCATAGGTGGAGTTGATCCCATAAAAGGGCAGGCATACATAGCTAACAAGGTTCCCAGCGGACAAATAGCATACGTAGAAAACTTTGCAGCAATATCAGATAAAGACGATCCAAGACATACAGGCTTCACTGAAAGAGACGGAAAAATATACGAAACACGCGGGACAAGAAACTCATACAAATATCTCTACAACGGAGCTGTCGCTTCCGACGGGCTGAATATTGGAACAGCAGCAACATGGGACGCGACAATAGGGAACAATACTACAGGCGGTTCGACCCAGAAGATGACATTCTCTGCTTGGATCTATAAAACAGGTGACGGCGGCACTAACATAGGTACGATTCTTGATTTTGGTGAACAAGATATATCGTTGTGGTCAACTGCCACAGAAGAGTTGTCACTTAGTACAAAATGGGGCTCATTGCTGTTTCCCGCTACAATTGTATGGACTTCAGCACCTGGTGTGTTTCCCTTAAACCGCTGGGTTCATATAGCCATAGCGTATGATGCATCATTAGCAGCAAACAACCCAAATCTATACATAAATGGAACACTAACAACGATGCCTTTGACTTCCGCAGTTCCTAGCAGTCCTTACTATGGAATAATTACGCAAGATGGTTTTATAGGAAATGCCTATGCATTAGATCGCAACTGGGAAGGCAATATAGCCGACATCGCCATCTGGAACAGCACTCTATCAGCAGACGAAGTCAAAGCACTGTACCTAAACGACACACGTTGGAATCCAGACATAACCACTGCGCAAGAGGTCCAATATCCCATAGGCCTCCTCAAAGACGACTCACGCCTCCCTGAGCTAACCCCAGACATAACATCGAAAGGACTCGTTACCAGGTCACACGGCGGAGAAAGTTTTAATATTATCACCGACGCCGAGGACATCTCTGCATACAATGATGAACTGGATAAGACACAGGATACTGACTTCTATAACGTTGGAACAGATAGAGATGTATACCCAGGGTTCAGTTCACCACTAAGAAGTAAGACATCATTCACATTTGACATAACGGCAACAGAAGAACAGTATGTGTTTAGACAGACTGGCGATGCAAACCCGACAGGAGAATTTATAGGTGAAGACTACACTGGATTCTGTTATTATGCATTTGGAAAAAACAAGTGGGAACAGATAGGACTAACAAACCCAGAAGACGGCAGTGCTCGAACACATATTTATGGATTTGATATAGACGACAAACCCTCAGCAGGATGTCAAACTTTTCCTTCACAATTTTCTGGCCACAATTGTATGTATCCATTTCTTAATGAAACAAGCAGTCTCCAGTCGACGATCGCTGATTTTGGCTTGTTTACAAAAGAAAATTTAGGATATAAAAAAGTTGGAATGCCAACTATTACAAATTTAGCGCCCTGGGCAACACATTATCATGCAACTTCAAGCCAAGTAGTAAATTTTAGCAACTATATTGACAGTGCCTTTTTGTTAGAAAAGATTTCAATAAAATTGCCTTTATACGCAAAGAATTTAATTACTCATACAACGAATCCTGGAGATGCACAAAGAGAGCTTACAAATTATGTTGTTTTTTTTATATTTACAGCGTCATACGACTTCGTCAGGTGTAGACACTTTAGATGATACAACTACTTCTGAGAGAACATTAATTGCAAGTAGTTCAATGTGTTTTTATAATAAAAAAATAAACGCCCAGATGTGTAATGTCGCAACTGACTTATTAGAGACTGGACAACTAGATTTTTCTCCAATACATGGTCCTACGTTTGAATATGGTTTTAGTCCCCTATTAGACGGAACTAACGAGGTACTTGAATTCAATGATAACGTAGAATTAAATTTCGTTCCAGAGATTTTTAATATAGCATATAATATGATAAGGATCCCAATATATGATTCAGACGATTCAGATTCAGCGACCTCACCTGTACCACAATTCCCGAACTCCTACATCTATTGGGGCTCCTTTTGGCCAGGTGGAAACAAAATAAAACCATTTTTATATGATGGCGTCGCCGTCGGCGGAAAAGATTCTAACATATCATTTGACTCAGATAGCCCGTCAGGTGCCTCCCCACCACCTGGTTCATCACCGTATTTCGGATATTCAAGGGAAAATAATACATTAGAAAAAAAGTTATCAAGTCTTAAAGTAGACAATTCTGCCGAAAGGGTACACAATAGCTACGGATCAAAAATACAAGATATAGATTCTGGAATACTAAGCAATACCCTCCTCGACGTTTTACAACCGTTATACGTCGAACAGCTCTCAAAACCTACACAGTTTATTTTGATGCCTGGAGATGAACTAATACTTGGAATAGAGCGATGTCCTGGAGACTACATTGGTACATACGGTCTTACAAGCCATCAGTCGCTTTCAGGGTCTCTTCTCAAAATCAAAGCTGAACCAGCATCAATGACGCTATACGGCTCACTAATAAAAGAGAATAAAGAATATCACAACACAATAAATCAAGACCTCACTTCAAACTCTGTACACGAGGCTTTCTACGGAGACCCTGTTCTAGATGAATTCGAAATAGAGCCGATATCAATGTACGCAGGGACAACAAGAGACGAATATGTGACAGGCGATATGTTCACTGGAAAAAATGAAACTCTTGTGATACCCGTGACAATAGAAGAAGACGCCAGCTCTACAGTCAGACGCCCAATAACAAGTGTAACTGCAGGAGACGTTTCAGATACGTGGTCGTTGACTCGATTTAATACTTACGCAGATGAATCAGAACGATATTATGATACATTATTGCCAGATATTTATGAATATAGTAAAGCGTTTAAATCTTATAATCCCTTGTACACTGTTAGTGATATAGGCATAGACAGCGCCGGCTTTATAACAGGATCTGTCCCCACTGATCCATCTGATGGAACAACATGGACAGAAATCAATACAGCGTACAACGGGGCGTGGTATTTAAATATGTTAAATTTTCCGTTTGAGAATAAAATAAGCCGTCACTCTATAGCACATAAAATATCACCTTCTTCAGACTTGGGATCATTAGCAGTGCTATATATGGAAGGCCTCACCGATGCTTCCCCAGGATGGAATCAAAATGATCAATTTGGTCAAACCGGTGGCTGTCTCGGGTTCAAACACGGTGTCAGGAACATAACACCGATAACAACAACAGCATCCTTTAGCGGCAACAGCTACGGCCAGTTCAGAGACATGCTTGAACAACGACACTTCGGGAGATTCTACAAGACAAGAAGCTTCTCGCCAGTGTTTGCTGGCACACCCGGATTTTCAGGCATACGAACGATAGATGATACATTAACAATTCGTGAACAGATGACAACACGCATAACGCTCGGCCCATTAATCATAAAATTCGTTGAACCGAACTCATCAACAAGAACAGAACCGAATTTAACAGATAGCTCTAATTTAAATGCTCATGCTACTTCATCACTTCCGTTTTTTGATGACATAGACACGTACAATAGCGGTAGCGGACGAAACAGACCACATATTCCTTCAAATTACCTTGTTAAAAATACAACAGTAATAGCTTCAAGCGCTGTTCTTGACTTTGGTTTTGATCCGTCGGACTTATCATAATGTCTGAAACTACAATAAAAAATACAAAAAGCATAGTATACCTTACAAACACTGACAAGATCACAAACGATATAACTTCTATTGTCATACCCCACGATTTTGCAGTAGGTTTTACTGGAGTCCCAAAAAAGCTTATTATTACTGGAGAATCTTTATTCTATGGTAACGCTCGCTTTGAGTCAAATCTATATAGTAGAATGTTAGTGAATTCAAATGCTGTTAAATACGACAACACTATAAAAGCGAATACAAACGCAATGTTAGTGGGCCCAGTGACAGTCAACCCAGACGTCGTTCTGACAATAGAGACAGACGCAGTATTAAAAATAATATAGGCAACAAAAATGAGTGAATTAAAAGTAAATAAAATAAGTGCAACCGACGGGATTTCTGCTATCGAAGTTTCAGGAAAACTAGGAATAGGGACAGCGTCGCCAGAGGGGCTTTTGTCTATAAATGGAGCAATGTCTGAAGGCTTTCCAGGCATACACTTATCAGGATTTTCAGCTTCAGAGCTTGATATAGCCGTAGAGTCAGGTGAGTCACTACAGATAGGTGAATGGGACAGCTCTACAGACACAGCTACACTAAATATGATAATAGATAGCGCCGGCCTAGTGGCAATTGGTACCGCGTCTGGCAATGCTAAAAAACTTCTTGTCGTGTCCGATCATGCCGGTACATCCTCCGATGAGTATACAGCTCGTATTTCCAATACACAGTCTAGCAGTGCGTCACAGCGCAGAATTCTTGGATTAAACTTCAGTGCCGCAAATGCTGATAGTAGCAGTGATTACTTTGCTCGTATGCACACAAACGACACAGCAACTCTAGAATACTATATCAGAGGTGACGGAATAACGTCTGATACGTTTACCGGACAACACTGGGTTATCTTTGTAGCAGTCTCTAGTTCAGTAAATGCTAATGGTGATATGTCAAGTGAACTAGAGCCTGGAATGATCATAGAATCAACTGGTGACATATGGATTAGAAAAGATGTTGAGACTACGATTCCCAAGGTCTCTAGATGCTTGACTGTTAATAGCAAAAAAGTATTCGGTGTGATGTCTAGTGACTATGCTAGTGGTATAGACATGGGATATTGGGATCACAATAACGATACAATGAATACAGCATCAGCAGTACCGGAAGAAAGTGAAATAGAAGACAAGGGCACGTATTCTAATGATAGCACAGAATTCAAATGTAGAGTTAATTCATTAGGCGAAGGCAGCGTTTGGGTTACAAACGTAAATGGCAATATTGAAAATGGAGATTATATAACTTCTTCAGCTGTTTCTGGATATGGTCAGCTTCAAGATGATGATTTATTGCACAATTACACAGTTGCCAAGTGCACTGAAACAATAGACTGGGATAGTGCAACTGATACTATTGAGCATAGTGGTCAAACTTACAAGAAATATCTTACTGGCTGCACATACCATTGCGGATAAAATCAGCACAACAAAATATTACAACCAATATTTAATAATACACAGAGACGATAATGGCCGGAATACTAGACAATAAAAAACGAATAATGGATACAATCGTAACCCAAGAGGGCAGAAGACAACTCTCTTCAGGCAACTTTACGATCAAGTATGCATCATTCACAGATGGTAATGTATTCTATGAAGCCGATCTATCAAAGGGAACTACAGACGCAACTCTAAGAATCCCATTCGAGACAGTCAACAAGTTCCAAGACAACATTGTATTTGAAACAGACGACAGTGGTAACTTGTTAGGCTTTCAAGGAGACGGCGTAGAATTAAACGCAGACGGCTCTATTGTGTCTTTAACATCTACGTACCCAAATGATACTCAAATCTACAACGGAAAAATAGTAATAGAAGTAAAAGGACAAAACGCTGCCGGACTAGACTACTTTCACTACTATGATGAGACTACAGAAAAGACTGTTTATTGGGTCTATGGATATGCAAACGACGCAACTGATTCTGATAGTGCGGGTTCATTAACTGCAGGATCAACAGCAGACGCAGATGGGTACGGTTGGTTACTCACTGACGTCACTTACGTCTGGCCGTCATCTGCACTAAAAATAAACTTTCAATCAACTGATAATTTTATAACAAATACTATTTCTTCAAGGAACGTAGTCACAGATAGTTCTGGATTCTCGTCTGCTGTTGATAGTATAACTGCAGCATCTTTTGATAGTTTCAAACAACAGAACTTTATAACAACTCGCAATAAAAGAAACAACACAGTCTTCAGTACGTCACAAAATAAAGAAAACTTTACATACACTATAGGATCTGGGTACGACAACGACGTAAAAGATCAAAAAGATCTCGATGTTTTACCTGCTTTCATTCATGACAAAAAGCTTGCAAATGTTTTGAATTTTAAGTTCTTACCTCCTATCAACAACAACGACAAAACGCCTAATGGTTCTTATGCTGATCTTAATGATGGACATGACCTAACTCGAGACGTTATACGTAGAATGAAGTTTAAAAAGCAGTCAATTGTGTGCAACGTCAAAGGTTCAGAAATCACTAACAAGCTTATGATGCAAATATTTGAAGAAAATACATACGATAAAAAAGTAAAAAAACTCGACATGATTGATGCAGGAAATTTCAAAGAATCAGACGGCACAAAAAGAGTGATTTTCGTAGGAAAAGTAATGATTGACTCGTTTAACCAACCAACATTTGTTAATATGTTCACTATTGAGATGTCAAAATGACACCAAACATAGAAAATATAAATAGAGATAATCTGTCTACAGACGTTACTGACTTAACAGGTATCGTTCCGCTACCTTCTATGTCAAGCTTAAATAATGAAAAAAATTATGAGTTTGACGACAAGAACGACTTGCAGTTTGTCTTAAAAAACGGCATACCAAAATTAAAACTATCCATTAACTCTAAAATACCAGACATGATCTCAAAGCGTGTTGATAAAATAAGAGTAATACTGTCTTATGAAAATATAGTCAATATTAGTACTGAAACCGATAAAATAATCTATGAATTCTTTTTTAACGTCAATGATTATTACGATTTCAATAAAAGAGACAAAATATTAAAATCAAAAGTACTTAAAAACATAACACTGATAAATTCTAGTAATTCAAGCATTGAAATAAAAACAGAAAATATGTCGTTATTTGACAAGGTCTTAGATAATAGAAAATCACTAGGTGAGTTATTGGAAACTAAACGCCACACATCAGAAATATTTAAATTAAACAATCAAGAACAAAATAAAATAATTGATGCAGAAATAAATACAGCGCTTATGACTCATGTTATTACTACACAGTTGTATCCTGGCAGACCGATTCATATAAAAATATTAGAACTACAGAGGTCTAATGTAGTGGTAGATAGTCGAGAAAACTATACTCATTACTCAATCAATAACTATTTTGTTTCAAACCCTGGGACTGTATTCACAAAGTTTGCTAAAATTAATACTGAAAAAAATAACATGCTCTCTGTTAAAGGATTCGATAATACATCAAATGCTGTTCACGAAATAGACATTAAAAATGAAGTAAATGACAATTTTTTAATATTGTCAAAAGATTCTATACATGATGAGTTCAAAAGAGAACTAATAGATCCGTCTAGTGATAAAGTCAATACAAAGGTTCAGATAGGTAGAAACACTCCTTCGATTTACAGAATAATAGACAATAACAAAAAATTAAAAGATGTCTTTGTTGGTGATGTTAAAGACTGGCTATTTAATTCAACTCCTAGCGTGTCGGCGTTTTCACTAAATTCAGCTATAAACATAATAGTAAAAAATGTTCCTCAAAATTTCCTAACGTACATTGTATATAGAACAGAAGGTAAAAATTTAAAAACAAAAATAATAGTTGAAACAGAAGTATCACATTCATTTGATGTATCAAGAAATTTAATGTTGTTAACTGACAATACAGTCGACGGCAATAAAATATATAGATACCAAATAAAATTCATAACAAGTAACGACGTAGAAATACTAACGAACTATTCAAATGAACAAAAATTCATAAAACCCTCGGGATCATATTCATTATCAAGTGAATTAATAGTTGATGCTGATGGTTCTGCAAAAATAGTATCAACAGCTACTGTTCCAAGTACTGATGCTCAACTACTATTTAATGATATTTCTACAAATTTTCCCCAAATAGATGAAGGTCAAACAAAACTACTAGTAGACAATTACTCTTATTTGTCATTTGTTAAATTTATGATGTTAAACAAAGAGACAGGAGAGATTTCAACACTCGATATAAAAACGGCAACAGAAGGCACAGCAGAATTAGCACTAGAGGGGCAACTTGATGATGCTAAGTTCGGCTACTTTTGTGAAATGTTTTCAAGTTCACTAATCTCAGCTTTAGAGAACATCAACTCGTCTTCGAGTTACTCAACTTCAACTAGTGATCACTTCCCAGCATTAAATGATATTAAATCAGCAATAGGAATAGATAAAAATAACTTTTTATCAAAGTTTTCCGGGTATTATTCGATGAACGATGGAACACTTGTATACGGTAGGGCACTAGCAGAACTACCTGGGACGATAGTTGAATCTGCAAAAACAGGTGTAATTTCAATAGTCCAGATCCCAGAACAAGAAATACAAGACATTGACACAGTAACATCATTTGATATAGAGATAGTCGACAGAAATATACCAAAAATATCTATAGAGCTAAATGACGCTAACATACAGTCGGCGTTAATAATAACATCAGACGAGGCTTCAGTAAATTACAGAGTAGAAAAAGCAGTGTATGATGATAATAAGTTTATTTTTTATGATGTCAATGCACAATTTGATTTTATGAATGAAATAGTAGACTACTATATAGTTCCTGTGTATGACAACTATAAAATAAAAAACATAGAAAAAATAGGAACAGTATTATGTTCGAAAAACAACTTTAGGAAAATATAATGGAAATAATTATAGCTAAGTCAACTGAATCTGCTATTAGACAGTTAAACGAAGACGCAATCGCAGTAGAGCTGATATCTGTTACAGATTTTTACCCATTAAAGACTATCAAAGAGTCTATGATTATAGACTCCGAATACTATGATCTTATAAAACTCAGAATAGACTACTTTGAAAAACTCGCCAACATATTTAAAAATCTAAAATAGAGAAACAAAATGCCAGCAATAAAAATAGATGCTTCTACTATTTCATCTGAAAAACTAATAGATTCAGAGTCACTCAATAAACTCAAATCTTTCAGCAGTATATCAGAAATTCTAAATATCAAAGCGCCTGACAAGAGCGAACTGCGAAATCTTGAAGATAGCTTTAACATGACAAGGACAAATATAAAAAACACAATCAGCAATGCTGAAACTTTAATGAATTACATGTCAGATATTGTTGCAGATGCTATAACGTTTAAAGAATCATTCTATATTAATGAGTTCGTGAGTTCGACATGGAAAATGACTTATAAGAAAGATCAACTCGTAGAGACAATATTTGAGAGTAACAATTCTTTTCTCGATGAGATAACTAACTTGGCAGGACAATTCGAATCCATATTAAATAAAATTAAAAATGATGTAAAAGACACAAATAGTGGTCTACGTGATATAGAAAACGTAGAAGTAGCATTTTCAAATTTTGCAATGTCGCATAGGATAGACGATTTAAACGACATGAGTGCACAATTCGAAAGTCTGGTTTCTTTGATAGCAGACAACGAAAAAACATTTTCAGATGTTAACGGCACACTTATGGCCACGCTAGAAGAACAGACAAATAATGCAAACACTTCAAAAGCAGATGAAGTAATAAGTGTCATGAACGAAGCTATAGAGCTTTTGACTGCCCTTAGCGGAAACAAGGCTGCCCACTGGTACAAAGGGCTTTTTCACGAATTTTATTATATTATGCAATTTATAAAAGACTTTATTGATCATGATAGAGCTATGTTGTATTTATTTTTTATGTACAGGGTTGGAAATGATAACAAACTATTTGATAAAATATTTCTAAGTGATAATAGTGGCGACAATTACCCAGGAATAAATGATTTAATTGATAAAATTTTTAAATACGGAAATGACAATGAATACAGAGGTGCAGATGGTGACTATACTTATGATGAAGCTATATCAATAGCAGAGTCAAAAAGTAAAATACTATCAAGATTCAAAGACTACACAGACAGTAACGTCGGTGTTGATGTAAGAAAATTATTAAAACAAAAAATCAAAAACACTCTAGACGAAATCAATAATTTAAACAAAGAACATTTTGATTCAGTTAAAACCCGAAAAGCAGCAGTAGTGATGATAAGAATGTTGCTAACTAGTAACGGCGATTTTAATCTATTTGATTTTAAATATTCATCAGACGCATACGGTCAGTCTGAAGAATCTTTTGAAAATGATATAAATACTGCAGAAATAATAGCTGCAGGTGGATTGATTGGATTAACTGGCGTAGCAGTCACAACAGGAGTAATGGCAACCGTAGGCTGGGTCTGGCTCGCAGGGACAATAGCAGTAGGAGCCGTTGCTTTACCTATAGTAGCGGCAGCAGCAGTAGTAGCTGGACTCGTTGCACTTTTCGATGACAGAGAAGATCAAGTAAAAAAACGGTCCAAGACAATTTTTCATACAGAGCGCAGAAAAATTAGAATCGATGGCGGTAAGTACGACGACAGGGATCCGGCACTCCGATTTAAACTTATAAAGCATACAGAACAAATAAATAAATTTAAAGATGTATTTTACGGAGAAGATAGTTTAAAGATCGGCAAGTTCTTCAGAACTACACCAACTAGAAACGATTTATTCGCTCTGCTTTTAGCCGATCCCATGATAATGTATGTAAAAAATAAAAATCTACAACTTCTTACTAAAAGAATGAAAAATTATAAAGAAGCTGTCAAAGCTATACGCGATATTGCTGACACATCTGAGACTACTTCAAACTTTACAACATTCAGAGAAATCTTAGGAGAAAACGGAAATAATTTAATTTACTGCAAAAACAGATTAAGTGATTTAAACGCATCATCAAAGTATAACTTCATTAACAATAGACAGACTCTGACAAACGAAAACGAAATACTTGGTATAAACTCATTGTTTTCGCAGGCACCTCTCTTAAAAGAAAATTCAAATGAAAATTTAAAAATATTATCATTTGCAATAAACTCTAGCCTTTTAAAGAAATTTGACAATAATGATCTAAACATTATAAAAATGACAATTACAAAGACAGATAAAATAAACATAAACGACAGTTTTGACCCAGTTATTATTCTACTAGACCTCGCCATGTTTCCTACATTTAAGTCTGAAATAACATCAACACCATCAACATTTTCTGAATATGTAAAAAATAATATAGAATTTAAAAAGTACAATGATCAATATATAGAAGAGACAATGAATTATGCCAGAACGAAAGGACATATGATGACGATAGGGCTTACAGGCACAACAGCTGATAACATGTTAGCACTATCAGTTTCAAGTTTAATTCTTGAAAAATACTTAAAATATCTTGTAGGTTTCAATTTTGACTACTTAGATGTAATAGACAACAATATCTCAACAGATGAAGGCTCAGAAGAAATATTTAATAAAATACTTGAAGAGAATAAATTGACCGAGAGCGATGAGACTGTCTCAAGACTTAAAAAATTATTGTTTGAAAAGTCAACATTATTTAATAGTAAAAAAATAGAATATGAAACACTGGCTCAGAATGAAATAGTTAAAACATTCCACGTAATGTTAAATATCAAAGATGACTTCCCTAGACAGAAAAAACACATGCTAGACTTCGACTATAATGTGAACAGAGCTTTAAACAGTTACGAGTTCGAAGTAACCTACGAAGCACTACCTAACGAGACAGAGTTCAGTTCTGTTGCGTTAAGTACAATTTCTTTGCTTGACTCTCTAGCGTAATAGGAAAATATTATATTATGTCAAAATTTGAATTACTAACGATAGATGAAATAGACACAGACGACAAGTACAAAGATTTTACTGTTGACTTTGTATACAATTACTTTAAAAAAGACGAAAGAGCCGTAATCGCCAAAGACGAATTTGATCAAAATTTAAATGGTCAACCGTTAGCAACTGTTTCAAGGTATGTAAAGATCGACTTCAAGCGACACAATGAATACATGGGATTAAATGCACTTACTGATCACTTTAAAGAGCTAATAACTACATCAAGCTTAGAGTCAATGATAGAAAAGGCTGTTCTTGAAGAGAACATAACGCCAAACGGTTTTTTCACTCTAAAACTAAGAGACAATGAAGATGTTGAAAACTTCTACAATCTAGAAAAAAGTACGATTCTGTCAAATCAGCAAGAAAGCTTCCTCGTATCTGCAACAAAAAACAGAAACATACTTGAAAAAGAAAACAATAAAAATACGCTAAGCGAAGAAAAATACGCCTCTTCTATTATAGTTGACACGGACTTTAATCAACCAGTAGATAAGACTGGGTATTATATGAACCTAAGTAACTCGTTCATGGGAGCATTCGGGAAGACAAAAAACTTAAAAATAAACACCAGAATAAAAAGAAAATATCTTGATGCAATGGTGAAAAATCTATCAAATAGTCCTACATCACCGTACTCTAATGAGTTAAGCGATATTCATCAAAATCTGGCATTTATTAAGGCTATATCAACCGAAGATACAACTGATAGTATATTTGGTGACGAAGTGTTATATGATCCTGATGGATCTTTAGGACCTATGTCAAGAGTAATAGGGTATATCATAGAAAAATACGAAGCAATAGTAGACGATGAAAGTAAAACAACGAAAGTACAACGAGATAGCATATTTGTTAAAGGCACGTCTCCTGGGACAATAATAGATAGAAATGTGAGATATAGCGGCACTTACGAGTATACTATAAAGACCGTTGTTGCTGTCGGAGTGGACACATTAATAAAACAGAACGAAACTGAGTCTAAGGCAAGAGTCTTAAAGATATTCACATCAGCCGGCTCTAACACAAGACCAATATTTTGTAATGAAAGGCTTCCACCTAAACCACCTGAGAGTCTATTTTTTCAATATAATTTTAAAGAAGATGCCTTGTTTATAAACTGGGAGTTCCCCTACAATAAACAACAAGATGTAAAAAGGTTTCAAATATATCGAAGAAGTACTCTTAGTGAACCTTTTTCATTGCTTAGAGAATATAATTTTGACGACTCTACGATAACAGATAATCACTCACCTTCATCTGGAAACATTAGCAACGTAAAGAAGCTATTATATCCGAAGTGTTCTTATTTTGACTATGAGTTTAAAGAGACATCGAAATACATTTACGCAGTAGCTGCAATAGACGCAAGAGGCTTGACTTCAGGATATTCAGATCAATTTATGGTTTCATACGATAGGTTTACAAACACAACAAACGCTAGATTTATATCAAGATCAGGTGCTCCAAAGCCCTATCCTAACATTTTTCTTGAAGTCGACGCTCTGCCAGATGTAATAAATACGCAAAACACAGGCAAAATAAAAGTATTCTTCACGCCAGAATGTAAAAAAATACAATCATTTGTTGAAGGTGAGCTTGTCCCAGGTGACACGTTTATTGACAAAGACATAGGCAATTATAGAATTCAATTGATAAATACAGAAACTCAAGAGAGTGCAAATGTTGTTTTTTCAATAGATGAAGAAGAGTTCTTGACAGAAGATGAAATACTTATAGGTAAGTATAAATCAAGTAATGCTGGTTTTTGACAACTAAAAACATTAAACTAAATCAAAGAAGGTATATTAGTTTTTACTAAAAAGCTTGTTTGTATATAATTATTAATAATATTTTAAAGGATAGATATAATGGGATTCCTGAGACACGATACAAATGACGTCATTTTAGATGCCGTTTTAACAGATAAAGGGCGTGAATTGCTTGCAGCTCAAGACGGTTCATTCCAGATAGCGAAGTTCGCACTTTCCGACGAAGACGTAGATTACAATGTGATTCAAGAATTCGGTCGTGTTGTTGGGAAAGAAAAAATAGAAAAGAACACACCAGTGCTCGAGGCGCTTACTACAACGTCACTTTCACAGAAAAACTCTCTAATAAGTATTTCTGCAAATAATCCAACAATGAGCTATCTTCCGTTTGCTTCAATTACTGCTACAAATCTAGTGGGTAGCGTGTTATCACTATCTTTACCGACATTAACTAGTGCCGGTTCAGTCTCGTCTGACACTGTAACGTTAATACAAAAAATAGACCAGTCAATTGAAGTGATCCCACAAGACGCTGTAGATCACAGCTATTCAGTAGAAGTCAACAATCTGTTCTTGGAAGTAATTGGCAGACAATATAGTAATATAACTTCAAACAATGTTGCATCGTACAGACTGACTCCAGATAGTACATCTACAGACAAGAATAATTTATCAACTCTTTCACTATCACTAAACGTAAAGAGCATAAACACAGATTCATACAGCATGTACATCCAGAACGGCAAGATAAGAACATACGTCACAGTAATGGGAAATCAATCTGGTTCAGAGACAACTTTTGAAGTGCAAATAACAACAGTATAATAAAAATAATAGGTTAAAGCAAAAATGGCAAAGTTCAAGACAATAACATCATCAGACATTACAACAAGTAAGTCTTTTCTAAATCAGCTCGTAGACGTAATACAAGAGGATATTTCTGGTTCAACAACAAGACAGAAGTACCAGGTATTCGTTACTGGTGGAGTAGGCCCAGGTGTGACATCATCACTATTTCACACAGTACACGATCAAGACTTTACTCTACAGACTGCTAACCCAGTGTTCGACATCACTGTAGGCATGTTCAGAGACTACGTTGCAAACGGTATGCCGGCAAAAGGTACGACGACATCTACGATGGGAACACTACCTACTGCAGACGGTACAACAGGAAAACTAACTTTCCAGCAAAACTCTCTTATGATGAGAGAGAAAGTCAACCTCTACAGGCAGTTTTCACAGCTTCTTCTTAATGACGCCGGTGCACAGTTCACCGCTCCTTTCGGAGGTGATGTAACTTCAGCAACAGGCACTCCTGCTAACGTCATCAACAACGCAATGTTCGTCTGCATGAAACGACTCTTTGCTCGTGACAGCATCAAACGCGAGACATTCGCAATGAAGTTCTACCACTCAGCGTCTTATGT
>Ga0115003_10002378_pt1 | contig 15653 bp, 12 predicted proteins | sample ArcticOcean_MG_C_7_FD_88736 | JGI IMG/M metagenome (GOLD analysis project Ga0115003, IMG submission 88736) | Marine microbial communities from western Arctic Ocean - ArcticOcean_MG_CB11_88 | ecosystem: Environmental > Aquatic > Marine > Oceanic | place: Arctic Ocean: Canada Basin | collected... | reverse complement strand
TCCAAATTTATATAGCTCATTACCTTTTTTGGCATGAAGCCAATGAGCACCATGATCTGCCGGTAAACCGCTGAAAGATGTTGTATCAGTATAACATCTACCTCCAATTCTATTCATACCTTCAATACATAAAACTGGGATACCTCTTCTCATTAGTTCTGCAGTAGCAGCTAAGCCTGCTGATCCAGCACCAATAACAACAACATCTGGATTAGATTGGGCAAAAGAAATTATAGGTAAAGTTGCTAATGCAAGACTTGAGAATGATGTTTTTAGAAATTGTCTTCTGCATATTAATTTCATTTAAAATAATTACTTAACCAAGATCCTAGCATAAATATCTCTGGCACAATAGTGTCACAATTCAGTTGAAACTTCTGCATTAAGTTGTAGTAACTTTGTTGCAAAATAAGGATTATAGAAGCACGGTCTGGGGCACCGGGTAACAGAACGCCCCTAAAAATTGGATAACCTTTTATTTTCACAAAAAATCAAATTTAAAAAACTGTGTACTTACTGTGTACCTGACTGTGTACCTTGTGAAAAAGTTATAATTATGGTGTTTTCTGACTGATGGCGGGAAACAGAACGCCCCTTACCACTCTCCTACTTCTTTTTATTTAATATTTAATTTTTAAATATAATTCTTTAAAATTTTAAAAAAGAATTATACTTATTTAGATTATTTTATGAAATACAAAAAAATACAGTTTCATGCTGATGATTTTGGAAGAAGCAAAGAGATTTCAAATAATATTATAAAATGTATTAAATTTGGCTTTTTAGATGGTGTATCGGTAATGATAAACCATGATGATGGTTCTCATAAAATTTTAAAAAAACTTAAAGGTGTGAGTATTAGGTTACATTTAAATTTAACTGAATTTCCAAAATCAGAAAATAATAAAAATTTAAGTTTTTTAAAACTAATTTTTTTAAATAATATTCAAAAGAAAAAAGCTATAAAAGAAATTAATTCTCAGATAAATAAATTTATAAAAGTTTATAAACCAAAAGAATTAAAAATTGATGGTCATGAACATATTCACATGATTCCTTGGATCTCAGAATACCTTTTAAAACAAAAGATATTCAATATAAAAGAGCTCAGAAATGCGAATGAAAAATTGATGCTACCCAGGTTGATTGATCTAATTAATTTTAATTATTTAAGAAATTTTCTAGCTTGCATTATTTTAAAAATTCTTTCTTTTTTTAAAAAAACCTATCTAAACTCTCCTCAATTTGCTGGATTGCTCTATAGTGGAATGCAAAATAAACATACAATAAAAAAATCTTTAAATTTTTTTAAATACAATAATTATAATAATTGTGAAATTTTAGTTCATCCAGGATATTCTAGTCTTAAAGAAAAATCAAAGTTTGGTGAAAAATACTTCAAATTTTATAACTCAATTAATAGAAAGAAAGAATACAATTTATGTTTTTTAAAAGAAATTAAAAAAGAATTATTGAATTTTAAAAAAGGCAAATGAAAATAACTTTTGTAAAGTCGGATACAAGAGATACTGAAAAATATGTAAAACTATATAGGAAATGTTTTTATAAATATCCAATTAAGAAAAATTCAGTCTATTTTAACTGGCTATATAATCAAAATCCTTTGGGTAAATTTATAGGAATAGATGCTTTTGAAGGTGAAACTTTAATCGGACAAGTAGGTGGTATTCCTCAAGAATTTAATTATAGAAATGAAAAAATAAAAACACTCCTTTCAATAAATGTTTGCGTAGATCCGAAGCACAGAGGCAAAAATCTTTTTTCAGAAATGGCAAATAGATTAGTTGAATACGCTAAAGATGAAGCATTTTTATATATTATTGCTGTAGCAAACAAATTTTCAACTTATACTTTCAAGAAATCTATTAATATGGAATATATATCAAGTCTTGATGTTTTGTTAGGTTATGGAAACTTGGATTTGCCTAAATTTGTTACAAAAAATAATTATTTTTTTCAAATTTGGAATCAAGAAAGTATAAAATGGAGAATTAATAATCCATACAACAAAGTAAATATTTATAATGAATATTCTAAAATAAAATTAATATCTTCTAGTGTTTTTTCTTTTATAAAAACGTTTGCTTATTTAGATAATAAAAATTACCAACTCAAATTTGATAAAAAAAAAACTAATATTTTTCCTAAACTTTTTTTAGGGCTTGTTCCAGATATACATAAAAAAAAATTTATTAATTTACCAAATTTTATTAAACCATCACCTCTAAATTTTCTTATTAAAGACTTAAATAAAAGTAAGATTAAAATTGATAAAAATGAATGTCTTATCTCATATTTAGATTTCGATGCTTATTAATTTATGTTAACAAATTTTGGATTCAATAAAAACATAAATAGCAGATACTTTTCAATAAATGGTATTAAATAAAGGTTATTAGTACAGTGACCGAGCTACAGAACGCCCCTTGAATAATTTCCAATTGAAAATATAATTATCAATTAATGAAAAAATTAATTTCAGTTTTGAGTTTTTTTTTAATTTGCAATTCTTGTGCAACGCCAACTGTAATTAATGTTATTGGTCCAAATGATAATAGTCTAAATTGTAAAGAATTAAGTGCAGAAATTGTTAAAGCAAATTTATATGCTGATGAAGCGCAAGAAGCAAAAAAAATGAGTAAACCGCACAATATAGCTGCATTATTATTTTTTTTACCAGGAGCAGGTTTTACAATGAAAAATGTGGAAGACGCTACAAAAGCTGCAAAAGATAGAGCTTTACATTTAAACAAGCTGAAAAATAAAAAAGATTGTTAGGTTAACGGACGCCAGCTACCAGAACGCCCCCTCACAAACTCCTACTTCTATATGTCACAAAATATGTCTAATTAACAAATTTACTTAAATCTGGTTTGAAATATTTTGGTCCTTTCATAACTTTACCTGACTCGTTATATATTGGTTTGTTATTTTCATCTAATTTACTCATGTTTGAATTTTGAACTTCCTCAAAACATTTATCAAGATCTATACCAAACGCATGTCCAGCACCATATGCTACATATAATATATCGGTTAAGGCGTCAGCAACTTCTAAAAGGTCTTTGTTCTCTAATGCAACCCTGAGTTCACCTAACTCTTCTTCAATCAAATCATATCTAAGCTTATTAATCTTATCAGTGCTAAAAGATGGCTTGTTTTTAACCTCTTGACCAAAAGTTTCCATGAAATTTTTTACTAATTTAAAGTTTGTCATTAAGCTCCTGTAAGTTTTTAAAAATTAATATATAATCATAGTAAATTATTTATTATATATTATTCAATGAAATTAAGAAAAGAATTCGACAGCATTGGAACTATTAATGTACCTGATAATAAGTATTGGGGGGCGTCAACACAAAGGTCTAATAAATTTTTTAATATTGGAAAAATTTTAGTTAATATTTCAATAATAAAATCTATCGCAATTATCAAAAGATCAGCTGCAATAGTTCACTTTAACGAAAAACAAATGGAGAAAAAAATTACCAACTCAATAGTAAGGGTGTCAGAAGAAATCATTAAAGGTAAACTTGATGAAAACTTTCCACTAAAAGTGTGGCAAACTGGCTCTGGAACCCAGACTAACATGAATGTTAATGAAGTAATTGCTAACAGAGCAATTGAAATGATGGGTGGAAAAAAGGGGTCAAAAAAGCCAGTCCATCCAAATGATCACGTTAATAAATCTCAATCTACTAATGATGTTTTTCCGACAGCTATGCATATATCGGTGGCTCAAGAAACTATTAACAAACTTTTACCAAGTCTAAAAAGTTTAGAAAAAGAATTAAACAAAAAATCTAAAGAATTTAAAAATATTATTAAAGTTGGGAGAACCCACTTACAGGATGCTACCCCTCTATCTCTTGGTCAGGAATTTTCAGGATATAATGTTCAATTAAAAAAATGTATTGAAAGAATTGAGTATGCCCTTAAAGAAATATATTATCTTGCACAGGGTGGCACAGCTGTCGGAACTGGTATTAATTCTAAAAAGGGTTTTGATAAAAAAATTGTTAAAGAAATAGCAAAATATACTAAAATTCCATTTAAGCCTGCACAGAATAAATTTGCGGAGTTAGCTGCTCACGATTCTATTGTAAATTTCTCAGGAACATTAAACACTTGTGCTGTAGCTTTGATGAAAATTTCTAATGATATAAGATTTTTAGGCTCAGGTCCGAGAGCCGGATATGGTGAGTTAATACTTCCAGAAAATGAACCTGGTTCTTCAATTATGCCTGGAAAAGTTAATCCCACACAGTGTGAAGCTGTTACTATGGTGTGTGCAAAGGTAATAGGCAACCATACTGGAATTACTTTGGCTGGATCACATGGACACTTTGAACTCAACGTTTTCAAGCCAATGATTGCACATAACATACTTCAGTCAATTGATCTTATTGCCGACAGTACAAACAATTTTGCAATTTATTGTGTGAAAGGAATTAAACCAAATAAAAAAAGAATAAAAGAACATTTAGATAATTCATTAATGTTGGTTACTGCTTTAGCACCATATATTGGATATGATAATGCTGCCAAAATTGCAAAAAAAGCTTTAAAAAATCATACTACTTTAAAGTATGAAGCTCTAGAAACAGGACTAATTAGAGAAAAAGAATACGAACGAATAGTCGATCCTAGAAAAATGATTTATCCCTCGTAAAGTGAAAATAATTTATTCAGCATACGTCTGGTCGTATTAGCGTTGTTATCTTTATTGATATAGAAATCATTGATAGTTTTAACTAATTCAATCTCATTATCACCATCATCTATCCTAAAATTATTAAGAAATATTTGATCAACTGAAAAATCATAATTTAAATTAAAATAAACTTTTTTAATAAGCTTTCTTTTATACTTGGTAGTTTGCAAATGTGAGAACAGCTTATCTAAATTTTGAATATCAATCATAATATCAGAATTTAAAATCAATTTATTTTCATCAAAATATAAAAGGCTATTAACTACTTCCAACGAACCAATTTTGTCATTAATTAATTTTGTTTGATTAAAATTAATAGTTCCATTTAATATGTTAAAATTAAATTTACCTCGATTAAAAGTTTGATCTTTTTTTGGGAATTTTGTGTTTAAGGAAATATTAGCATTTAGATTTTCATTGAAAAATAATTGTGTTTTTAAAAGTTCAAAAAAAATAGAATTGTTATTAAATATTTTTGCAAGTTCAATTTTTGATAGATCTATATCTAAATTGAGATCAAATGGTTTCTTCGATAGCTTTCCATTGTAAAATATTGTCGAGTTTTTGAGTTTAGACTCTGCAGACATGAAGCTAATTTTATTTTTACCTTTATTAATATTATACTTTGTAGAAATTTTAGAATTTAGAATTGTAGTATTATTGATTCCAGTAATAATACCACTAGATTTTATAATTGAGTTGTTCAAAATTTTTAATTTAACTTTTTTAGAATAAATATTAACTTTTCTATTTACCTCACTGATCGCTGATGAAAAATTTGTTTGGTTTAGAGAAAATGAAAATGGTACATTAAAGACCTCACCAGTTAAATCTAATATATTGAATAATTTTAATTTATCAAAAAATAAAATTGCTTTAGATATCTTAACTATAGCAAACGTTTTGTCAGAATTGTTTTTAAAAAAAATATTACTCTTTGTAACTTTAATTTTCTTATCTGATAATTTTTCAATATTAATCTTATCTAATAAGTTAAAATCTTTTTCGTATAAGTTAAAGTTAGCATCATTTATTAATACATTTTTTATATATATTTTTTCTTTTAAAAAAAAATTTTTCTGACTAATGAATATTTTTAATTTTTTAATTTCAGATAAAGAATTAGTTTTTCCCTCATCACGTCTAAATATCTTAGAATTTTTTATTAAAAAATGGGGACTTGGTAAAATATTATAAGAAATTTCCGAAGATATGCTAAAATTTATTTTAAGCTCTTCTAATAATTTATTTTCAATAGTATTTTGCACCCAAGTTTTATCATATAAATTTGGTATAGACAGATAAAATAGGTAAAAAAATAATAATGAAATAAAAGAAATTATATATCTATTTAAGCTACTAACCTCGTGTGCACTCTTTATTATTTTTTTATATTTAAATAATATCTTTTTTATATTAAATAATGTTTTATTTACTAAGTTTTCAAATATTTTAACAACTTTTTTCATATTTTTGTTTCAAATTTATAATTGAGATTTAAACATGCTTATAATGTAATTTTAAAAATGATAAACTCTGAATATTTAAATAATCTAAACAAAGCTCAAAAAGAGGCTGTCTTATACCTTGAAGGACCTCTACTGATAGTTGCGGGTGCAGGATCTGGCAAAACTAAAGTTCTTACTTCCCGTATAGCTCATATTATTAGAGAAAAAAAAGCATTTCCAAATCAAATACTATCTGTAACTTTTACCAATAAAGCTGCAAAAGAAATGCAAAACAGAGTGAGCTCAATACTCAATTCTGAAGCAATTGGATTATCCTGGCTCGGTACTTTTCATTCTATTTGTGCAAAGCTTTTAAGAAAACATGCTACAGCAGTAGGATTAACTTCAAACTTTACGATTATAGATACAGATGACCAAGTAAGATTAATTAAAAATATATGTAAAGCTGAAAATATTGACATTAAACAACTAGCTCCAAAATATATTTTATCAATTATTGATAGATGGAAAAATAAAGGTTTTTACCCCAGTGAAGTTATAATAAACAAAAGTGATATATTTGAAAAAACCGTGCTGCCACTTTATAAAACCTATCAACAAAAATTAATTGATTTGAATGCATGTGATTTCGGTGATTTAATTTTACACGTAGTAAAAATTTTAGAACATAACTTGGATATAAGAGAGATTTATTCAAATAATTTTAAATATATATTAGTAGATGAGTATCAAGACACAAATTATATTCAAAGTAGATGGTTATATTTATTGTCTGAAAAACATAAAAATATTTGTTGTGTGGGTGATGATGATCAGTCTATTTATAGCTGGCGTGGTGCAGAAATTAAAAACTTTTTAGAATTTGACCAAGTTTATAAAAATTCAAAAGTTATAAGACTAGAGGAAAACTATCGGTCATCTCAAAATATTTTATCAGTCGCTTCAAACCTTATTGCAAATAACCAGAATAGAGTTGGAAAAACTTTAAAAACCACAATGGAAGAAGGTGATCTAGTTAAACTAAATTGTTTTAAAAATGGAAAAGATGAAGCAACAGGAATTTCCGATGAGATAGAAAAAAAATTAAAAAACAAATATTCTTTAAATAATATTGCTATTTTAGTTAGGGCAATATTTCAAACAAGAGAATTTGAAGAACGTTTCTTAAAGATTGGTTTACCTTACAGAATTCTGGGAGGTACAAAGTTTTATGAAAGAGCTGAAATTAAAGATTGTGTTGCTTACTTAAGATTAATTCATCAACCAAAAGATGACTTAGCTTTTAGCAGAATAGTAAATAATCCTAAAAGATCCGTTGGAGAAAGTACTATTAAATTAATACATGAATTCTCAAAAAGAAACTCTGTAAGTTTAGAAATTGCTTCAAAAAAATTAATTGAAGAAAACTTAATCAAACCAAAAACAAAAATAGGTCTTAATTCATTTGTATTTTTAATAGATAAATTAAGAAATGAAATTAATATAAAAAAAATTAATCATGTTAAATTATTGCAATTAGTTTTGGATGAATCTGGATATTCAGCAATGCTTAAAAATAAAAAAGATGTTGATAATGAAAGCAGACTAGAAAATATAAAAGAACTTTTGAGCGCTATGAAAGAGTTTGATAGTTTGGAAAGTTTTTTAGAACATGTAGCCCTAGCAACGTCAATTGATCAAGATTGGGATGGAGAAAAGATTAATATGATGACAATGCATGGCTCTAAAGGTCTTGAGTTTGAGGTAGTTTTTCTACCAGGCTGGGAGGAGGGTCTTTTTCCACATCAAAAATCAATTCAAGAGAAAGGACAGAATGGTCTTGAGGAAGAAAGAAGATTGGCATATGTCGGTATAACTAGAGCCAAAAAGAAAGCCCTAATATCTTTTGCAATGAATAGATTTTATCAGGGTAATTGGATTGATAGTATGGCTTCTAGGTTTATTGATGAGTTACCTGAAAAATTTTTGGAAAAAAATTCTTTTTTTGATGATGTAAAAGACGATGATAGTGATTTTGAATTTAACCAAGATTTTGAGGTTGATGGAGAAAATAGAAGTCCAGGATGGATTAGGTATCAAAAAAGAATTAAATGATAAAAGATAGAATAAAAACTCTAAGAGAAAAATTAAAAAATTGTAATATAGATGGATATATCATTCCTAAAAATGATGAATTTTTTTCTGAATATGCAGAGAACGATAGGTTAAAAAATATTTCAAATTTTACAGGTTCAGCAGGCTTAGCAATTATTTTAAGAAAAAAAAATTATTTATTTGTTGATGGACGATATACAATCCAAGCACATAATGAATCAGGTAAAAATTTTAAAATTATAGAAATTCATAAAAAATTACCACATACTGTAATTAAAAATTGTAAATTAGGATTTGACCCTAATTTATTTACATTCAAAAAACTCAAATACTATTTTTCAAAGAATAATAAGTTGATTTCAATTAACAATAATTTAATTGATAAAATATTTAAAAATAAATCAAAACCAAAAAAACCTTTTTTTTCTTTGGATAAAAAAATCACAGGTGAATGCCACAAATCTAAAATTAAAAAAATTGTAAATTTTCTTAAGTTAAATAAAACTGATTATCTATTTGTTAGCGCACCAGAAAATGTGGCTTGGCTATTAAACATTAGAGGATATGATAATCCTACCAGCCCAATACCTAATGCAAGATTAATTATCGGTAAAAATAAAAAATTATTATTATTTACTCAAAAAAATAATATTATAAAAATTATTAAAGAAAAAAAAATAATGCATAATCAAGTATTTGATTTTCTTAATTTTAAAGAGTTAATAGAAAAATTAAATGGTTCTTGTTTTATAATTGATAGTCATTCATGTTCTGTTTTTGCAGAAAAAATTATCAAGTCAAAATTTAAGATTCGAGCTAAAGAAGATCCAATTTATAAATTAAAATCTATAAAAAGTTCTTCTGAAATTAAAAACATGATTGAAGCTCACAAAAAAGATGGTTTAGCATTAACAAAATTTATTTACTGGATTAAAAATGTTAACAAAAAAAATATTACAGAAGTTGAAGCGCAAAATAAATTAGAAAAATTTAGAAAAGTGAGTCAGGATTATTTATACCCGAGCTTTAATACAATAGCTGGTACAGGCTCTAATGGCGCAATTGTTCATTACAGAGCTACTAAAAAAAATACAAAAAATATTAATTTAAAAGATATTTTTTTATGTGATTCTGGTGGTCAATATAAATATGGAACGACAGATGTTACTAGAACAATATGTTTTTCAACACAGAAACAATACATAATAGACACTTTTACTAAGGTATTAAAAGGGCACATTGCAGTTGCACTTACAAATTTAAATAAAGATAATACAGGAAAAAAAATTGACATAAGGGCTAGGAGGTTTTTAAAAAAAGATGGCTTAGATTATGCTCATGGTACCGGTCATGGTGTTGGTTTTTTTCTAAATGTGCATGAAGGTCCTCAATCTATATCAAAATATAATACTATGAAAATTGAAAAAGGAATGATTTTAAGCAACGAACCTGGGTTTTATAAAAAAGATTATTTTGGAATTAGAATTGAAAATTTAGTTTACGCAAAACAAATTAAAAACAACTTATTCTTTGAAAATCTAACTCTTGCACCGATTGAAAAAGACTTAATTAATTACACTTTGCTTGATAAAAAAGAAAAAGATTATTTATTTAGATATCATTTAAATATTTATGCAGAATACTCAAGCTTATTGAATAAAAAAGAGAGAAAGTGGTTAGCTAGTCTTATTTAGCATCTTCATCCACTCTTGCTGACTTATAACTTTTATGCCTAATTCTTTAGCTGTATTAACTTTTCTAATCGTAGGTTTTTCACCTGAAATTAAATAATCAAGTTTTTTGTTAACATTATTAATTATTTTACCAGAGTTTTGTTCAATTAAAGATTTTGCTTCAGCACGACTAATTTCATCTAATTTCCCAGTAAGCATAAAAGTTTTGTCTTTTAATAAACCATCATTATTAACTGTAATAATATTTGTTATAGAAAGATTTTTATTAAGTTCGGATATAATATTTAAATTTGTTCTATTTGAAAAGAAATTTTTAATTGATTGAAGTTGCGTTGGACCAATACCATCAATATTTGATAATTTATCAATATTTTTATTATCAGATAATTTTAAAAAATTTAACGGAGATTTTAAATGTCTGGCTATTAATTTTGCATTTTCTTGTCCTATATGTCTTATACCCAATGAATAAATAAACCTCTCAAGTGTAATTTTTGTTTTTTGATCAATTGAAAATTTTAAGTTTGTTGTAGATAGGTTCCCCCACCCTTCAAGTTTTTCTATTTGAGCATAATTTAAATTAAAAATATCTTGTGGAAATTTGATCAGTCCTAAACTCCAAAAATTTTCAACGATTTTTTTTCCTAGTCCATCTATATTAAAAGCTTCTTTTGAAACAAAGTGCTTTATTTTTTCTATGGCTATTTTTTCACATTCATAACCTTCACTTGTACATCTTCTTACTGCATCTTTTTTTTTAGTAACTTCATTAAAATCTTTAATGGTATTGCTATTACATGATGGACATTTCAATGGAAAAACAAATTTTTTTGAACTTTTATTTCTTTTGTTTAAATTAACTGAAATTACGTGTGGGATCACATCGCCCGCTCTTTCGACTGTAACAGTATCTCCTATTCTTATATCTTTTCTTATTATTTCGTCTTCATTATGCAATGTTGCATTTGAAACCATTACACCACCAATATTAACCGGTTTAATTTTGGCAACTGGTGTAAGAGCGCCCGTTCTACCCAATTGAATTTCAATGTTTTGTATTTCAGAGATAGAACTATTTGCTGAAAATTTATGTGCTATCGCCCATCTCGGTGCATTAGCTGCAAAACCTAGTCTTTTTTGTAACTCAAAGTTATTAATTTTGTATACAACTCCATCAATGTCAAAAGGTAATTCTTTCCTTTTTTCTTCTAGGTTTTTGTGATTCAGTATTAATTTTTTAATATCATCAATTTTTTTATTAAGTGGGTTTATTTTAAAACCCCAGAATTTTAAATTATTTAAAAAATCTGATTGATTTTTGATATTCATATTTTCTGCATAACCATAAGTGTAGGCAATAAATTTCAAAGGGATCTTGCTTGTAACAACTGCATTTTTTTGTCTTAGAGATCCAGATGCTGCATTTCTTGGATTTGCAAAATTTTTGTTTATTTTTTTAAAATCGTTATTTTCAATAAAAACTTCTCCACGGATATCAATTTCTTTAGGAAAGTTTTTTGCCGTTATTGAAGTAGGTATATCTTTAATCGTTTTTAAATTTTGAGTTATATCCTCACCTTCTTTTCCATCGCCTCTAGAAAGTCCCCTAATAAACTTCCCGTCAACATAAATTAATGATGCAGAAATACCATCAATTTTGGGTTCAGCACTATATTCAATCTTATCAAGATTTTTTAAACTTAAAAAATTTACAATCTTTTTTTCGAAGCTTCTCACATCTTCTTCATTAAAAGCGTTTCCCAAAGATAGCATCGCTACTTTATGCTTTACTTTTTGAAAGTTTTTTGATGGTTTAAAGCCTACTGATTTTGTTGGTGATTTTTTGTTACCTAAAAAATTATACTTATTTTCTAAGTCTATTATATCTCTTTTCAATAAATCAAATTCTTCATCTGAGAAAATTGGATTAGATTTTTCGTAATAATGTTTATTGCAATTTTGTAATAATTTGATTTTTTTAAAATAATCTTTTTTGATTAAATTATTATTCATTTTACTAGAAAAGTTTTTTGATTTTTTTTATTAAGCTATTTTTTTTCTTTTTGTTTTCTTGAATCTTCTTAATTTTATTTTTTTTATATTTTTTATTAAAAATTTTATAAGTTTTTTTATACCATATGCTAGATTGATAATTGTAACCCAAAAGTGTTGCATATTTTTTAGCCTCACTTTCAAGTCCTATTTTATAATGGATTTCTACCAACCTATGGATTGCTTCCTCTATATAGATTGTCGTTTCATAACTAACTAAGACATTTTTAAATCTATTGATTGCTGGAATCCATTTTTCTTTTTTAATGTAATGTCTTCCTATATACATCTCCTTAGAAGCTAACACATCGTTTATTAGATCAATTTTAAATCTTGAATCAATCGCAAAATCAGTATTTGGATAATTATTAATTACAAACTCAAATTCTTCTTTTGCTTTAATTAATGGTTGTAAGTCCTTTTTTTCATCTTCTATTTTTTCGTAATGGCACATAGCAAGAAGATAATGAGCATAATATATTCTTTCGTCTTTTGGATATGTTTTTATAAATCGTTCTAAATTTAATATTGATTCATAAAAGTAATCTTGAATGTAATAAGAATAGGCTGCCATCAAAGCAGATTTTGGTGCCCAGTCAGACTGAGGAAATAATAGTTCTGCGTTTAAAAAACTTTTAGCAGCATAAAAAGCATCCCCATCATTAAGATATTTAATCCCTTCCTTATATGCGGATATCATTTCTTTTTCTTGAGTTTTTTCTTTTAAAAGTAAAACTTTTTCTTCTTCTTTTGAGCAGGAGCCCAGTGTAATAATTAATAATAATAATAAGATCTTAGTAAGAAATTTCATTTACTTTTTTTATTTAAGAGTAATTATTATATAGTAAAAAAAATTATGCGATAGACCTTAAATAATTTTTATTTATAAAAGCATGTGGTAATGTTTTTTCTTTAATCTCTATTAGTGAATAATTTTCTTTATTATCAAAAACTTTTCTCAGTAACTGATTTGTAAGTTTATGACCACCTTGAGAACAAACTATTTTTCCAATAATTTTAAATCCTGACAGATATAAATCACCCATGCAGTCTAGAATCTTATGGTTTACGAATTCCTTTTCATTTCTAAGACCATGTTCATTTAATACTTCATCTCCTTTTACAACAATTGCATTATCAAGGCTTCCGCCCTTAGCTAGACCCATTTGTTTTAATTTTTCCACATCTTCAAAAAGACAAAAAGTTCTAGAATTATAAATATCAGTTAAATCTGTTTCATACACATTAATTGAGTTTCTTTGATTGCCTATGAAGCTATTTTCATACTTAAGTTCAAAATCTATATCTAAACTAATTTTACTTGGCTCAATTGAAATTGTTTTTTGCCCATCATTGAATTCTATTTTCTTTTCGATCTTAATTATCTTTATGGGTATATCGCTTTTTTTAATCCCAATGTTAGTTATGGCTTCAACAAACATTTTGGCTGATCCATCTAAAATAGGAACTTCGTTATTATCAATTTCAATTAGTGCATTATCAATTCCCAATCCATAAAAAGCTCCCATTAAATGTTCTATTGTAGTGACGCTTACACCGTAATCGTTTGATATAGTGGTGCAAAAAAATGCACTACTAACGTTAAAGAGATTTGGAATTATAATGTTGTTATCTTTAATGTCGGTTCTCTTAAAAATTATTCCAGTATTAGGCTCTGCGGGCTTGATTGTTAAATTTGCCTGCAAACCAGTATGTAAGCCAATACCACTAAAAGTAATATTATTTTTAATTGTTTTTTGGTTTAAAGCCGACATAGGAACCTTATAAATTCTTGAGTAAAATTAAGGAAAACAAGAAATGTTACAAGAAAATACTATCTTATTTAAAAAAATGAAAAAGTTTTTCAAAAAAACCTTGTTTTATTTGTTTTTTTGGAACTATTATTACCTCATGTTTATTTAATCCCATATTCAGTTTTAATCCAGAATGACAGATGTCTTGTGTGGTTTCTTCTAAAAAATCTATTTCATTTGAAAAAGAAATTTTATCCTTATGCTCATTATCAAGAATTTTTGACCCCTCACCCATTAAAATCATTTTAAACTGATTTAATGTAGGTAAATTCAATTTAATAGATTTAGCACTTAATTCTAGTATCTCCTCAGTTCTTGCAAACACTATTTTCTGCAACAACTCAACTGGGAAATCTTTTTCACTTAAAGAAGTTATATTTTTATTAAAATTAATTTTTATATCTTCTGCCTTTTCTGTTTCAATCTTTAAAATTTGAGAAATATCTTTCGTGATATGATTGCCGCCAATTGGTAAAACATCTATAGAAACAATTTTATTTCTGGAAAAGCAAATTATAGAAGTTTTATTAAATCCAACATCAATAAAAGAAACATCTTCAGTTAATCCAAGATTATCTTTACAATTTATAGCTTTTGCATAACTTGAACAAAGAATTTGATTAATTGAAATATCAGATTTTAAGAAAGTTTTTTTTAAAAAATCTATAACTTCATTTGGCAAACAAATAAAAAGAATATCTAAAGATATTAGATTACACTCAATTTCATTGGGTAAATAAGAGTAATCAATATTATTAATTTTATAATTATTAATGATAATATGGATAATATTTTTATTTCTATAGTTTTTAGAAATTTGTTGTTTGGCTTCTTGTATTAAAAATTGTATGTCTTCTTTTTTTAATTTTGGTCCCTCAAGTTTTTTAGCTACTGCAATACCGATAGACATCATCTTAGAACTATCTATCATTAAATTTACACCACCTATGTATTCTCCTGTTTTCTTCTCTAAAAAAGTAACAATTTTTTGAATTTCTATATCAATATCTGATTGATTAAAAAAAAATTTACTTTCTGCAAAAAAAATTTCATTAGGATTATTTTTATTGAATGCACCAGCTCTTATTTTAGAAAATCCACAATCAAAATAAAACTGAAAATTTTCATTAATCATTATTTAGTAACAACATGATTTTTTACCCTTAAATCAATAATTTTTATCTTCTTAAAATTATCATCAATTATTAATTTATAAGCTAAATTGAGAGATTGTAATAAATTATTTTGAGGTAAATTAATTAAAATATTTTCACTAGTTACAATATCCCATCTTTTAGATGGGTAAAAAGAAACTGACTTTAAATCATTAAATTTAAATGCGGAATTATCTATAATTTTTTTAAATTCTAGAAATTTTATAAAATCTAACTTACCAAATAAAAAGGGTAACTTTTCATTAATTTCCTGTTTTATAAGTTTGCCATTTGATCCTACTAAAACTTGATTACTACCAGAAATTTTGGCAATAAATTTTGTTTGTTCAATCTTTATATCTATTTTTCTAGGGTAAATTTTTTTAACATTATAAAATTCCACTAAATTGTGTTTAGAAATTATTTTATCAATTTTATCTTTATTAATAAAAAAGATGCTAGTATTTAATAATTTTTCAAGCTTGTTTCTTATTTGTGAATTAACACTATTTGATAAACCTGAAACTTCAATTTTATTAATTTTAGCAGAATAGTTTTGATGGAATTCTAAAGACTTATTACTAGTTGTACTCAATAAGAACAAAAATATTAAATATATTATTATTTTATTTTTTTTATCT
>Ga0115003_10002376_pt1 | contig 15659 bp, 14 predicted proteins | sample ArcticOcean_MG_C_7_FD_88736 | JGI IMG/M metagenome (GOLD analysis project Ga0115003, IMG submission 88736) | Marine microbial communities from western Arctic Ocean - ArcticOcean_MG_CB11_88 | ecosystem: Environmental > Aquatic > Marine > Oceanic | place: Arctic Ocean: Canada Basin | collected... | reverse complement strand
CGAGATGTCGGCATGCACCGAATTAGGGTTAATTGCATTCAGCCTGGGTGGGTCATGACACAACGGCAGATGGACAATTGGTATGACGAAACATCTGCTGCCAAAGTCGCTGATTGCCAATGCCTTCCTGACCAACTAACGCCCGAAGACATTGCGTCAATGGCGCTATTTCTGGCGTCAGAAGGTAGCAGAAGCTGCACAGCACAGTCATTCGTCGTTGATGGTGGATGGACCTGATGGGGAAACTCTTTTGCCGGTAACAGCAACCTGTCCTGACCTGATTTGACTCAATTCCAATCGGTCAAAATATGACCATTTTGCTCCAATCGAACCGCCCCGAGGCTCGCTCTTTGAGATGCGTGAGGTTTCTTGACTGGTAGTATTTTACACTGTTGACAGTTAAGGTGACTCTATGCATGTTACATTTAACGATACATGTCGGAGTGATATTTTGCCAAACAACCTAACAGATAACGCCAATCCGGAATTCATTGATAAAGTGGTCTTGGAAATGCGTGATACCTTTTTTTGCGCCATGATCTCCGATGTCCTGGACGGTCTTGGTCATACCAAACAGGCCCTAGCACCGTGTATGCGCCCACTTGATGATGCTCTTGTTCTGGTGGGACGGGCACGTACAATGTTATATGCCGATGTCTATGCTCGGCCTGGACCAGATGAAAACCATTACGCACTCGAGATTGCGTTGGTTGACGACCTAAGGCCCGGCGATATTGTTGTTGCTGCTTGCGGGGGAACTGGCCGGATCGCTCCTTGGGGTGGGTTGTTAAGTACCGCTGCAACTGTTCGAGGAGCCGCTGGCGCAGTCATGGACGGCTTCGTGCGCGACATCAAGCAAGTACGCGAACTCAAATTTCCGGTGTTTTCTGGTGGGATTGCGCCGCTTGATAGTATGGGGCGGGGTAAAGTCATTGAAGTAGACGTGCCTGTCGAATGTGCTGGGGTGCTGGTTCATCCGGGGGATATTGTCTTTGGTGACGCTGATGGGTGCATCATCATTCCGCAGTCGTTGGAAAAAGCAGTATTAGAAGCTGGTCGCGAAAAATTAGCGTCGGAAAACAAATCGATGGAAGCTTTAAAGGCTGGGCGTAGGCTGACTGATGTCTATGATGAATTCGGGGTACTCTGATATGCAGGGACTCACCGTATCAAAAAAGGAAAATAAAAATCCAAATCCCAAAGCTGGCCCGGGACTGATTAGACGTATGTTTCAAGTGGATGGTGCATCGGTCGCCTTAGTTTTTGTGATACTTATCGTTGTCTTCATGATCGCCGCACCCAAGGCATTTCTTGGCTACCGAGTCTACATGAGTTTCATGGCTACCGTACCGCCACCCTTAATCATTGCCCTCGGCGTCACTTTGGTCGCAGTGGCAGGGGAAATGGATCTATCCTTTCCTTCGGTGGTAGCAGCCGCAAGTTACGTCTTTGGAATACTTTTTCAACAGTGGGAATTAACTTGGTTTGCAATGATTTTGGCGGTTTCTGTTGGTGCTACCATGGGGCTGATTAACGGCATGGTCATAACCTTGCTTGGAATCCCATCACTAATCGCCACTTTGGCAATGCTGTTTCTCTGGGGTGGACTTGTAACGGTCGTTTCGGGCGGCATTCAGCTCGCCATTCCTGATATTTATGGGACCCTGATGCACACTATCTTAGTTGGCCGAATTGGAGATGTTTTCCCTGCGCAGATGGTGTGGACAATACTGATTGCAGGGTTCATCTGGGCACTTTTGAATCGTCACAGATTTGGAGAAAATCTGCTTTTCATAGGCGATAGTCTTGAGGTTGCAAAGGTTGTTGGCATCAACGTGACTCGTGAGAAGATCAAGCTATTCGCACTGTCCGGTGCATTGTCTGGCCTAGCGGGTGTTTTGTTGACCCTTGAGACCACTGCTTACTTTTCCAGCCAGGGAATGGGTTACCTACTGACGGTCATTGCTGCCGTCTTTATCGGTGGAACGTCCATTTATGGCGGGTCTGGCAGGGGGATTGGAACTGTCTTCGCCGCCTTCATTGTGACCGTAATCGAAGCTGGGTTGGTGGCCTCTGGTATTCAGGGATTTTGGACACGTTTCTTTATCGGCTTTGTCTTCATCGTCTCGGTGACCGCCAACGCCGTAATCGAAAATCCCGACAACGTACCATTGGTCCGAATGTTGAGAACGAAACTAAGTAATAACTAGAAATTTATTAAACTAAACTCAATGGAAGGAACTTCAATATGAAACGCTTAACAGGAAACATCTTTGCGGCCATTGCCGCGGTAACGATCGGCGCAACAAGCCTTTCGGCACAAGAAAGGCAATCGGTCGATGGTGATCTGACTGTCTACATGCAACTGGGTGGTAATCCAGGCGGCCCAGCCACGCTTGCACGTGAACTTGGTGCACGTGATGCCGCCCGTGTTCTTGATATTAATCTGATCGAACAGCATTCACAGTGGAACCCGCAGCGTATGCTGCAACAAGCTAACGAAGCATTGGCCGCTTTACCCGACGCTATCATCGTCATGGGCCACCCTGGAACTGAGGCAATGACAGGTTTTCTAAACCGTGCGAATCGCGAAGGCGTGACCGTAGTTGTCGGAAACAACAATCTCCCGGGATCAGGCCGTAGCTACTTTGGCCTCGATAATTATGATGCCGGAGCCAACCTAGCTCGCCTGGCGGCACAGGAAGGCGGACTTGGTGCTGGTGATAAAGTCGTGGTCTACGGTGCCTTCGTGGCAGGTGCCCCAGGCGCAAACGTCGCGGAAGGCTCCCTAGCTGCGCTCGACGCTGCGGGCATCGCTTATGACAAGTTGCAATGGTCGAATGAGGCTGTTCAGGATCCCTCGCTCGCCGTGCCAATCCTCGTTAGCTATCTTGAAGCGAATCCCGATACACGTGCCATTATTGTCCCAGGCCATGGTGGCATAACAGCGTTCCTTGGCAAAGTTCTTCGAGACGCCGGTAAAGACGCTGGATCAATTATAACTGCCGGTTTTGATATTTCACCGGTTGCCATTGACGAAGTAAAGAAAGGGTATCTGACACTTGTTCTAGACCAACAACCATATCTTCAAGGTTTCATGCCGGTTGTGGCTGCTGTTTTGGAAGCTAAGTACGGCCTTGGCGGTTTGTTTTTGAACACTGGGGGCGGTGTGGTCACAAAAGATAATGTTGATCTTATTGAATCCCTTGTTGCTCAAGGTCTACGCTAAAGGAGTGGTGTCGGGGCTGCGTGTGATCGTTGCCCCGACATAAAGGCCCAGTTTGGGCAATAACCGGAGTTCAAGTATGAGCAACCAACCGATCGTGCAACTTAAAAACGTGGGAAAATCGTATGGCCCCGTCATCAGTCTTCAAGATATCTCGTTGGATATCGGTAGTAATGAAATTGTTGGGCTAATTGGTGATAACGGTGCTGGAAAATCCACCCTAATCAAGATTATGACCGGTGTTGAACCTCCAACAAGCGGTGAGGTTTCTATCCGTGGGGAACGGATTGATTTTGCGAATTACTCGGTTCAACGGGCTCACGAACTACGTATCGAAACAGTTTATCAATCCTCTTCTCTTGGAGTAAAACAGCCCCTTTGGCGAAATTTCTTTGTGGGGCGGCCAATCACAAACTCACTAGGTTTTATCAAAGTAAAAGAACAAAAACGTTTATCTGAAAAGATAATGCGTGAAACTATTGGTTTTCGTGGAGCAGGCATAGATGTAGACACTCCAGTTGGGAGGCTGTCGGGTGGGGAACGACAAGGCGTTGCAATCGGTCGTGCCATGCATTTCGAGAGTGATCTGATCGTGTTGGATGAACCAACGGTCGCTCTCGCGCTTTCCGAGGTCGAAAAAGTTTTGAACTTCATTAGGTCGATTAAAGAAAATGGTCGGTCATGTATTTATATCGAACACAACATTCACCATGTACATTCAGTATGTGACCGATTGATTATACTGGACAGAGGCCGACTTGTGCTGGATTGCGAAGCTGCTTCCATGAGCTATGAAGAATTGACTAATTTCCTGCGTAACCTTCATTTTGATACTGAAGAAATGAGTGCTTAATTCCTTCGTTTTGTTATTTACAGCTCTTAAGGTAAATCTTGGAGGTAAGAGGGTGTCTAACGTCAGCGCCTATGGGTCCAAATAGGGTTATTTGATAAGAGAGTGTTTCTGGTTCGATAAAACTTGCTTGAGACGGGCAGGGCGACTTTGCAGGGCCTTCGGATGACAAAATACTCTCCATCTCGTCATGGAATAACAAAGTGGTCCAGAAAGTGGTCCTGCGGCTAGGTTTAGCAGGCATCAGACAAATTTTAATATTTTAATTACAATTACTTAAATGTGATTTGTGGTGCCCAGAAGAGGGGTTCGATGCCTTACCAAGGACCTTGGTCCGAGTGCAATCATTGCAATAACAGCATGTTAGCAACCCACAAGCACGACGCAAGTGCCTTGTTTTGGCACACCCAGCGGTACCACGATCCAAGGACCGAGGAGCACGGATCACCGGCAGGGGTTACTGTGCCCAATCCATTCAGTCGAGCCGCAGGAACGCGGACCGGCCCTCCCTATCCTAGGGCCCCGCGTCTCGGACCACGGGCCTTTAGTATTAGCCTAGTAAATTCATTTGGGGGTAAATTTGTTTGGAGGCCTATGCCGTGGATTGTCCATACTGCTGTACGGCGCCCGCCACGGTCCTGGGTTGCTTGACCCAATCCTCAACCGCAGGCCCGGATCACGAACCGTGCGCCTTGGGGCTTTTGGTGTTGGGGTTATGGATTCATTGGATGGGAGTTTTGTTATGCTCCACATCTCTATTCACGCATTAAGCTAGGTGATGCCTCCAATTTGATGGCGGTTCTCGTTAGTCTGACAGTTCCGACACAACTGTCGTTATGCCCAGCATGGTTTTTTACTCTTTACCCTTCTGGCTTTTCAGGTCAGCGACGGTTGGTTTGATACGGGCCATTACTCAATGCACCTCAATCTCGATGCGTCCGTTGTTCAGACGGGCAGGATACGTCGCCAAAGCGTCGTACACGGGTGCGCGCAGGGCGGCGCCGGTTTGGTAGTTGAACCGTCCGTTGTGTTTTGGGCATTCAATGGTGTCGTCAATGACCAAGCCGCCGCACAGATGGACCTGTTCATGGGTGCACAGCCCGTCCGTCGCGAAAACTGCGCCGTCCGCTGAACGATAAACCGCAAATGTGCGATCTCCGTGATCGAACCGAATAACGTCTTCAAGGTCGATATCTTCTGCGTCACAAACATCTAGCCAACTCATAGTTTTCTCCTGTTTTAGGGTGTGGAAATTCGCATATTAGATCGCGTAATATCAAGGGTGTGTAGATCTTCGCGGTAAGGTTTGGCCGTGGGCGGAAGGTCTTTACGAATGTAATAATCTCGCTCCAACCTTTGTCGCCAGATCGAGCCGAGAAGTTCACGATAGGCAGCAAAAATGGAATGGCTTGGCGCGGGCAGATCGTCTTTGATCAGCGCATGTAAACGGGGGAGGGAAAAATAGGGAACCATCGGAAACATGTGGTGTTCGACGTGGTAATTCATGTTCCAGTAAATCCAGCGACTTACAGGATTAAGATAGACGGTGCGGCTGTTCAAACGATGATCCAGAACATCTTCGGCCAAGCCACCGTGCTGTAGCAAGCCGGTCATAACCGCATGCCAGACGCCATAAATGCGTGGCCCACCGATTAGCACGACCGGCAGAAACGACTGCATGATGGTCGCCATCAAAACAGTGGTAGCGTAAATTACGATATGAACCCGCGCCCAAAAAGCTGCTTTTTTCTGTTCGCTTTCAGGGATATAATCCTTTTCTGCGTTCGACATTCTACCTGCGCCGTGGCGGATTATAACCTGCAAATCCTCAAAGACTCCCGGCACGCCGATGAACAACAATGCAGTCTTAGCAATCGCCGTGGGCCGCATCAGCGCAATTTCTGGATCGCGGCCAACAATAATGGTATCGGTGTGATGGCGTGCGTGGGACCAGCGCCAACTTATAGGATTGCGCATGATCATGAATGACGCCACGTGATACACGAGGTCGTTTTTCCACGTCGTACGAAAGGCGGTGCCGTGGCCGCATTCATGCCAGCGGCTGTCGCTGGCCGAACTGTATAATACACCGTAAAATATTAGAAACGGTATGACCTGCAATGTGCCCCAGAAGGCGATTGCACCGATGGCTGATATGATAATTAGTGCGACCCACAGCAGCGTGTCGCGGGTTGCAGGAGCGTCGCTTCGTTTCATCAATTCTTTCATGACCTTGCGGGGAATATCGGAATGATACCAATCTGCCGACACCAAACCGGCATCAACCGCGCTCTGGTTTTCAGGACCTGCAAGATTGTAGTCCCGTGGGTTGGTTGCTGTTGCTGACATTATGTCGCCTCCTTGTGCAGGGTGGGAAACTGGTTGCTGGGATTAGGATAGTTGGTGTCAGGCTGGACTGATATTGCCCTGATCCGTTTTTTGGCGCCTGAAATGTCCGCAGCATCGACAAGCGCGGTAAACTGGACATCATAGGTGCGGGTTTCGCCGGATTTCAATCAGATCATTTCATCGGGTTTTGTCCATTCAATTAGAGGCTGACGGCGGTTGCCGCGGCTCGTAGTTTTTGCGTATATTCGTGCTGCGGGTTTAAAATAACGCTGGCCGTATCGCCTTGTTCAACGATCTCACCAGCCTTGAGGACAATCACTTTGTTGGTAATCCTGCCGACTACGGCCAGATCGTGGGACACCAACACCATCGTAAGGTTTAATTCTTCGCGCAGTTCTGCAATGAGTTTTAACGCCTGCGCTTGCACTGATACATCCAGCGCGCTGGTCGGTTCATCAGCGAGCAGAATGATGGGTTTGACGGAGAGCGCCCGCGCAATGGCAACGCGTTGTAGCTGACCACCTGACAACTCATGCAGGAAGCGATCCAGATAATCCGGTTGCAGGCCAACACGTGCCAATAGTGTTTCCAGTTCTGCAGTTGGTGGTACTCGCTTTTCCAGCGATCTGATCGGCTGTGATACGGACATGCCGATCTTCATACGCGGATCAAAGGAGCGTTTTGGGTTCTGGTAGATCAGCTGAATACTACGGCGCAGATCCAGTTTTTCAGAATCGTTCAAAGACCCCACATCGCGACCAGCCACTTGAATTTGACCCCTTGTGATCGGCAAAAGCCCGCACAGATTGCGGATGAGTGTTGATTTTCCCGAACCCGATTCACCAACGACACCAAGAAAACCTCCGGCGTCCAGTGAAAAATTTAAATCTCGAAGTGTCCAGGATTGGCCGGCTTGCGCCGCTCGGGGCTGGTAGCTGAAGTGGAAGTTCTTGACTTTGATAATGGACATCATGCTATCCTTGGCCGCTGATTGGGTTACGGCACCGATGGCGGCGATTGCCCTCGACAGTTTGCATAGGGACGGGAGCAGCGCATTCGGCAATTTCATGCTCACACCGGTTCCTGTACCGGCATCCGTCGGGAAATGCACCAAGGGCAGGAACGGAGCCGTCGATGGACTGGAGCGCGCCCGTGTCGCGCCCGATATCTGCGGAAGTCTTGGGCATAGCGATGTTGGATGAAATCAACGCTTCAGTATATCGGTGCAGCGGTGTGTTGACGACGGCTTGGGCTGGCCCGACCTCAAATACATGGCCACCATATATCACAGCGATTTCGTCGCAGACAAAACGCACGACGCCCAATTCATGGCTGACAAAAATCAATCCCATATCTAGTTCGCGGCTAAGGGTCAGGATAAGCTCCAAGATTTCGCCCTGCACTGTCACATCAAGTGCAGTTGTAGGTTCATCTGCGATCAACAGCGCAGGGTTGCTGGCAATTGCAATGGCGATAAGCACGCGTTGTTGCTGGCCGCCTGAAAGTTGATGGGGGTAACTGCGAAGAATTCTATCTGGGTCCGGTAGGCGCACGTTGGCGATCAATTCACGCACGCGTTGATCGACCCATTTTTTTCCAGCATTGGAATGGAGGACGATTGCTTCTGAAATCTGTTTTCCGACCTTCATCGTTGGGTTCAATGATTTGGTCGGGTCTTGAGGCACCAAACCGATAAGGCGGCCGCGAATATCTGCCATTTTCTTGTCCGATAAGCCGACCAATTCCTGTCCGTTGAAGTTGATTGAACCGGTGATACTGGCCGATTTCGGTTGCAGGCCAAGGGTACTCATCACGATCATCGACTTGCCTGACCCGCTTTCCCCGACCAAACCGAGGCGTTGACCTGCCACAAGGTCGAGCGTTTCGATCTCGGCGACGGCATGTCCGGCGATGGTGATTTTGAGGTCTCTTATCGTTAGCATATCAACGCTTCCTCGTCTGTTGTGGATCATATAGGGCGCGCAGCCCGTCCCCCAACAGATTGAACCCGAGCACGGCGATCACAATGGCTAAGCCGGGAACCACCATCAGTGACGGGGCAATTTCCATCAGCGGCTGTGCTTCTTTCAACGTCCGGCCCCAAGATGCGATGGGCGGCTGTGCGCCAACACCGAGGAACGACAGCGAGGCTTCTATAAGAATCGCGGCGGCGAACATCACTGATGCCTGAACTATGATAATTGACGATATATTGGGCAGCACATGGTTGAACAAAACGAACAATTTTGTGCGACCGTACCCAAACGCAGCCTCGATGTAATCCTGTGACAAAACCTGAATGGCAGGGCCAATGACGACGCGGGCGGACACCGGAATGAACCAGATGATAATGGCAGTGATCGCTGCTGCATTGCCCGGTCCGATAGCCGTGGCCAAAACCATCGCCACCAATATTCCTGGAATTGCGACGCCGACATCGACCCCCCGTGTGACGATATTTTGCAATCGCGGACCCGCGGCTGCCACGTACAGGCCCAGCAACGTTCCAATCACAAGACTAATCAGCGTCGACACAACGCTTACGAACAACGAATTTCGCGCGCCCATTATGATCTGGGTCAACACATCGCGGCCGAATTTGTCTGTACCCAGAACATGTGCGTCTGACCCGATTGGCAGGTAGCGGTTGCGCACGTCGATTTCGATAGGGTCATACGGAGTCCAGACGAACGACAGCAAGGCGACGCAGGCTAGAAACCCCACTAGGGCACCGCCTATCAGCAGCGATGCTGGAAGGTCTGACATGCGGACACGGGCAGGTTTTGACCCAAATTTTAAAAGTGGTTGCGCCATGGTTATACCCCTTGTCGTTTGTCACTAATTCGCGGATCTAGCAGGCCGTATGCGATATCCAGCAAAAAATTCATGACCAGAATAATCAACAAAATAACCAGAACTACAGATTGCACGACAATGACTTCACGTCCGTTTACCGCGGTTAACAATAGCTGCCCCAGCCCCGGAATAACAAAAACACTTTCGATCACGATGGTTCCTGCAAGTAAGTTACCAAGCTGGAGCGCACCAACGGTCACCACTGGAATCGCGGCATTGCGTAAGCCATGCACGAGAACGGCACGATTACGGGTTTGGCCTTTGGCCATCGCCGTGCGAATGTAGTCCTCGTTTAGAACGTCCAGCATGGCAGAGCGTACAAAGCGCGTTGTGACCGAAGTAATGCCAAGGCTAAGCGCGACGATTGGTAGGAAAATTGAGTGGATCGAGCCCAGAAAGTCTTCTTGGATAGGCACGTAGCCGCCCGCCGGAAACCAACCCAACGATACCGAAAAAACCACAACAAGGATCAGGCCCGCCCAAAAAGCTGGAATGGCCGTGCCTATCTGTGAGCCAATATCGGTTGTAATGCCTTTAGTGTTGTTGGCATTCAACGCGGCGTAGGTTCCCAAAAACAGCGCAAGTATCATCGAAACGAACAACGACCCGAATGCCAGTAACAGAGTAGGAACCAACCGCTGCCCGATTTGATCAAAAATCTCATAGCTGCCGGAAAATGACGTTCCCAAATTTCCGCTGAAAAAGCCGCCTATCCAATCAAAGTATTGCACGAACCAGACCCGGTCCAACCCTAACTCGCTGCGCAGCGCGATGACCCGATCCTGCGTCGCTTCCTGGCCCAAAAGGATGTAGGCTACATCGCCACCCAGCAACCGCAGCAATGCGAACACCACAAGCGAGCCGACCAACGCCGACACTAAAAGAACAACAGCCTGAGTTAGGAAACGTCGCATCTGTCACCTCTCCAGTTGGCGGAATGAATTCCCGATCAAAGTTCGCGCAATGCCCAACGCCAAAGCATCATAAGATACCGTGGGCGGCAAATATGTCCCTCAGTGAACTGCCGTTTTTCAACTCCTCACGTATGGTGTTCTCTTCGTGGACTTTGGCCAGTGACAATGCAATGACGTCGTCGATCAAGTGTGCAGGTACGAACACGATGCCATCAAAATCCGCCACAACTAAGTCACCTGAATTTACGTTGGCACCGCCGACTACTGCCGGCACGTCCATCCACATCATTTTCCCACGATACTTTGTATCGACAGGATTGGTACCTCTTGAAAAGACGGGGAACCCCATCTCACAAATGGTTTTGGCGTCGCGGACACATCCATCAATGATGCATCCGGCCGCTTTCAAATACTGCGCGCGCGTCGAAAGCAGTTCGCCCCATGGGGCAATCTGGGTATTTGCATTGCAAGATAAAATGGGAACATCGTCCTTCTCAAGGCTGTCAATCAGTCGAATTTCGTGTTCATAGACGTTTACATCTTCATCATCGTGGTAGATCGGCATATAAATTCCCGTTCGTGCAAAACCAGCAATGCGCATACCATTTTTCAGGGGCAGTATTCCGGGCGTGGCTACTTGTTGACGGGACCCCAATGTATCGAGTGAATCCGACAGCACGGCGGTAAAAAGCTCCTCGCGACACGCTGTCATAATGTTTGATTTATTCATGTTAATACCTAATCTCTTGAGTTTAGCAGTCACATTCAAATAAAAAATATGGCTTGGACGTTTTGCAACTGGGTCCACGCCCAAGCCGGTTTTGTCGCTTTAATTCACCGCACGCACGTTGCGCAGGTCAAATTCCATCAGGGTTCGGTAAGGCTTGATGCCCTCCAATCCGGTCCGTACCAACATAGGTGAACTCTTGGCGTAAAGCGGTATAATCCAAGCGCTGTCCGCAAAGACTTTCGCCATTTCCGCCATCGCTGCAAGGTATTCGTCATAGTCAACGATCCCATCAGAAATTTCCACGAGATTGTTGAACACAGTGTCAGTGACCTCCGTATGTGTAAATCCAAAAGGTGCGCGACCCTGACCGCTAAACGCATCGATTGTAACGCCATCAGTGATGGACCCGAAGTCATATGCACCCTGTTCACCCCAGACCTGTTCAAACCATGTCGCAAGGTCCAAAGGCTTTGCATCCAGCGTCACACCAATTTTAGCCATTTGACTTACAAGAACTTCTTTCAGTGGCGGAAACTCGGCGACTGTCAGGTAAGGGAAGTAAAGTGTAAGGTCTTCAACACCCGCTGCCTCCAAAAGCTCAATGGCTCTAGCTGGATCGTAATCATAAGGGCAGTACTCGTTTTTCCAAGGCGCATTGCTTGGCACTACATACTGACACGTCGTTTTGCCCATTCCGTTCTGACCGGCGATCAGCAGGGTTTCACGCTCAATGCCGTGGGCAATAGCCTGGCGAACACTGTCATTTTGCAAACTTTCGTTCGTCGTATCGAGCCACACATAGGAAATTTCTAGTGGAGGCGGAATGATGGCGGCAAAACCGCCGCGGGCGTCAACAACATCGACCCGTTCAAGACCCTCACCCAACACACCTCCGATCACATCGATATCACCGGCAAGAAGTGCGTTGATCGCTGCGGTTTCATCAGCGATGAACCGATGTGTGACTGTTTCGAAATACGGCGTACCGCCCCAATAATTATCATTGCGAGTAAGTTTGACATCGACGCCTGGATTGTATTCCGTAAAAATATAAGGGCCGGTTCCAACCATCTCGCGCGCCACGTCGAGGGTTTCAAATGCACCGTCAGGCACAATAATGCCGGCACGTTTACCAAGTTCGGTCATAAGCCGTTGGCTGGGGGCTGATAGATTCAGCTGCACAGTGCGTGCATCCACTGCAACAGCATCTTCGACAATGCCGAGTGGAACCGAGATACTGCCAAGAGGCGACTCCTTGTTCTTTAGGATTGAATAGACCACATCCGTTGCATCCAGATCAGTCCCGTCAGAGAAGGTAGCTTCCCTGATTGTGAAGGTTACCGTTAGACCGTCGTCTGAAATATCCCAACTCTCGGCGAGTAGTGGTCCAAGCGAACCATCCTCGAGTACTTCGATGAGAGGCTGACGGACGTTGATGAAAGTGGCCGCAGAAATTGCGGTGGCCCCGACGCTCCAATAGTCCCACGACGGCGGTTCTTGCGGGTATGATGTAGTCAATGTATCATTTGACTGGGCCATGACGGCATGTACACCCAAGGACGCAGTAAGCGCTGCGACAACTAGGGTTATGCCAGAAAAACGCTTTTTTCCGCAAAAACGGCCAGTATTTTTTTGTGTTTTAACACCAGACATGTAGGGATCTCCTATTTTGTTTCTAGTAAAAATACCACCAATCAATGCGAAGCTGATTCCACTTGCACAGATTGCATTCTGCTAAAATGCAGTCAAATTGGTATTCACGTAAAGATAAGCAGATTTCACCACACGAAACCAAAAGCAAATAATTATAGATTATAACCCTATTATTCAATTAGTTGGATTGAATTATGTGCAGAGAGCACTGCGGCTTCATAATCGCGAAAAAGCTGGATCATTGGCTTAATACTGTGCGAATATGGACAAGAAAGTTCTAATGACGGGCGCCGCTGGCTATATTGAAAAAAAACTTATGCGAGTGGGGCGATTCGTTCCAGGACTCTGGGTGGATCAATACTTTAATCTGCTGGAGTGAAGCAAAGCACAGATCATGGTGATATTGATAATATAATTTTAATGGGGAGTGTACCATGGATTTTCAAAGTCACGACATATCGAGTGATCCGCGTTATGTCGTGAAACCCTTGTATAAAGCGATGCAAGTGTTGAAAATCGTATGCGAAACGCCGACGTCCCTCACCCTGAAAGACATTACCGAGTTGTCGGGAATCCCGAAATCCACAGTCTATCGTTACCTTTATACGATGCAGAAGCAGGACATGATATCTTACAACACAAAGGAGGAAACCTATTCACCAGGATCGGGCCTGTGGTGGTTGATGCAAACGGCGGATCCGTTTGCAAACCTTCGCCAAATCGGGCGTAGAGAGCGTCGCAAACTGATGAACAGGTTTAACGAGACGGTGAATTTGGGGGTGTTGACGGGCAGCCAGATCCTGTATCTTGAAGTTCTTGAAAGCGACAGGTCCATACGCATGCAAGCACAGAAAGGGAAGCATGACGATGTGCATTGTACGGCTTTGGGCAAAGCGCTGCTTGCGTTCAGGCCGCGGTCTCAATGGGTGGCGTTACTTTCCGATAAAATGAGCCGTCAAACTGACAACACGATTGTCGTACGTAGTTGCCTATTTTCAAATCTTGAACAGGTCAGGCGGGATGGATATGCGGTTGAACACGGTGAAAACGAAACTGGCGCAACGTGTATCGCTGCGCCAATTCTGGATCATAACGGGGCGTCCGTCGCATCTATCAGTGTAACGTTGCCGACTAACCGAACATCTGACGATCTGGTCTCTGAGATCGTGACAGCTGTTATCGACACCTGCCAAAGGATCCAATCCCGTTTATAGGAAATTAGACATGGTCAAGTTATTCACTGCGACATTCGGAACTGAGTCCAATACCTTTGCCACATACCCTGGTGGTAAGGCGGATTTTCTAGACGGGCTTTGGTGTGAAACCGGCATTTGTAACGCGCCGGTTTCGCCTTGGTCAGGTCCGGCAAAAATCTGGTGTGATCGAGCCGTTGTGTTGGGATGGGAAGTTGTTGAGGGACTGCATGCCTATGCTCAGCCAGCTGGCCCGTTGTCGCGATTGTTTTATGAGGAAGCGCGCGACAACATCTTGAACGATCTGCGCGCTGCGGGGCCTGTCGATGTGGTTCTGTTTTATCTACATGGCGCCATGGTTGCTCAGGGATACGATGATTGTGAGGGTGATTTGGTAGCCCGTGCGCGAGGGATTGTTGGCGCTGATACAAAGATAGGTATTGAACTGGATCTGCACGCCCATTTGGGACAAAAACTGGTCAATGCCGCCGATCTCATTGTGATGTTCAAGACCTACCCGCACATCGACCATAATGATCGCGCCCATGATCTGTTCGATCTGATACAGCGGACCCTGAGCGGTGACGTCGATCCCAAAATGGCGCTGTTTGATTGCAAAACTATGGGGCTGTTTCCAACCACGCGGTCCGGCCCGATGCCACGTTTTGTGGCCGACATGATCGACGCCGAAGAGCAGGGCAGGGTGTTGTCTCTGTCGCTGAACCACGGATTTCCATGGGCGGATGTGCCGCTTGCAGGGGCCAAAATGCTGGCCATCACCGACGGTGATCCAAAACTTGCAAGTGATATTGCCGAAGAATTTGGGCGCGCGTTTTTCGCTATTCGTCACGCTGCTGCGCTAGAATTCACGGCCATGGACAAAGGCGTTGAAATTGCGGCACGGAGCCAAGGTAAACCGGTCCTTCTGGCAGATGTATCCGATCAAACCGGTGGCGGTGCTCCGGGAGACACTTGCTATCTGGTGCGTGCCTTTTTGGACGCTGGAATAACACGCGCCACGTTTGGCCCAGTCTGGGATCCTGCCGCAGTTGAGATGTGTTTTCAACTAGAGATACAGTCAAAAACGCTGCTGCGTGTTGGCGGGAAATCTGAACCGCAGTCCGGTCAGCCCTTGGATATCGACGTTGAAATTATTTTCTTGAAGCGCAACGCGTCACAAGAAAGTGACGGAACTGAAGATGTACCAATTGGTGATATTGCGGTAATTAGATGCAAAGGAGTGGAAATTGTTCTGACCAGTATTCGCACTAACGTCTACTCGCCCAGCTTTTTTACCAACCATGGCATTTGCCTGACCGACAAACAGGTTATCGGTGTGAAAAACCTTTACAAACATACGGATATATTTGCGCCTTTGGTGCAATCTCAGTTCTATTTGGCAACGCCGGGTGTCTGCCAACCTAATTTTGGCATGCTGAATTTCCAAAAACTCTGTCGGCCAATTTGGCCACTTGATGACCCTGCGTTGCCTGCGCGATAAAATAAGAAAGAGCAAACTCAGGTTCTGTCAGAGGAAACTAGTTAAGACGGGCAGGGTGACTTTATAGCGTCCTCAAATAACAAAACACCCTGCATTTCGCTACATCAAACCTAGCCCGAGGTCACTGCACCGTCTTGTCTTGGACCGGGAACCAAGTGCCCAGAGCCACGGTGGCTTTGTCACATTAAACTTGCTTGAAGCGGGCAGGGCTAATTTGTAACTTCGCTAATGACAAAACACTCTCCATTCCGCTACATCAAACCGGGCCCGGGGTTCCTGGACCATCTTTCTTAGGTCCGTGGACCGGGAACCAAGAGCCCCGGACATTAGACCACGCACCTAAGACCTGATTATAGTGTTTACTTAGCTCAGTTAGAATTGGATGGT
>Ga0115003_10002373_pt1 | contig 15679 bp, 13 predicted proteins | sample ArcticOcean_MG_C_7_FD_88736 | JGI IMG/M metagenome (GOLD analysis project Ga0115003, IMG submission 88736) | Marine microbial communities from western Arctic Ocean - ArcticOcean_MG_CB11_88 | ecosystem: Environmental > Aquatic > Marine > Oceanic | place: Arctic Ocean: Canada Basin | collected... | reverse complement strand
TAAAAATGGTGCACCCGGAGGGATTCGAACCCCCGACCAAGTGGTTCGAAGCCACCTACTCTATCCAGCTGAGCTACGGGTGCGTAATTACGCGAACTACTTTTTTCTTTCTATTGTTAACTTACTATCTTCTGACTAGCTACTACTCACAGTTCAGCGTGGCAATTAGCGTTCTAAATACTGGAGCTTGTTCTCTACACCGTCCCAGGCTGCTGCGTCGGTGGGGGCGTCTTTTTGCTCGGTAATGTTCGGCCATACTTCGGCGAGTTCGGCGTTGATCTCGAGGAATACTTCCTGCCCTTCGGGGATCTCGTCTTCTGCAAAGATCGCGCCTACGGGGCACTCCGGCTCACAGAGAGCGCAGTCAATGCACTCGTCTGGATGGATCACCAGGAAGTTGGGGCCTTCATAGAAACAGTCTACAGGACAAACCTCTACACAGTCTGTGTGTTTGCACTTGATGCAGTTGTCGCCGACGATAAAGGTCATGGTCTCGCTCTCATATAAATATTGGTGGGCCGTTTCGGGCGGCATTATAACAGCTACTTCAGCCCTGTGAATGGCCGCCGGCGCTTTTTTGGTCTCAACTTATACCTTTTTGGATTAGAGTAGTTTTTTTAGTTCGTAGAGCAGCTCTAATGCGTCTCGCGGTGAGAGTTCGTCGGGCTTGAGTTGCTCGAGGCGTTTTTGCAGCTGCGGATTAATCGACGGCAGGAATAGTTCGCTCTGACTGGGCTCTGAGCGGGCTTGCGCGACTTTGGGTTGAGCTATTGCTGGCGTTATAACTGCGTGACTGCCAGCTTCTAGTAGAGCCAGTTCCTGGCGTGCGAGACTAATCACTTCCTCTGGTAGGCCAGCGAGCTTGGCGACTTGGATACCGTAGCTCTTATTCGCTGGGCCTTCTTCAATACTGTGCAAGAAGACGATATTTTCATTGTACTCGGTGGCGCCAAGATGGATGTTGCAGGCACCGGCGACTTTTTCGGGCAGTGATGTGAGTTCGAAATAATGGGTGGCAAAAAGCGTGAAGGCGCGGACTTTTTCGGTCAGGTGGTAGGCGCAGGCCCAGGCCAGAGAGAGTCCGTCGAAGGTGCTTGTACCCCTGCCTACTTCGTCCATCAGCACTAGGCTGCGGTCGCTGGCATTGTGCAATATATTGGCGGTTTCGGTCATTTCAACCATAAAGGTTGAGCGACCACCGGCGAGATCGTCGGAGGAGCCAATACGGGTAAAGATACGGTCTACTAGCCCGATAGTGGCAGCGGCGGCGGGAACGAAGCTGCCAATTTGGGCGAGCAGAACGATCAGTGCAGCCTGGCGCATATAGGTGGATTTACCGCCCATATTGGGACCGGTGATAACCAGCATTTTGCGCTCGTTGTGCATCTCTAGGTCATTGGCAACAAAGGGATCGTTGGAGACTTTTTCCACTACCGGATGTCTGCCGCCCTGAATCGAGATGCCCGATTCCAAGGATAGCGTGGGCTGACAAAAGTTTAGGCTGTGGGCCCGTTCGGCAAGGGTGCCTAGCAAATCAATTTCAGAAATGGCGGCGGCGCAGTTTTGCAGTTCGGCGAGGCTCTCATTGAGCTGCTCGATGAGCTGGTCGTAGAGGTACTTTTCTCGCGCCAGTGAGCGACTTTTGGCGCTCAGTGCTTTGTCTTCAAATTCTTTTAGCTCTGGGGTGATAAAGCGTTCGGCATTTTTTAATGTCTGGCGGCGGATATAGTCCACTGGCGCTTTGTCGCTCTGGCCCCGAGAGATTTCAATATAGTAGCCATGCACACGGTTATAGCCGACCTTTAAACTGTTGATGCCGCTGCGGGCTTTTTCCCGCTCTTCCAGCTCGAGTAAGAACTCTCCGGCATTGGTGTTGAGTGCTCGCAGTTCGTCGAGCTGGCTGTCGTAGCCGTCGGCGATAACACCGCCATCACGGATTATCACCGGTGGGTTTTCTTTTACCGCGCTGCCCAGCAGGTGCACCAGTTCCGGCATAGGTTCTGCGGCCGCGGCGAGATTACTCAGGTGCTCTATGGGTGGATTTTCTAGCGCTGTGGCCAGCTGTGGTAGCACGGCCAGGGATTGATGCAGGCGAGTCAGATCCCGGGGTCGCGCTGAGCGCAGGGCGACACGGGTGAGAATACGCTCCATATCGCCGATCTGCTTTAAATGTCCGTGGAGCGTTTCATATAAATAGTTGTTGTGCAGGGCGGCGATACTTTGCTGGCGCGCTTGCAGGGTCGGCAGATGTTGTAATGGGCGGTTTAGCCAGCGACGCAGGAGACGGCTGGCCATAGTGGTGGCGCTATTATCCAACACTTCAAATAGAGTATTTTCCGAGCCGCCGGTCATATTGATATCGAGTTCAAGGTTGCGGCGACTGGAAGCGTCGAGGGATACGGTCTCAGTATTGTTCTCGGCAATGATGCTGCGAATATGTGGCAAGTCGCCGCGCTGGGTGTCTTTGGCATATTGCAGCAGACAGCCTGCGGCACTGATGGCAACTGGCAAATGGTCGCAGCCAAAACCACTCAAATCGCGGGTGCCAAACTGTTTGTTGAGCAGCCGCATGGCGCTGTCTAAATCGAACTCCCAGATAGGGCGATGCTTAATACCTTTTCGGGCGCCGAAAAACGCATAGTCGGTGACTGTCTCGGAGAGCAAAATTTCAACCGGGTTCAAACGTTGCAGCTCGCTGACCAGCTCTTCTTCTGAGCTCAGTTCTAGCAGCTGAAAGCGGCCACTGCTCATATCCAGAGAGGCCAGACCTATAGTTTGATCGACGCTGGCAATGGCAACTAACAGGTTGTCGCGGCGGGCATCGAGCAACGCTTCATCGCTGATGGTGCCCGGTGTCAAAACCCGCATTACCTGGCGTTCCACTGGACCCTTGGTGGTTTCCGGGTCGCCGACCTGCTCGCAGATGGCCACCGAGTGCCCCTGTTTTACCAGCTTGGCAAGATAGCCTTCGGCGGCATGGTAGGGCACGCCACACATCGGAATTGGATTACCATTAGCTTTGCCCCTAGCGGTGAGGGTGATATCTAAAATCTCACTGGCGCGCTTGGCATCGTCAAAAAACAGTTCATAAAAGTCACCCATGCGGTAGAACAGAATGTCGTTGGGGTGGTCTGCCTTGATGCGCATAAACTGCTGCATCATTGGGGTGTACTGTTCTTGCTGGGCCAATGTTGTGTCCTTGCTTAAAATAGAACGTTTAAAATCAAAAGGTCGATGTCAAAAGAGTCTACTGTCATCAACGCTTGCCGGCTCAATGCTACTGATAACCTGATCTAGCAATCGCTCTGCGACAGTATAGTACCTGAAGAGCAATTTATGCAGTCCCGACAACCCTGTCTAGGTGTTTGTTTTGTTCAACTAAGGCCTGCTGCTGTGCGTGCTAATGAAAGTAAAATAGCTATCTGAGTAAATCAAACCGAGATACACTTCGCCTATGAATCAATCGACCAATTCTTTAGCGCTACAGCTCGGCACGGCCCTATCCCAGTGCGGTGCCAAGGTGACTGCTGCCGAGTCATGTACTGGCGGCGGTGTCGCTCATGCCATCACCGCTGTAGCCGGGAGTTCGGCGTGGTTTGACTGCGGCTTTGTGACTTACGCTAATAGCGCCAAACACGCATTACTCGGTGTTCCGCAAGAGGTCTTGGCTAACCAGGGCGCCGTGTCGGAATCGGTCGTGAGGTATATGGCAGAGGGTGCAGCACGGGTGGCCAATGCGGATTACGCTGTGGCTATCAGTGGTATTGCCGGTCCCGGTGGCGGCAGCGATGACAAGCCCGTGGGAACTGTCTGGTTTGCCTGGCGCAGCCCCCTGGGTGTGAGTGCCAAAAAATATCAGCTGTCGGGGGATCGCACAGCGGTTCGTGAACAGGCTATCAAAATTTCTCTGCAAGAACTGTTGCATCAGGTTACTGGATGTAATACTGTATAACCATACAGTTGATGGTCTTTTTTTATTCCTCCCAACTTACTCTAATTGAATTAATCTCGAGGTCACAACAATGGACGCTAACAAGTCAAAAGCACTAGAAGCCGCACTGGGGCAAATCGAACGCCAGTTTGGTAAAGGAACTGTAATGCGCATGGGTGAGGGCACCCGTCAGGCAATTCCGGCTATTTCTACTGGTTCTTTGGGACTGGATATCGCGCTTGGCATTGGCGGCCTGCCGAAAGGTCGGATCGTTGAGATCTACGGTCCTGAGTCCTCGGGTAAAACTACATTGACCCTGCAAGTTATCGCCGAAGCGCAAAAGGCCGGCGGAACCTGTGCCTTTATTGACGCAGAGCATGCATTGGATCCCGAGTACGCAGAGAAGCTGGGTGTGAAGGTCGACGACCTGATTGTTTCGCAGCCGGATACTGGCGAGCAAGCTCTCGAAGTCACCGATATGTTAGTCCGCTCAGGCGCCTGTGATGTATTGGTCATTGACTCGGTTGCGGCACTGACGCCGCGAGCTGAGATCGAAGGCGATATGGGCGATCACCACGTTGGCTTACAAGCGCGACTGATGTCTCAAGCGCTGCGCAAGTTGACCGGTAATATTAAAAATGCCAACTGCCTGGTTATCTTTATCAACCAGATCAGAATGAAGATTGGTGTAATGTTTGGTAACCCAGAGACCACTACTGGCGGCAACGCACTGAAGTTTTACTCCTCTGTACGTTTAGATATTCGTCGCATTGGTGCGGTTAAAGATGGCGACGAGATTGTCGGTAATGAAACCCGCGTTAAGGTGGTTAAAAACAAGGTTGCGCCTCCCTTTAAACAGACTGAATTCCAGATTCTCTATGGTCGCGGAATCAATCGCAACGGCGAGCTAGTTGATCTGGGTGTTAAAAATGGCCTGATTGATAAGTCTGGTGCCTGGTATGCCTATAAGGGCAATAAGATTGGTCAAGGTAAAGCTAATGTGGGTATTTACCTCACTGAAAATCCTGAGATTGCGGCTGAAATTGAAGCGATTATTCGTGAGAAAGAAATGGGTAAACCTGTACCGGTTGCTGACAAGAAGTCAGCAGGCAAGGCAACTGAGGAGTAATCCACAGTTTGTCTGCCTCTGAAACAGAGTTCGTTATGATCAAGCAAAAAGCGCCCACTCGGCGCTTTTTGTGCATTCGTAACTTGGATATAGGATGGTAAATACACTGCTATGTTAGATGCTCCTGCCGATATCACCCCAGCTAAGATGCGCAATTACGCTATGGGGCTGCTCACCGGTCGCGATTATTCGCGAGCCGAGCTGGCGACCAAGCTGAATAAACGTTTTGACGAGCACAGCGCCATTGATGAGGTATTGCAGCGTTTGGCCGATGAAGGTTTGCAGTCGGATGTGCGTTTCGCCGAAGCCTTTGTGCGCTCGCGAGTACTGCGCGGCCATGGCCTGACGCGTATTCGTCAGGATGTTCGCCAAAAAGGCATTGCGGAGGAGTTGGTGTCCGAGACATTGGATGCGGCAGATGTGGATTGGAAGGCCCAGGCTCGAGATGTTGCCCAGCGCAAGTTTGGCCAGCGCAAGGCGGCGGATCAGCGCGAGACAGCCAAGCGCATGCGCTTTTTACAATACCGCGGTTTTAACTATGATCAGATTAAATATGCCCTTGCTGGCGGTTCCGACGATCAGGTGGACGAACAGCTAGATGAGCAGGACTTTATGGACTAATCGCTATTCGCCGTCTGCCATCCACCATCCGCCATCCGCCATCCGCCATCCACCATCCACCATCCGCCATTCACCATTCACCATTCACCATTCACCATTCACCATTCACCATTCACCATTCACCATCCGCCATTCACCATCCAGTAAGGAGCCACTGCTAAAGGTAGCCGCGAAATAGATCCACCAGGCGGTTCTCTATCCAGCTGTGTGCTGACATATTTTTAATAAACCCGCAGTGCCCGCCATATTTTTGCAGCTCAATGGTTAACTTCTCTGGGCAGTTGATTTGCTTTAAATCCTCGGCGGGAATAATTGGATCATCCTCTGAGGCTATCAAATAAGCCGGTATTTCAAGCTCTGCGAGGCGATTCCCGGTTAGAGAGTAGGCCTCGAAATAGCTCTTGGCATCGTCGAAAGGCGTATGTTTATCGATAAAAAAACTGTTCATATCTTCAATGGTTCGGGCGCTGTTTAGAACATGCTCGAAGCCATGTTCAGGGAAGTGAGCAATTTTCTTACGCAGTGACTTCGACCATCGATAGAAGAAATAGCGCTCATAGAAAAACAGCGTTTTATCCAGTGCAGTCATGGCATTGGTCGGATCCACCGGTGGACAAACGCCTACCGCCGCGGTTAGTTTTAAACTTGTGCCATGATCTGCCGCTATCCTTAGGGTAAAGTTGCCTCCCAATGAGAAGCCGGCTAGAAAACGTTTTTCATAGGAGTGAGTCTCAAGGAAGCAGGCGATCGCTTCAGCGACTTCTTGGGTCATGGTCGAGTTAAACAATTCAAAGTTAAGATGATGACTGTCGCCGTGGTCGCGCAGGTTAAGCCGCAGCACATCAAAGCCCTGTCTTAACAGATAGTATGCGGTGGTAACCTGATAGGCTGATCTGCTCGACCCCTCCCAGCCATGAAGTAAGATGATCAGGCTATTGTTGGGGGCGTTACTGCGGTCATATTCAGCTAGTAATCGGGTCCCATCCTTTGCAGTAAGTGTCAGGATCTCGCTGTCTAATTTTTTAGCCTGCCTCTTGGCGCGGATTTTTCGCGGCCCGAGACTGTTTAAAATACTCTGTATATGAGGGTTTTTTAACATCAGGGGTGGGGTAAAGCGGTTGTTTTGAGTCATATGTAAGTATGCATTATTATTTTAATTGATAAGAGGACTGTAGTACCTCGATAGATAGGCCGTCAATGGTTTCGATTGAATAGGTCTTTCTTCATCTCGCCATGGAGGTCCAGATGAAAGCAGTAAAATATCCTTTGTCCCTAGTATTTCTGTTGTCCAGCTTAGTTCTGATTAGCTCTGCCAGTTTCTCTGAAGACAATATTGACGCTCCTGCCTCCGCGGCGCCTGCCGCTGGGAAAAAATCCTTAACTGAGCAACTGGCGGCGATTGACGAAAAAGCGGGTTCTGCCGGTTGGAAAGTACGCAATGGTTGTCTGTCATCAAATCGCATTAAGCGAGTTAAATTTATCGATGATAAAACCGCGCTGGTGACTATGTTTGGTAAAAAGACCGCTATTTTGCGCTTAGAGCGAGAGTGTCCCGGTATTAAACGCTCAGGCTATATGAGTTACAGGAGTGGCGGCAGACTCTGTGCTAAGTTTGATCGGCTTTCGGTGATGGGTGGTTCAGGCTATAGTTGTCGCATAGCCAGTATTGAGGCTTTCGTCGAACTTGAAGAGCCAGTGCCGGAAAAAGACATAGACTAACTGACAAGTCTCCAGGCTCTGGTAGATTTGTCTAGGGCCCTAGCAATGCAACGCCAGTATTACTCGTCACTATCGTCACTAAATCCATTAGGGATTTTCTCTTTCAGCCTGGTGTTGTCGCTGCTTGGCATCTCCGCTGCGGCCTTAAGTGTTGAGCCGGTAGTTGAGTGGCGAGGCACATGGCAGCAGGGCGGTCTGCTGTTGGGGCAAGTTGAGCCTGGGGCAACGGTGATCTATCAGGGCGAGATAATCAAAACCACCGCAGAGGGGCAGTTTTTAGTCGGTTTCGGTCGCAATGCGCCGGCGCGCTCTACTTTCGTAATAACCGATACCGAGGGTGTCGCTGCCGAGGCCGAGTATGACATTGTCCCGCGCAGTTACCCCATCCAAAAAGTTGAGGGAGTGCCTCAGCGCACTGTGCAGCCTCCTGCGGGACAGCTAAAGCGGATTCGTTCCGACTCGGCTCTGGTGGTTGAGGCGCGCCGTTTGGTGACCGATAAAACTGATTTCTTAGCTGGCTTTATCAAGCCCTTGGAAGGCCCGATAACCGGAGTCTATGGTAGTCAACGATTCTATAATGGTGTACCCAAAAGCCCTCACTACGGTCTCGATTACGCAGCACCCAAAGGGACTATTGTTAAAGCGCCGGCTGCTGGGATAGTGCGCCTGGCTCACGATGATCTGTTCTATTCTGGCGGCACGCTAATTATTGACCACGGTCATGGCCTCTCCTCTAGCTTTTTACATCTCAGTGAAATACTGGTGCTTGCGGGTCGTCGCGTCGAGCGCGGTGACGCCATTGCACGCGTTGGTTCTACTGGGCGAGCCACTGGGCCGCATCTTGATTGGCGTATGAACTGGCTTAACCAGCGCGTCGATCCGGCTCTGGTTTTGGAATCCTTTCCCGCGCAATAGCGGCTAGAAATAGCTTGGGTCAATAGCCCGGGCAAACCCCTAGTCACCTGCTGTTCCCGCTTAAAGGTTATTTGCCCTAGAAAATGGCAGTTAGGCGTCATTTTGCGTAAACTAACGCGGTTTTCAAATGGACGATTTTATCGTGGATAAAAAGCTTCTCAGTATATTGGTTTGCCCTGTCAGCAAGGCGCCACTTGAATATGATAAAGCCAAGCAAGAATTGGTTTGCCGTGCCAGTGGTTTGGCCTATCCCATAAGCGAGGGCATCCCGGTGATGTTGGAGTCTGAAGCACGCCAACTGACCGCCGATGAAAAGCTCCGTGACTCGGGAAAATAAACAGACTTTACCAGCCTTGGGATACTTCTAATGGTCGATTCAACGCCAACCCTATTTACCCGAATTATTAACCGAGAAATTCCGGCAGAGATTCTCTATGAGGACGATCAATGCATCGTTATCAACGATATCTCTCCTCAGGCACCTGTGCATATGCTGGTGATCCCGCGACAGCCAATCGCCAAACTGGCGGATGCCAGCGTGACTGATAAAGCGCTACTGGGTCACCTGATGTGGGTGGCAGGTGAAGTAGCGCGACAGGCGGGTGTCGAAGAGGCTTTTCGTCTAGTGGTCAATAATGGCCGTGCAGCAGGGCAGACTGTATTCCATTTGCATCTGCATGTTTTGGCCGATCCCTCTGGTAGTTTGGATTTCTCAGAATCCACTATTTAAAATCTGACTATTTAGAAGCCTGCTAATTTAAGCGCTTACTAATTTAAGCACTCACTATTTTAAGCGCATTGGCCACTCAGGCCCTGCTAATAACTGGAATTAAACCATGATGACAAGCGCCGACATTCGTGACGCATTCTTAAATTACTATGCCAGCAAGCAGCACAGCATTGTGCCGAGTAGCAGCTTAGTGCCCGGCAATGATCCTACACTGCTGTTTACCAACGCTGGCATGGTGCAGTTTAAAGATGTCTTTCTCGGCGCCGAAAAGCGTGACTACAATCGCGCGGTTTCATCTCAGCGCTGTGTCCGTGCCGGTGGCAAACACAACGATCTGGAAAATGTCGGCTACACCGCCAGACATCACACCTTTTTTGAAATGCTCGGCAACTTCAGTTTTGGTGACTATTTCAAGCGCGAAGCGATTGGCTTTGCCTGGGAATTTCTCACTGAAGTACTCAAGCTACCCAAAGAGCGCCTGTGGATCACCGTGCATATCAGTGATGATGAAGCCGCCGATATCTGGATCAATGAAATTGGCATAGACCCCAAGCGTCTGTCGCGCCTCGATGAAGATAACTTTTGGCAAATGGGTGATACCGGTCCCTGTGGCCCGAGCACAGAAATTTTTTGGGACCACGGTGAGGATATTCCCGGCGGCCCTCCAGGCAGCCCAGACGACGATCTTGACCGTTATATTGAAATCTGGAATCTGGTATTTATGCAGTTTGAACGCGACGGCAGCGGCAAGATGACGCCACTGCCGAAGCCCTCAATCGACACTGGTATGGGTCTGGAGCGTGTAGCCGCAGTGATGCAGGGCGTGCATAACAATTACGATATAGATCTGTTTCAGCATCTGATTAAAGCGGCGGCGAAGATTATTGCTGTCACTGATCTGTCGGAGAACTCCTTAAAAGTGGTTGCCGACCATATTCGCTCCTGTGCCTTTTTGGTGATTGATGGTGTTGTGCCCTCCAATGAAGGTCGCGGCTATGTACTGCGCCGGATTATCCGTCGGGCATTGCGCCATGGACACAATCTCGGGGCCAAAGGCAGCTTCTTCCACAAGTTGGTAGTGGCTCTCGGTGAAGTGATGGGTGAAGCCTATCCCGAATTGCTGAGTATGCAGCCTGAAATCATCGCCACGATCAAAAAAGAAGAAGAGCAGTTTGCCCGCACCCTGGATAAGGGAATGGGCGTGTTGGACGCGGCCCTGGAAAAACTCAGTGCTGAGCAACTGCCCGGCGAGTTGATTTTTCAGCTCTATGACACCTTTGGTTTCCCCACCGACCTGACCAATGATATAGCCCGAGAGCGTGGCTACAGCATGGATATGGACGGCTATGAAAAATGTATGGAAGCCCAGCGCACCCGCGCTCGTTCTGCCAGTCAGTTTGGACTGGATTACAGTGACAGTATTCGTGTTGCAGGCAGCACCGAATTTGTCGGCTATGACAGTCTTGAAAACAGCGCCGATGTGGTCGCGCTCTATTCCGCTGGCGAAGAAGTTGCGGCAGCTGGAGTGGATGCAGAGGTTGCAGTGATTCTTGGTAGTACCCCGTTTTACGCTGAGTCTGGTGGCCAGGTGGGTGACAGTGGCTATCTGCAAACAGCCTCGGCAAAAATTGAAATAACCGATTGCCGCAAAGCCGGTGAGCATCACCTGCATATTGGCAGGGTATTATCCGGCAAACTGAAGGTTGGCGATAAGGTAACCGCCACAGTGGACTGCTCTGTGCGTACCGCAACCGCTCTTAATCACTCTGCAACCCATCTATTGCATTCAGCGCTGCAACAGATACTGGGCGAACATGTTAATCAGAAGGGTTCATTGGTGGACAGTCAGCGCCTGCGCTTTGATTTCTCTCATGGGGAATCCATTAGCGCACAACAGCTTCGCGACATTGAACATAGAGTCAACCGTGAAATTCTGCGCAACAGCCCAGTGCAGACTGAAGTGATGAGCATGGACGACGCGGTTGAGAAGGGCGCCATGGCACTCTTTGGTGAGAAGTATGGCAATGAAGTTCGTGTGCTGAGTATGGGCGGAGACTTCTCCGTTGAACTCTGCGGCGGCACTCACGCCAACCGTACCGGTGATATTGGTCTGTTGAGAATTAGCGCTGAATCAAGCGTCTCGGCCGGCGTAAGACGTATTGAGGCAGTAACCGGTGAAGCGGCTATCGCTTACTGTGATGAGCTTCAGGATACCGTTACTGATATGGCCAATGTTCTGCGTGCCGCACGCCATGGCGTCGCCGACAAAGCCCGTCAGGTGGTTGAAGACAATCGCAAGCTACAGAAAGAAATTGATGCGCTGAAGAGCAAACTGGCCAATGCCTCGGGCAACGACCTGATGGCAGGCCTGCGTGAAATCAATGGCTTTAGTGTTCTCTCCACAGTGGTCGAAGGTGCTGATGCCAAAAGCCTGCGCGGTGTTGCCGATCAGGTTCGATCAAAGCTGCAGTCTGGCGTCTTTATGCTCGCCGCAGTGGACGGTGATAAAGCGGCATTGGTAGCTGGTGTGACACAGGATCTGACCGATAAAATCAAAGCTGGCGATCTGCTCAAGTTTGTCACTGCTCAGGTGGATGGCAAAGGCGGTGGTCGAGCGGATATGGCTCAGGGTGCTGCCGGTAGCACAGTAAATTTGGCGGTTGCCCTTGAGTCGGTTTACGACTGGGTGAGCGATGCATCCTAGGGGCTTTTATCTTAGGGCTTTTTACCCGAGGGCTTTTTATCCTAGGCTCTTAACATTTGCGCGAGATTACTGTTTAATCTGCGCCCTAATAAATCTGAGGCGATAGCGTTTCGATGAGTTTAATAGTCCATAAATATGGCGGCACCTCTGTTGGCACCGTTGAGCGTATAAAAGCGGTTGCGGAAAAGATCGCAGCTAAGCACCGATCCGGCGATAAAATTGTTGTCGCCGTCTCGGCCATGAGCGGCGAAACCAATCGTTTGATTGGCTTGGCAAACGCTATTCATGACGAACCTAACCTTCGTGAGATGGACGTACTGGTCTCCACCGGCGAACAGGTCACTATTGCATTGCTCTGTATAGCACTGGAAGCCGCAGGCGTCTCTGCGCGCTCCTACACCGGCGGTCAGGTGCGTATTCTCACTGATGAAGCCCACGGCAAAGCACGCATTAAGGAAATCGACAGCCACCGCATTCACAGCGACCTCGATGCTGGCCGAGTCGTGGTTGTTGCAGGCTTTCAGGGCGCCGATGACGCAGGCAATATCACAACCTTGGGTCGCGGCGGTTCAGATACCACTGCAGTGGCCCTAGCGGCCGCTCTCAAGGCCGATGAATGTCAGATCTATACCGATGTGGATGGGGTTTACACCACCGACCCTAGAGTCGTACCTGACGCTCGTCGACTGGATAAAATTACCTTTGAAGAAATGTTAGAAATGGCCAGCCAAGGTTCCAAGATACTGCAAATTCGCTCAGTCGAGTTTGCCGGAAAATACAATGTACCACTGCGTGTAATGTCCAGCTTTGAAGATGGCCCGGGCACGCTGATCTCTCTTGAGGATGACGACCAAATGGAAAAACCAGTAGTCTCAGGTATCGCATTTAATCGCGACGAAGCCAAACTCACCATCCGCGGCATTCCCGATCAGCCTGGAGTCGCCTATAAAGTGTTGGGCGCCATCAGTAAAGCCAATATTGAAATTGATGTGATTGTGCAGAACGTCGCCAAAGACAACTCCGCGACGATCACTTTTACTGTGCACCGCAATGACTTGGTCCGCGCCTCGAAACTGCTCGAGCAGATTGCCGCAGATCTAGGAGCTGAAGAAGTGACTTCTGATGATCAAATCGTCAAAGTTTCGATCGTTGGAGTTGGCATGCGTTCACATGCTGGTGTAGCGGCAACCATGTTTGAAGCACTGGCGGCAGAGGGGATCAACATCCAATTAATTACCACCTCAGAAATCAAGATAACTGTGGTAATTGAGGAGCGGTACTTAGAATTGGCAGTAAGATCACTGCATTCGGCCTTTGGTCTTGAACAATAAGCTCCGTATGCAGTCGGATCTTGGACTTGTTACGTAAAAACTGATAAATTCTGCGCTGCTTGTGCAGATACGAATAAAAGCAAGCAGCGTTCAATAGGGGGATTGGCCGTGAGCACTAGATGTGTTGCAGTGAGTATGGCGGATTAGGGAAATAGTTTTCACCAATGAATGGTGAACAGTAGTGTAGGAGCTGTATATGTTAATACTTACTAGACGAGTCGGAGAGACTCTGGTCATCGGTGACGAAGTCACTGTGACAGTATTGGGAGTACGAGGAAACCAGGTTCGCCTGGGGGTAAACGCGCCAAAAGAAATCGCCGTTCACCGTGAAGAGATCTATCAGAGAATACAATTGGAAAAAGGTGTTGCAGAATCGGCCCCAAGTGAAGATTCTTCTGATAACAGTCTTTGATTTTTATCTCAATGTGCTATTATGCCGCCGCTGAATTCAGGGCGGCATAGTTGTTTCTGAGGGCAGTTGGATAGTTAGTAAAAGTTTATGGAGAAGTGGCCGAGTGGCTGAAGGCGCGCCCCTGCTAAGGGTGTATACGTTAATAGCGTATCGAGGGTTCGAATCCCTCCTTCTCCGCCAAGTAGAAAAGGTAACTTATTGTTTTATAATGATAAGTTACCTTTTTTTTCGCCTAAAATAAATGCGTATACCACTCTGTATGCCACCTGAAGGGATACTTTAGTTATGTTTATCGGGCGGGTGAGGCTTGGCGTTTAATTTGTGAAAGCGTGATCGATGCGAAAGTGTATGCGAGTAGGTTTAATTGATGCCACCTCTACGTTCCGTTTTAAGACCATTAAAGCTATCGTTAAGGGGGCATTTCGGAGCTATATTGGGTGAACGCATAGCTCGGTAGGGGTACTAAATAATAGACTTAGAATAGGGCCTAAATGGGTGTTTTTAGGGCATGGTGAAAGCTATACAGTAAAGTTGAGAGCCCCCCCTTCCGAAAGCCGCTGTTCCTAATATCTATATACCCGCCTCAAAAAAATCCTAATGACTGGCTTAAACAAGTAAGCTAGGATTTTTCGATATTAAACGGGTCATAATATTTCATGCGTTAGTTTTTATTCAGGACTCAGGAACAAAAGAAGCTGTTCTGACGACCATAAGAGAGGTATAGAATGGAGCAAAAGAGGATTTTACTTTGCCTAGCAGTAGTTGCAGTGATGGCCATAGTTGTAGCTCTACAGCCACAGGATACTTCTGTTGATTGTGGTGCAGTTGCTCGACTGGGAGAACTCCCATATAAATCAATGACTTATATTAATTTTGCGCATATTTGGCACTAATTCAATAAAATATCAATACCTATTAATGGGGTCACATTTAATCAACCCTACCAGAGCTGAATCGTACGTTTTGAAACCGTAAATAAGAATAAAATGTTGCGTGTTGCAAGCGCTGTATATTGCAGATCTGTTGCGACATTTTTAACAGTAGTCACACGATATGTCCCCTATGACCTTCATCAACTGCTTAAAGCCGGCTTCATTCTGCGTCGCTGTTCCCACTCTCCAGCTTTCAATAATTTGCTCTCTCTAATATGAGAAGAACCCTTGCGACAATAGGTGTCCGTATTGTCATTGCGCTTAGGCGTCGCTGTGAGAACTAACTGAATAGCAGGAGAGAAGTAATCTAAGACATCACGCCAACTGCTTTCATCATTAGCACCACCTCGGTGACACTCATCGATATAGCCTCTAATCTTTATGTGATCTTAAATACTTGCCATTCTGAACCAATTGGTACACTATTGCGCTTTCTCAATATGAAAGAGCAAATACGTGGCCAGGTCCCGTGAATTCGATCTAGAAAAAGTGACCGAGGCAGCAATGAAACTGTTTTGGGCTCGCGGCTATATGGCCACCTCTCTGCCTGATTTACTCGAGACAATGGGCATAGCGCGGAGTAGTTTTTACGCCACCTTTGGCACCAAACGTGAATTATTCATCGAGTGTCTGGTGCTTTTTGGAGACCGAACTCGGGAGCAGCTTGTGCTCGACTCTCAGCACTTACCCGCAGTGTCACTACCCCGCGCCTTTTTCGAATCAACCCTTATCAATGCTCCCAGCAAGCGTGTTAAGCAGGGTTGTATGCTTGTCAATTCGGTATTAGAGCTGGCGGATGCGGAGCCGGAGCTCAATCGACAGGCCTGGCAGAAGCTTGACGCGATACAGGCAGTCTTCGAGCAGAGCTTCAGTATTGCCCAAGAGCGCGCTGAAATGAGCACTGCACAGAGCCCGAAACAACTCGCCCAACGAGTCATGACAATTAACCTAGGCTTGCGCGTCCATGCGCGCCAGCAAAAATCTACTGAGCAGATACAAAATTTGATCGATAACAGCCTGGCCATGATTGGCCTTACCGCCTGATTACAAAAAGGAGCTCAATATGATGTCTGAAATCATGCCCTACGAGAAAAAGTTTTTAGAAGTTAACGGCAGAAAAATTGCTTATGTTGATGAAGGCAGCGGCAATCCTATTGTCCTACTCCACGGCAACCCTATGTCTTCATTTCTGTGGCGCAACGTTGCCCCAGAGCTACTTGCCTCTGGCCGTGTGATCATCCCCGATCTGATTGGC
>Ga0115003_10002369_pt1 | contig 15704 bp, 13 predicted proteins | sample ArcticOcean_MG_C_7_FD_88736 | JGI IMG/M metagenome (GOLD analysis project Ga0115003, IMG submission 88736) | Marine microbial communities from western Arctic Ocean - ArcticOcean_MG_CB11_88 | ecosystem: Environmental > Aquatic > Marine > Oceanic | place: Arctic Ocean: Canada Basin | collected... | reverse complement strand
CCCTCTGGCAAACTTAGAGGATCTATATCACGAGCAGATTTTACTCGGCGAACAATTTCTAACCGCATTGCATCCATTCCAACGAATTCTGTTGCTGACATTGTTGGACGGCCTTGAGAGTCATAGAACAGTGGTAATTGTGGGTCACCTTCACTACCTTCATCCTGCCATTGCTTTTCAGCTGCAATAACTTCATCCCACATCTCTGGCTTTGGATTTAGTAAATCTGCTTTCGATGATACAACCAATAAATCAGTCTCAGGTAATAATCCCTTTACCTCTTCAAGAAGATTCAATTGTTCCTCCATTGGAGTTCCACACTGTTCGCTTCCATCTAGTAAAAATAGAACTAAAGAGCCTGTGTTTTCTAATGCTGCTATCGCCTGCATTTCAATTGCGTTTCTATTTATCATGGGCCTATCGAGCAAACCAGGAGTGTCAACTAATTGATGCTGAAGCCTTCTATGGAAGAAATGCCCAACATGTATTTGTTTAGTAGTAAATGGATAATGATTTACTTCCATATTACCTGAACTTAATGCAGAAATAAAGGCAGATTTCCCTACATTTGGAGCACCACAGACCACAATACAAGGTAATTCAGAATTAATTGTTGGTAACTTTTTAAGAGTTTCTCTCGCTTCACTTAACCATAGTAAGGATTTGCCTACTTGGCGCATAATAGAACTTATCCGACCATATGCTTCCTTTCTTGCATCGTGCATTAATTCAGTTCTCGCAGTGCGTACAATTTTCTTGGAATTCTGTCCTGCGATAGCAGTGATTCTCTTCGCAGCCCACTGTAGCATTGAAAGGTGATGCCGATAATCATCACAACCTACACAGGCATCTATCATTGCTATATCGAATTGAGGTGATTGGTCTAGACTTGGCCAACATTCCACCATCTCAGTAAACTGACTGTAGATTACATCTGCTGCAGTTTGAACCATTCTGTTCATCTGTTTTCTTACACGAAAGACTTTGTCAGGATCATCAACCCTATCAGCTGCTTTTCGCGCTCGGGAGAAGGCTTTATCGAGAACTTCGTCCTCCAAAAGGACTGTTGGTATTGTTCGCCATGAGACCTTCAAGCCTATTCCTCCATTCCATGCCGGTAGCCCACCCTTGATGAAGGCACTCCCCCAAATAAGAGACAATTATTGTACTACGAATGCTAAATATGGTATCTCAATGAACTTTTTGTGGAAATAAATCCATTAGTGCAAGTACGAGCGTTCAAGTAGCGTCGCCTAATCAACTACAACATGGCGAAGAAGAAGAACAGCATTGACTTACCTGAATGGGCACAAACATTATGGGAAGAAATGGGCTCTCCGGACCTTGAATCTAATGTTGGAATACACAATGGAAATCTTTTGGAAAGACGCCACGGCCTCCGCCGTGATGATCTAATTGAGATTTTAATGGATGCAAGAGCGCTTGCTGAAGGAAACGATGGCTGGGTTAAGGGTCGTTTGTTATCAAGCGGTAAGTCAAGTCTCGAAATACTAACCGATGATGGTAAAAACCACTATATCTCGCGAGATGTAATCGTTCAGGTCGTTTTAGTAGCTCATACTCGCCCCCCATATATTGACGATTCAGAATTACTCGCATTCGAAAGAGATGATATGAAGCGCCGAAGTAATTTGCACGAAAAAGTAGAGAAGCAAAAAAGCGGAAACGATGATGCTCACCTTTGGGGTTGAGGACGATGCCGGAGGGCGATGTAGGTTATTCGCGCCACGTCTTTATCTGTGGACATCAGAGACCTGAGGGCGTTGTCAAGCCAAATTGTTTTGACAGAGGTAGTATCGACTACATGAAAGCCCTAAAATTGGCTGCCATTAAAGCAGGCTTGAGTGACATAAGAGTACAAAAATCAGGTTGCTTAGATTATTGTGACCAAGGGACTACTTGTGTTGTTTATCCAGAAGGCGTATGGTATACAATCAGTGATGAAAATGACCTAATACCAATCCTTGAGCATCTTAAAACAGGAAAGATTGCTGAAAAGCAACTCCTAAAATTAGACTAATCAAAGTTTAACTGGTCTTGTAGCACCACATGCTTGGCACTTTAGAAGAGTAGTTCTATCCTCTTTGATAAAGTGAGTATCAGGAGCTGAACATTGACTACACTTGATGTAGGTATTGACATAATTAGCGATAGTTCGCTTGATTCTCTTTGGTGGAATTCGTCCCTTGAATCTAGCACGTGGTCCATCTCTTGAACCTGAAGTTCCTAACTCGTTTAGAATGAATTGGTATACGTGATTATCATCTCTATCCATCATAGAAACCAATTCATTGAAGTTTCTAAGGATTGTATTTGAACCTTCTATCATTATCTGAGGGTTAGGTAATTTCCAACGAGAACCTGAAGATATCTCTTCTGGAATATTTTCTCTGGCTCGGTCGAGAAGAGCCTCATATTCAAAGTCGCCCATGCCCCTTCCCTGTGCCGACCTTTCTTGAAGCCTTTGTAGGGCTAGATGTCGCTTGTATGGAGGTATTTTGAGCAAAGGTTTGAATTGGGTGAGGCAACCCCCTTTGGTTTGATGGTATTAAGTATCGAAGAATTACGCGCCCTCGCAACTAATCTGCGCATTGAGGGATTAAACTCCCAACAGATTGCTGATGAATTATCATTATCACAAGATACTATTGCTTGGCTTCTAACAGGTGAAAACGAAGATCGTCCAAAGGATGTACGAATCGGTTGGAGAACTATTGGTGTTAAACCAGGTCGTATTGCAGCAATTGGTGCAATAATGGGTGATGTTGTTGATGAAGAAATGGGACTCGGAGAAACGGATACAGTCGTAGGAATTTCAATCAATGGAATTGCATTTGGTCACGAAGTGGCTCGCATGATCGATTCTGAAATGACTGTTTACAGGACCACAGATAGTGGAAATGGAAAGGGTTCTCTTTCGAATAAATACGGCCAAGTTGCTGGTAAGAGAGTTGTTATTGTTGACGATGTTCTTTCATCTGGAGTCACAATGTCACGTACCATTAAGGCAATCCGCGAATCAGGTGGAGAGGTCGGACTCGTAGTGGTATTGGTAAACAAAACCACCCGTAACGAGATTGATGGCGTCCCTTTACGTGGAATCATTAGAGCTGTTGCAGTCTGAGGTGAATCATAGTGCACTGGGCAGATGTAGCGGCAAAATCTTTGTCGCATAGAGGTAATACTCATATCATCTCAACTGGTATTACTCCAAGTGGTGAATTTCACATCGGTCACTTACGAGAAATACTAACTGGAGACATGTTAGCAAGAGCTGCGAGAGATGCAGGTCTTGATGTTGATTTCATATTCATTGTAGATTCTGCAGACCCGTTGCGTAAAGTCTACAGTTTCCTAGGTCCAGAATTTGAACAATTCATTGGCCACCAAATTGGTGCAATACCGGCACCAAGAGAAGGAGATAATAATCCCGATTGGCAACGATTCAATGATGATGGGTGGACCTATGCTGACCATTTCCTGACCCCCTTCATGGAGGCATTGTCAGAAATTGGAGTAAGACCACGAATCATAGACAATTTGAGTTCTTACCGAGATGGTAAATTCGCAGAAATGGCCAAGATGGCTTGTGATTCAGCCGAACAGATAAGAGAAATTATCGAGAGAGTATCAAGTAGAGAATTAGAAAGTGATTGGTTTCCATGGAGTCCGCTTGACAGTAAGCAATCTTTAGATGGCGTAAAGGTCACTGGATACGAATATCCATTGGTTCATTGGATCGATTCACATGGTGTTAAAGGTTCTTCAGATATTACAAAAGGGGAAGGAAAGTTGCCATGGAGAATTGATTGGCCAGCAAAATGGAGTTGGATTGGAGTCACTTGCGAAGCATTTGGCAAGGACCATGGTGCTGCGGGCGGTTCGTATGCAACCGGTAGAGAAATCTCCACACTTCTAGGACATCAACCACCGCAACCTCTGACCTATGAATGGATTAGTTTACGTGGAAAGGGCGCAATGTCATCATCGTCTGGAAACACCATTGGACCAATTGAAGCATTGCGTTTGGTACCTCCTCAAATCCTAAGACTATTGATTGCTAATTCAAAACCTAATAAGGCTATAGAGTTTGATACTGGGATGGGACTAGTGACTTTAGCAGACGAATTTGAAAGACTTTGCACTAGGGATTTTGATAGAGAAATAAATGATGAAAATATTAGTCGCAGGCAACTTGTCCAAGTAGAGGATGCAAAGGCAGCACTTCGCTTGTCCATGGTTGAGCCTGGTACAATCGCAAAGGCTACTTCTGTGTCATTTAGGCATCTGGCACTATTGGCCCAAACTAAATCAAGCGACGATGCAATCTGGCAGAGCCTAATATCATCTTCAGCGATTACTGAGCCTACTAAGCAATTAGAAGATAGACTCGCCCGTATGAGATATTGGATAAAAAGTGAACACTTTCCAGAGGAAATGAGAATCCGGATTTTGTCTTCCCCCGATGAAGAGGCATTATCTCTATTAGATAGCGATGAAAAATCTGCTTTGAAGCGATTGACTACTGCGCTACGAAATTGTCAATGGGATGCTGAATCAATAGGCAGTGCAATCCCTCAATCCGCCAAAGATAATGACATGAGCCCAAAAAGCGCTTATCGTGCTGCCTATGCGGCATTAATGGGACTTGAAAGAGGTCCACGTTTGGCTCCGATTCTGGCTGAAATGGACAAGAATACAATCCTAAAACAATTAGATTCTTGTTGCCAATTAGATTAATTGTTTAGGGAACATTTGCTAACTCTTGAGGGTGTTGTATATTATTGGCGGCTTTTCATAAGTAGGTGGTAATCTACCCGCTTTTGCTGAAATTAGGCATACCCTTCAAATGTGGTGAAGTATCTTGGCACTTTATGGCCGGTGTCTATTGTCCAACCTGCGAAGCAGGCATTGAGGTGGCAGCAAAATTCTGTTTATCCTGCGGCCATGATATGACCGGTCAGGGTCCAATCACTGCAACTGGTCATGATTTAAATCAACTGAAAGATGTTATACGTATTCGTGATGACCTTTCAATGGCTGAAAAATTCGATATGATCGCCAAAGTAGAGGAAGGAGCAAACCCGATTCTTATGGGAATCGCTGCACCAGCAGAAGGTGATGAAATTGACCTTGAACTCGCTGAAGCGGATGAAAATAGTTCCTCAAAGTCATTTTCAAGCTACGAATGGGGTAAATCACCTGCTTCCAATGCTGCGGTTATGGCAGTTGTAAGAGATACTACTGGCTGGGATTTAATCCAATCTGGAAGACTGGATTTGAAAGATGGCATGTTCAGAGAAGCAATGGATAATGGAATGGAAGCTTCCACACATATTCACGATGTTGCAAGTGGCGAGCATGAGGGAATTGACCCAGAAGCAATGCGAGCGATACCAGTCTTAAAGCCACCAAAGCGAAGTTTCTGCCCTAAATGTGGTTCCGACATCCATGCAAATACCATGATGCAGTGGAGAAAGTGGAGAGAATCTTCCAATGATGTTGTGTCAATGCAACTTGAGGCTTCTATGGAAACTGCTCTTATTCAAGTAGCATCTCATTATCTTGGAACATTGCAAATACTAACCGATGAGAGGGATGATGCAATTGCTCTGTCAGGAAAGAATAATCCTGCTGCGATTGAAGAAAAATTGCGAGTCAAATTAGAAAAAGAAATTCGTAAAGAATTGGAAAAAGAAATTCGCTCTGAAATGGAACAGGAATTTTCTGGCAGAGGGGCTGCAAGTTCTTCAAAATCAACAACTAAGAGTACAAGTGCTGGTAAATCATCTGGCACTTCCACTTCAAAGAAACCAACATCTGGTGGTACCAAGAAGAAGACAGGTGGCGGTATGTTTGGTGCAAAGACTCCTAAGAAAACATACGAGGGTAAGGCTGCAGGTAAGGCTGATTGGTTTCTTTCTGATGCACTTGATACCGTTTACGATCCACATGGAACTGGAAAAACTATCAAACCTGCAACAATTGTTGCTCGTTCAAGCGAAGGAAATGTTCGTGTTCGCGATGTTGTCAGAATCTATGCGGTTGAAGGAGAAGCGGGAATTAGTGAACTCGCTTGGACAAGTCCTCTAACAAAATATATCATCGAAGCATACGATGCTTGTTAAATAAATCAATAGTGCACTTCTAGGCGCCTTGGTTCAAGTACATTCTCCATACTTGCCTTCATTGCTGCAACTTCCATTACCGCACCACGCATTGTTGTAACAAATGGTATATTCAATTCAACTGCTAAGCGTCGCATCATATTTCCATCCCGAACTGCACCACCGGAAATAGTAGGCACATATACAATGAAATTGACATCTCCTTTTCTCATTAAATCTAAAGAATCAGGATGCATTCTTTCTGCAATCCTATAAGATGTGGTCACAGGGATATTGGCTTTGCGCAATACATCTGCGGTACCCGGTGTAGCAAAGATTGTGAAGTTGAGATCTACCAAGGACTGAGCAATAGGGATCAGGTCTAACTTGTCTTCTTCCCTTACTGTAAGATAAGCACCACCTTCGGTAGCAACTGGAATCTCTGTTGCCAAGCGGGCCTTGAGATACGCCAGGTCAGCCCTAATATCCGAACCAAATACCTCTCCGGTTGATTTCATCTCAGGACCAGGTGCTGGGTCTAATCCTCTTAACTTGATGAACGGGAAAACTGGTGCCTTAACACAAACATGACCTGTTGTTCGACGAGGTATTTCCTGTTGTGATAACGGAATACCGATTGTGATTCTTGCTGCGATTCTTGCCATTGGCAAACCAGTAGACTTAGCAACGAATGGAACTGTTCTAGATGAACGTGGATTTACTTCTAAACAGTATAAGTTGTCGCCTTGAATTGCAAATTGAATATTATAGCAACCCTTTATTTTTAGTTTCAAACCGATGATTCTTGTTTGTTCATCGACTCTTTTCAGCATCTCTTGGGAGATGTTCTGTGTTGGAATGAAACATGTTGAATCTCCTGAATGGATTCCAGCTTGTTCCAGATGTTCCATTATCGCACCGACCAATACTTGTTCACCATCAGCAGCAGCATCAACATCAAGTTCAGTGGCATGGCCAAGATACTCATCGATTAGCAATGGTTTGTCTGGAGCCAAGTAAGCCTCTTCTAAGTAAGCATCTACTTGCTTATCGTTTGAAAGTATTTCCATTCCCCTTCCACCGAGAACATAAGATGGGCGAATCAATACCGGGAAACCAATATTCTTAACAGCCTCTCGCACATCATCAGCTGTAGTCCCAGTTTGACCACGTGGCATCCGTATCCCATTACGCTTGGCAAACTTCTCAAATCGATCTCTATCACTTGCTTCATCAATAGCATCACACGAAGTGCCCATTATACTCAATTCTAGTCCTAGTGTGTTCAGATGCGGCATCCTTTGTTGCAATGGTTCTGCCAAATTGATTGCAGTTTGCCCTCCAAATTGCAATAATATTCCATGTGCATTCTCGCGTAACAAGATTTCAGATACGTATTCCAATGTTAAAGGTTCAAAGTATAATCTATCAGAGGTATCAAAATCAGTAGATACAGTTTCAGGATTGTTATTTATCAATATTGCATCATGACCGGCTTCACGAATTGCCTTAACCGCATGTACACAACCATAATCAAATTCAATACCTTGTCCAATTCTAATAGGTCCTGAACCTATTGTAACCAATCGTTGCTTTGTTCTAGTTTCCAAATCTTGCAATTTATCTATTCCCAAATCATCATTAATTTCATATGTCGAATAATAATAAGGAGTCTTAGCAGCAAATTCGGCTGCGCAAGAATCTACCATTCGGTATTTTGGATGTAGTCCTAGTTGGTGACGCCGTTGCATTACCGCTTGTTCATTATGACTACTTGGCAGCGATTTCGGGCCTAATGCAGGGAATTTGGACAATGCATCTGCGATGTGTGCATCGCTGAATCCGTGACTTTTCCAGTGCCTAATTTGGCTATACTCTAATTGGCTCGGGGAAGATTCTGTTGCGGATATTTCCGCTTCCATTTGAGCAATATTCTCGAAGCGATAAAGGAACCATCTGGTGATTCTAGTAATCTCATGAACTTTCTCTACGCTCCAGCCACGCCTAAAGGCTTCAATTAAAGCACCCATTCTTCTATCTGTTGCAACTCTACACCATTCTACAAGAAGACTATCAGGAAGTGTTTCTAAAGCCCTTGAAGCCATGCCTTCTCCTTCAGATTCATCTGCTCTTGTCAGAGGCCTTGGATGCGCAGAACCTTGTTCAAGGCTAGCCCAAGCCTTGAGGAAAGCCTCCTCAAAGTTACGTCCTATTGCCATTACTTCACCAGTAGATTTCATGCTTGTACCCAATGTTCTATCCGCAGTTCGGAATTTGTCAAATGGCCAACGCGGTATTTTAACAACGCAATAATCTAGAGTTGGTTCAAAAGCAGCAGTCGTTCCCTCTCCAGTAATTGGATTTGGTAATTCGTCAAGAGTATAACCTACTGCAATCTTAGCACCCATGCGAGCAATTGGATATCCTGTGGCTTTACTGGCAAGTGCTGAAGAACGTGAAACGCGAGGATTGACTTCAATTACTCTAATTTCACCAGTTGATTGGTTGAAAGCAAATTGAACATTACAACCACCCTTGATATTCAACGCCCGAATTAATTTTAGTGCTTGATCTCGCAATATCTGGTGGTCTGCATCACTGAATGATTGAAGAGGTGCAACGACAGTTGATTCTCCAGTATGAACTCCCATCGGGTCAATGTTTTCCATTGTGCAAACAATGATCGCATTATCCGCATCATCTCTCATGACTTCATATTCCAATTCTTGCCATCCGAGAATTGATTCCTCGATAAGAACTTGGCTTATTCTTGAATTTCTAAGACCTAAAGTCGCGATTTCGACTAATTGCCCCACATCCCAGGCAGTTCCGCCACCAAGTCCGCCCAGGGTAAATGCAGGTCGTATTAAAATCGGCCAAGATGCTAATTGTTCTGCTGCTGCAATAACCTCATCCATAGTGTTACAGGCGATAGCCTCACTCAATGGCAAACCTATAGACTCGCATACATCGTTGAATAGTTGCCTATCTTCTGCCTTATCAATAGCATCTAAATCGGAACCGATTAACTCAATACCCAATTCTTCTAAAGTACCATTATGTGCTAGTTCGCTAGCAATATTTAGAGCGGTTTGTCCACCCATTCCTGCCAATAATGCACAAGGTCTCTCAATTTCCATGATCCTCCTTATTGTTTCTGGCAGCAGAGGTTCAATATACACTACATCTGCCATCTCCGGATCATTTTGAATTGTTGCTGGATTCGAATTAACCAAAATGACTCGATATCCATCCTCTCGCAACGCCTTTACTGCTTGACTTCCCGAGAAGTCAAACTCTGCAGCCTGGCCAATTTTTATCGGACCGCTACCGAGAACGAGAATCGTTTCTATGTCATCGCGCCTTGGCATTACATGCCACCTCCCAAATGAGAATCAACTATTTCTCTAAAGCGTTGGAATAATGGTGCAGCATCATTAGGACCGGGGCATGCTTCAGGATGAAATTGAACTGTAAATGATGGGTGGCCTACGATATCCAATCCCTCAACTGTTCTGTCATTAGCATTGACATAGCGAACCTTGACCTCTGCTCCATGCTGGCTTTCAACCAACTGCGAACAGGCTCCACTTGGATGAGCAGCTAACATCCCAGACTCGGGGTCAGCGACTGCAAAACCATGATTTTGACTAGTGATTAAAACAGTACCATCTGCTAAGTCAATTACTGGTTGATTCGCACCACGGTGCCCATATCGCATTTTATAGGTCTGCAAACCAGAAGCAAGCCCCATCAATTGATGGCCTAAACAAATCCCCATGACCGGCATATGGTCTATTACTGCATCTGCAAGAGTATTCTTAGCATTATTCGCCATTCCACCATGAGCAGGATCACCTGGCCCATTTGAACAGAATAATGCATCGATTTGAAAACTATTTTTCAGAGTGTTAAAATCAGTGTTAGGTGGGCACCAAACAACTTCAAAATGACGGCAAAGGTTTCTCAGAATGTTATACTTAATCCCACAATCTAAGGCTCCAAGGCGGGGTAATGGCCGATTTAACTCATCAACTGCACCCTCGTTGAGAATAACAGGTGAGTTAATTGATACTTCATCAACGAGGTCTTCCAAATCTGGTGAGGTCAATTGTTGCAATCTTGCATTGAGTTGTTGTTCTGCGCCTTTAGGCCCAAATACACACAACACAGTACCAAGTTCCCTAACTCTGCGGGTAATAGATCTAGTATCAATCCCCTCAATTCCAGGAACCCCATGCAACCTCATCAATTCTCCAATCGTTGCAATTGAATCACGGTGGTCGGGTTGAGTCATTGCATGTCGGACCACAATTCCACGTGGCCAGACACTAGATGACTCAGACTTTCCTTGATGAATGCCGTAATTTCCAATCAATGGATAAGTGAAGGTTAGTACTTGTCCGGCGAATGATGGGTCTGTCAATGATTCTTGGTATCCCATCATTCCAGTTGTAAATACTAATTCACCTTCACCATGAGTTTCTGCACCGAAAAGTGAACCCTCATAACGGCCACCATCCGCAGTTAATAGAATTCCTTCACCGCTTGCAGAAGGTGGTAATTCATCGCCGGAAACCAGTCCATCTGCGGCATCAAAAAAGGTGGGAGTGATGTCAACACCGCGGCATCTAGAGCCGGGGGAGAAACTGCCGTACTGCGAACCGTCTCCCGACATCAACTTTGGTCGTTACCGGCGACTCATAATCATTAGGTATGGAAAGCATAGATTTTCAAACAAAAAGAGTTGAACCATTACAAAGTAATAACATCAATAAGTACGCCGAGTAAGAAAATACTTACTCTTCTTCTTGCCGCTCTAAATCTATAACTTTCTTACCATCTGGTGATGGTTCAATTATCAAGCGGGCACCATCAAAATTTCTTTCGCTTGCAGCCTCTCCATACCACGCATCAAGAAAGAGGGCTAAAGCGGCTACTTCCGAATGTGGTTGATTTCCAACCGCAACATTATATTGTGATAATTTGTAGACATCACCAGGTACTTTCGCACCACCAACAATTATTGCCACAGGTCTATCTCTCCTAATTCGAGGAATCGCTTCTCTAAATGGTTCGCCATACATGGTGAGATGGATCACAACTCCGGCCTCGCCATCGCCTGCATCTTCCGACACAAATCTCCGAAGCCAACTCATTGGACTCTTGATATGCTCGCACTGCATATTGCCACCGAATCGTGCATTGACTGATTTAACATTATCAAACATCTTTTCATCATCATCGCCAGCTAGTAGGAATCTATCAGCGCCAAGCGCTCTTCCAACAAGTGCAAGATGGGTAGTGATGCGTGGGTCACGTCCTCTGCGATAACCTAGGCGCAAAATATCAAGTCTTTCACCTGCCATGCCGCAAGCCAACAATCAGCCCTTCAAGAGGATGCCGTCACAAGAATTCCGTCAATACATCTGTATCTTCAGACATCTCTTGTAGTGGTTCTTGATTCTTTGATTGAATATCAATTCCCTTGGCATCACAGAATTGTTTGAGCCACATTAGTAATGCTGAATCGACTAATAGTTTTGCCCCAATTGTAACACCAACCCACAGAATGGCCAATCTAAATGTTCTAAATAATCCTTCATTCAAGTCAAAATCATTTGACAATAGCCCATTAATTAGCGGCTCAAAGACATAGAGTGCGCTGAAAATGACCATGCCACCAGAAATGAATGAAGGTGCTAATAGCCCAAGTTCTCTACTAAAGTCCTTGAGAATGGAAGATATTAGGGCTAATCCAATCACAATAAGTGCAACTTCTGAGAAATTAAAACCAAAGAACTTGGAAAGACCAACATCTAAATTATCGGTTACAGAATCTACTGCTAACCACCAAAATACTACCATTAAAGTTACTAATCCGCCACCAAATGACCCTTTCTTGGAGATCATTTCTCTCAATGCACCTCGGTTTTCTGGACTCAATCTTTCAATAAGACGGTTGGCTAATTCAAGATTGGATTCACTGGGGTCATCTGCCTCAAGAGAGGAGGTAATAGGTGCTCCATCCTCAAATTCCAATTCTTCGGACTCTCCGGACATACCGAGTCCTTCACTGTCACATGTTATGAAACCTGCCGCGCTGGCCTTGACGATGAGGCGTGACTCTAGACCCAATGATTCCCGCCGAGAGGCCGTTTCTGCGGCTTTACGCAAGAATGATGAAGACTCATGCATAATAATGGGGATTCTCAATATTACTCCCGATTCATTCCATCCAGCCTCAAGGCAAGAAAGTCTAGATTGCGCTATTGAAAATGGATTGGAGATGTGGAAGCAGGGTGCAACTTGGGTTGACGTCGGTGGTGAATCAACAAGGCCAAATGCCAAAACTGTTTCACTACAAGAAGAACTTGACAGAGTAATTCCTGTCATCAATGGACTAAGAAAAGCAAATCAAGAAGGATTGATTTCGATTGATACAAGAAGAGCCGAAGTTGCACGGCAAGCGATTGCAGTAGGAGCCGATATGATAAATGATGTATCTGGGCTACGCGACTCTGAAATGGTTGACATTGTACTTGACAGCGGTTGTGCTGTTTGCATTATGCATATGCAAGGTGAACCAAATAACATGCAAGCAAAACCAACCTACGAAAACTGCAGCCAAGAAGTTTCAGAAAACTTGAAAGAAATTGCAAATGCATTGGTCATGGCTGGACATCCTGAACAGTTGATATGTTTGGACCCAGGCATAGGCTTTGGAAAAACTCTACAACATAATATGGAATTACTCCAAAACCATGAAATGTTTCGCGGAATTAACAATTACTCCATCTTATGGGGAGTTTCAAGAAAATCAATGATATCTCAATTAACTGGTAAAACAAATACAGATGATCGATTATCTGGCACTCTTGCCGTTGCTGCCTTTGCCCATAATGAGGGAATAGACATTCTACGTGTTCATGATGTTGAGGAGCACATTGACTTACTCAAAGTGCTCAATAATTTGTGAATTACAATCCGAATCCACCGAGTAACCCTGCTGCGGCCACCCATGCACCTGCCATACTACCAAGATTGGTCATCGCTGTGACCATCAAAACTCTACCTGCTTTATTTGACCAAAACATTCCAAGCCGTTCTAATTTCAAGAAATCTGCTAAATCTTCCGCACTTGGTTCTGCCATTTTTAATTGTACATATCCTGCAAACCATCCCGCTGCTAGTGCCGGATTCAATGATGTGATTGGAGAGGCGAGTGCTGCTGTTAGTATCGCCAATGGATGACCTCTTGCAATAATACATCCAATAGCGGCAAAAACAGCGTTCGCTGCAGCCCAAACTGTGAAAAATTGAATCAAGTCTATATCGGTACCCGTAGACAAATAATAGGCCATCAAGCCCATTACCAACATTGGTATCGCCCATGGTATTACCTTCATAGCGACTGTTTTTCGTGGAATACTTTGTAATTCTTCTATACGCTTAATATCACATTTATCCTCAACTAAGTACTCCTCAATACCCGCTAGGTGACCTGCACCGACTACTGCCAAAACCTTCTTGTCTGAATTAAGAGCAGAAATTTTTGTTGCTAAATATTCATCTCTTTCATCGATTAAGACTTTACCAGCGCCTGGAGAAAATCCTCTTAGCTCCTCCATCAATGAAGATAACAAATCACTATCTTCAAGAAGTGTGTTGACATCAGGGACTTCATCTTCAGCATCATCTTGAGCCAATAATGATTTTAAAACTCTAAACTTTTCAATGAATCGCATATTCTTCCATGCTCTTCGCAATGTCACTTGGATATCTCTGTCAACTAATGCAACTTCTAAGCCGGCTGCTTTTGCTTCTTCGACCGCAGCGATTAATTCCGCACCAGGTTGCTGGCCTTCATCCAAACCAAGTTTTCTCTGCTCTGCAGCCAATAATGATTGAATTAGGACTAGAGGTGCCTTACCCTCTTTGACGACTTTGAGCAACCCTTCTTTGTCTAATCTACGATCACTGTTCAAAGCATCATGTCTTGATTTACATAATTCCACAGCGACTATATCTGGCTGATATTCTACAATATGATGTCTTACTGCTTCCACACTCGCCGTAGCAACGTGAGCAGTTCCTAGAATCCGTAAGTTAGGGCTAATATCAATAAATGGCGAGTTAGTCATTCAATTCCTCCGATTCAATTGAATACTTTTTCAAGTTCTATTGCTATGGCTTTCAATGCATCATCACTTGCTTGATTCACATCATCTACTACTTCATCTAATAGCACTTCGAATGGAATTTGCCCACCTGCTAGGGCTTTGTGCCCTCCCGCCAGTCCATCAGGCCACCTTTCCGCCAATAAACGACCGATGTGAATGTCAGGGTTGCTAGTTCTTGCTGAAAGAATAATTCTGCCGCGCCTTGGACCGAAGACGATGACATTGTCAACACCTGCAGTTGGGAGTAAGAAATCGGCTATTTGAGCTAATGCATCGCGATTTGGCATTTGACTAATCGGTGCTAATAGAGTCTTACCAACGAGGATCCTATTATTGAGCCCTTCACTGAATGATTCAAGAGTTTGTTGCGAGCGAGGAGGCGCTTCTATAGAACGAAGTAAGTCTGAATCCACCCATGCATTCAACCATGATAAAGCCCTAATATCAACCGCATTGAAGTCTCTTGTGAACCCCAAAGTGTCGGTTCTTATTCCAAATGCTAATGCGGTTGCAACTCTAGCATTCATTGGGTAATTGATACTCATCAGTAAACTAGCAACCATTGAGGATGTTGCAGAAAACTCAGGACGAACCATTATGATGTCAGCAGCGACACTAGTTTCAACACTATGATGATCAATAATGATATGAGGCACACAATCCTCTGGTAGGATGTTATTCGCTCCAGGCCTATGGAAATCAACAGTGATAATTACATCGCTTTCCCTAAGAACATCCGCTACTTCCCAATCTAGAATTAAGCGGCGCACTGGAATGTCAAGCAGATGAACCATCGCCCTGTTTTGTTGGTGTTCAATCAATCCACCGTGGTATAATTTAGCATCAAGACCCATAGTATTGACAAATTCATGGATTGCAAGACCTGCAGCAAGTGCATCGGGGTCAGGGTTATCGTGGCAAAAGATTGCAACCTTAGAGCCACTAGGAACGCTTGAAAGATAATGCTGCACTACAGTTGAACCATCTTTCCGGTCCCATGCTCGAATCCGATCTTGGATTGCTGCAAATGAAACATCATCGATACTAACTAAATCAATTCCATCTCCTTGAAGCGGCAATGTGGTCAAGATTGGAACATTTGGCCACATTGTATTCAGTGCTTGAATAGGATCTGAATCATCCAAAGCACTTGGGTCGAGTAATAGTACTGCTGTTGGACTCCTATCACCCAGTGGTAGTAAATTCAATGAAACAGCATGCGGTAATGCCATAACTTCGACATTTTTAAGTTCGTCTTGTTGCTGAACTGGCAACTTTTCACTCAAACCAACGATGATGCAACTTCTGCTACTCTGGCACCAAGTAGCCAACCTTATTGCTAGGTTTCCGGAGCCGATTATCAAGAACATCGAATCCCTCTAATTTTACAATT
>Ga0115003_10002360_pt1 | contig 15740 bp, 14 predicted proteins | sample ArcticOcean_MG_C_7_FD_88736 | JGI IMG/M metagenome (GOLD analysis project Ga0115003, IMG submission 88736) | Marine microbial communities from western Arctic Ocean - ArcticOcean_MG_CB11_88 | ecosystem: Environmental > Aquatic > Marine > Oceanic | place: Arctic Ocean: Canada Basin | collected... | reverse complement strand
TCTCAAGAAGAAATAAAATGTATTAACATTAGTGATGGTTTTGAAGGTAATGGAGAAAATTTTGGCTGGAAACAAGAAGGCTTACCTTCTAAATAAAATTTAGTCTAAATATCGTATCTTTAATTTTTTTTTTGTTGCCTTTTGAACAAATAGAGCAGGTCTGGTTTCAGACTTTTCTTGTTTAATTATCTTTTCCTCTTGTTTAATTGTCTTTTTCGTAACATCGTTTTCTTTAAATACTGTGTTGTAAATCTGATTATTATAAGTAAAGAAATCTTTTCCCTCTTTTCTAGCCTTAGCAAACTGTTTTTTAAAACTTATTTTTTTTTCAGCCGCTATTTCTCTTACTTTAGATTTTACATCATTAATTTTTTGTTTTTTTTGGTCGATAATAGCTTTGGTTGAGGTTATTTGTTTTGTCACCGTATTATTACATTTGGCTAATTTTTTTTTATTTAGTGTATTACAAATTTTTTGATCTGTTATTTCAGAATAGGTTAGAATATGTTGAAATGGACTTCTGCCAGTTTGTTTTTTTATTCCATAGCTTAAACCACTTTGTAATGAAGACTGGACTATTTTTCCATTTGATGCACTGCCTAAAAGAGCTATAGTCTCAGCACACCCATTGAATAGAAACATTGATGCTAGCAAAACTAAAATTTTTTTCATATCTCCCTGAATGCTTTTACTTGATTCTTGTGAATTAAACTAAACTTTATTATAATTTTTCTTTATATTAAACAATTCTACCGTCTATAATGAGTGTATCAAATACAATAATAGATAGTAGTACTTAAGAGATTCTTCTTAAAACCTTACCTTCAAGACAAGAATCTAAATTTTCTACCATTTGTGTGTAAAATAAAGCGTAATTTTCTACCGTAACATAACCTAGATGAGGCAGTAACAGAGCATTTGGTAAAAATCTTAACTTGTGATCCTGTGGAAGAGGTTCTTTTTCATAAACATCTAAACCTACGCCAGCTATGGTTTCATCGTCCAGTGCTCTAATAAGATCTAGCTCATTAATAATTGTTCCTCTTGAAGTGTTGATTAAGAATGCACTTTTTTTCATTAGTTTAAATTCTTTTGAAGTAATTAAATTTTTATATCTTTCTCCTAAAACAACATGAATAGAAATAAAATCTGAAGCAGATAGAAGATCTTCTTTTGTCATTGGTAAAACACCTATTTTGTTTGCGTGCGTTAAATCAAGATTCTCACTCCATGCTGATACCTGCATGCCAAAAGCTTTGCCAATGATAGCCATTTGTGTTCCTATCTTTCCAAGTCCTATAAGTCCAAGCATTTTGCCTTTTAATTCTAGCCCAATACTAGTCTGCCAATATCCTTGAAACATATTATCCACTTCCTGTTTAATGTTTCGAGCAAGTCCTAAGATTAAAGTCCAGGCTAACTCTGCGGTTGGGTTGGCATTAATCTCAGTCCCACAAACCATAATATTTTTACTTTTTGTAGCCTCAAGATCAATTGCTTTATTTCTCATTCCGCTTGTCATGATATATTTAAGATTGGGTAAGCTCTCGATTAGAGAACTAGTTATTGGTGTTCTCTCTCTCATAATTAAAAGAGCCTCAAAATCTTGAAGTGCAACACTAATTTCTACTTCACTTGCAAAAGGTTTGTCAAAAATTTGAAATTCATATTTATCTTTGTATTTTTCTACATCGATAATATGCTCAAAAGCGTTTTGATAATCATCTAACACTGCGACTTTAATCATTAGGTTTTTCTATTTGATAAATAAATACCTGTTACTATAAATCCAGCTCCAATGAAATGATACATTTCGAATTTTTCATTAAATATGACAACTGCCATTATGGCACCAAACAATGGCATTAAATGTAAAAAAATACTTGCCCGGTTTGCTCCTATTAATTCAATAGATTTATTCCAAGCATAAAAAGCGAAGATGGATGGAAAGATTGCAACAAATGCTAAGATTAAGAAAAAAGCTTTATTAAAAGTTACTTCTTTGCCAATAAAATGTTCACCTAAATATTGCGGTAAAAGAAAAAAAAGACCTATTGTTATTAAAATTTGTAATAAACTTAACCCTTTGAAAGGAAGTTTTCTTTTCTTAAGTAAAGTAGAGTAAGTTGCCCATGAAAGGACAGCAACTAACATCCATAAGTCTCCTTTATTAAAAACTAAAGACAAAATTTTATTTAAATCTGCTTGAAATATAATTGCTAAAACACCTGTTAAAGAAACAATCAAACCTAATAACTGAAATAAATTAAATTTTTCTATTTTAAGTATAGATGAAAGAAAAATGACAATTACTGGAATTATAGAGATCATAAGAACTGCATTTATAACTTGTGTAAAATTAAGAGCAAAATAAACGACAGAATTAAAAACGCTAACCCCTGTGATTCCTAAAATAATAAGTAAACCAATATTTTTTTTAATCTTAAGTCTTTTTGTTAAAATTTCTTTATAGGTAAAAGGTAAAATTAAGAACCAGACTAAAACCCATCTATAAAAGTTCAAAGTTAAGGGCGGAACTTGAAACAATGTTGACAACTTACCAACAATAAAATTAGCTGACCAAACAAAGGTTGCAGTTACTAATAATGAATAAGCTAATGTATTTTTTGACAAATAAATTCCTAATTAAATCTTGAGGAATGATAAGGAGTTAAATCTAGATTAGTTTTTTCTTCTGCAACTATTCCTGAAACGATTTTACCGGTAATTGCACCCAGCGTCCATCCTAAGTGATGATGGCCAAATGCGTAGATAATATTTTTATTTTTTAATGATGGACCTAAGACAGGTAAGAAATCAGGCAAGGTAGGTCGAAAACCAAGCCATTCATCTTCATGCTTATCTAATTGTGGTAATAATTCTTTTGCACAACGAATGATATAATCAATTCTTTTTTTAGAGGGTGGGTTTTTTAAACCTCCAAGTTCTACTGTACCGACTGCTCGCATTCCTTGGTTCATGGGCGTTAAGCCAAAACCACGATCTAAATTAATTACAGCTCTTGAAAGGAGATGATCCATCCCTTTAAAATGAACGTGATAACCTCTCTCAGTATCAAGTGGAATTTTTTCACCTAATTGATCAGTTAATTTCTTAGAAAATGCTCCACATGCAATTACTGTTTTCTCAAATATATAGTCCCTACTTTCCGTCTTAATCAAAGTTTCGTTAGGGTTGTTTTGATTTATAGTAACAACATTTTCTTTAATAAATTTTCCACCTTTTTTCAGGTAAAGATCAAAGAGTTTTTTTGAAATTGCATATGGGTCTCTAGCATGCCAAGCATAATCAAATAAAACCCCAGCATCAAAAATAGGTTGCATATTAGGCTCTAAGTCTGAAATTTCTTTTTTTGAGATCAAAGTTTGTTTGACACCAAGATCAGCTCTGACTTTAATTTCTAAATTTCTGCTTTTTAAATTTTCATTAGTCCATCCATAAATAATTCCTTTTTTTTCAATAAGACCGACTGTGTCTATTTCTTTAAAAGCATCATCGTAAGCATCTAATGATAAATCTAAAATTTGATGCATATACTTTGCTGTGTGAAGCATAGACTTTGTGTTACAATTTTTAACAAATTTCCACATCCATGGAATCATTTTTGGGACGTAATTCCATTTTAGTGCTAGTGGCCCAGAAGAACTGAACAACATTTGAGGAATATTAACTAAAATATCTGGTCTATTAAATTGTAAAACTGCATAAGGAGAAAAATGTCCAGCATTGCCGTATGATGCCATCTTCGCAGGATCATTTTTATCAAAGATTGTAACTGGAATATTTTTTTTAAGTAATTGTAGACCAGTACAAATTCCTTGGATACCAGCGCCAACAATTCCAGCTGATTTACAAATATAATTACTCATACGAACTTATATTCCAGAATTTGAGTTTTGTGCTGTGATATTTTGTGCAAGAAATCTTGCTTATAAATTAATCTTTTTTTAGGAAGGTTTTTCTTACTGCTTTTGTTGTGTCTAAGAAATTCGTTACTTTATTCTCTATTTTTGATAATGGAACTTTTTTCACATTTCCATCTAATCTAGCTCCCTCTTCTACAACTAAAGACTCTGTAAACTCAAGGTCGCCTTTAATTTCTCCTGTTACGCCAATTACTATTTTTTTAGCCGTGACTTTTCCATCAACATATCCAAAGACATCTACTTTTTCAGCATTGATTTCTCCAATTACTGATCCTTTTTCTTTTATTAGAAGTGCTTTAACATTTACAGGACCTTTTACGGAACCGCCTAGATCAACATCGCCAGCTGAATTAACAAGTCCTTCGATCGTAAAATCTGAACCGATTGTAGACTTCTCTACAACTAAACTTACTAATTTTTCTTTATTTTCACCAAACATATTATTCGTAAATTTAACCATTTAATGACTGTATATGCAAGGAGTGATTCGAGCAATTCAGTTCTTTAGAATATACCTATAATGAGTGGATAAAAAATATGTAGGCAATTGTTAGCCAACTGCGTCGTTTTTATAGATATTGCAAGACATTACAATTCCAAGGCCAAACATAATGGCAAGCATAGATGAACCGCCGTAAGAAAGTATAGGTAAGGGTGCTCCAACGATAGGCAGTAATCCTAAAACCATACTCATATTAACCGTCACATAAATAAAAAAAGCAGTAGAAAAGCCATAACAGAAGAGTTTGCCAAAAATACTTCTTGTTAAATTGCCGATATGAACAATTCTGTAGGTGATTAAAAAATATAAAAGAACCATTAATACTGAACCAAAAAAACCGAACTCTTCGGCATATAATGTAAAAATAAAATCTGTATGTTTTTCAGGTAAAAAATCCAAATAAGCTTGCGAGCCATTTAAAAAACCCTTCCCAAAAAAGCCTCCAGATCCAATAGCTATTTTCGATTGAATAATTTGATAACCTGCACCTAGTGGATCTAAGTCTGGATTTATAAAACTCAAAATTCTACTTTTTTGATAAGGTTTTAAAAAAGATATTGCAACTGGAGCTAATACTACAGTTAACAAAGAAAGATAAGCAAATATTTTCCATCTAACACCTGCTAACCAAGTAACTACTATTCCACTAAATAAAATTAAAAGTGCGGTACCAAGATCTGGTTGGGAAACAACCATCACAAAAGGAATAAATATAGCAACTACTGGAATGAGTAAATATTTTATTTTGTTAATATCACTAGATGATGTTCGGTGGTAGTAGTTAGCAAGAAATAATATAATTCCAATTTTCATTAGTTCTGAAGGTTGTAGAACAAATACAAATAAATTAATCCAACGTCTTGAACCTTGGGATTGGAGACCAATAAATTTAACAGCTACAAGAAGTAAGATAAAAATTAAAAAAATTAAAAAACTAAATCTGTTCCAAAGTCTTACATTTATAAAAGAAATGGACATAAAGAATGAGAAGAAAACTAAAAATCTTATAGCATGATTTATAGAGTGAGACTCCCATTTTCCTCCATCTGACGAATATTGTGCAAAAATACTAATAACACCTAATAATAGAATTGAAAAAAGAAGGATGAAGTCTAAATTAAAAAATCTATCTTTGATTGTAAATGAGCTATATAAAGAGTTCCTACTATATAGCATTAAATATTTTCACCCAATTTATTATAGTTAGTTACATTCCTTGCTTCATGACGCTCAATAACTCTTTTAATAACTTTCTTCGCAACGGGTGCGGCTGCACTACTACCTGATCCACCATGTTCGACTAACACACTGATAGCGTATTTTGGATCCTTTACTGGTGCGAATGCTACAAACCATGCATGATCTCTTTCTTTATAAGTGATATCTGTTTGTTTAACTTCGGCTTTTCTTTGTGCCTCAGTAAATCTTTTAATTTGAGATGAACCTGTTTTGCCTGCAAACATAAATTTTTTATCTCTATGTCTTGAACCGTATGAAGTTCCTCCTGGCTCATTAGAAGCAGCAAACATTGCATCTTTTACAAAATTGATATTTTCTTGATTTCTAAAAAGAGGTTTTAAATTAAAATTAAAAACTTGTAGGTCAACAGTGTCTGTATCGTTTGGATTGTTTTTTTTGAAATCTAAATATTTTTGTAAATTATTAACATTATCGTTTTTATCGACTACTATTCTTGGATTAATCTTAAATCCTCCATTTGCTATCTGAGCTGTCATTAAACATAGTTGAAGAGGAGTACTTAAAAAATAACCTTGACCAATTCCCGCGTGAAGAGTTTCACCTAGATACCAATTCTTCCCAATTTGGTTTAGCTTCCATTTAGTATTTGGGACTACTCCAGCTTTTTCTTCTTTAAAATTAGTTAAAACTTTTTGTCCAAGTCCAAACTTTTCAGCCGTCTTAGCTAACCTATCGACGCCAAGTTTTCGAGCAACCTCATAAAAGTAGACGTCACACGATCGTTTGATGGCTCCTTTTAAATTTAGTCTTCCGTGCCCATCTTTTTTCCAACAATGAAATTTTTCTCCATAAAAATCGATATAACCATTACACTTAATTGTAAGTTTGGGATTAAAAATATCGTTTTCTAAAGCACTCAGGGCAGTCAAAATCTTGATTGTTGACCCTGGTGGGTAAAGACCGGATATAGCTTTGTTTATCATCGGCTTATCTATGTTTTGTTGAATTTCATTCCATTCTTCAGTCTTAACACCATGAACAAATGAATTAGGATTAAAGTTTGGAGATGAAACCATGCTCACTATGTCTCCATTATAAATATCCATTACACAAACAGCACCACTTACACTTTTTAAAGCTTGTGAAGCAGTTTTTTGAATCTCAAGGTCAAGGGTTGTTCGATAAGTTTCACCTTTCATGCCATCTTTGGTTGAAACTTGTTTTATTCTTTTTCCATAAGCGTTCACTTCATATCTAAGATAACCAGGCGTTCCCAACATTTTTTCATCTAGTGCGGATTCTAAACCTGTTTTTCCAATTGCAACTCCTGCAATATTTAAATTAGCCAAGTATTTCTTATTCCTAAGATCTTTTGCACTTATTTCAGAAACATAACCTATAGCATGTGCAGATGTATCGTCTTTGTAAAATCTAGCAATTGATACAACGGGTTGTGCGCCTTGTAATTCATGGAGAAATAAATTTAATTTGGAGAATTCAGACCAGGTTAAATTATCTGATATAATTGCTGATTCCCAAATTTTTTGTTTAGCTATTTTTTTTTTCAAAAGAAAAATTTTTTGATCACTTAGATTAATTAGACTTTTTAATCTGACAAAAAGTTCATCAATATTAGGAGTATCTTCAGGAACAACATGGAGTTGATATATTGTTTGATTAGAAGCTAATTCTTTACCAAAATAATCCTGTATGATCCCTCTAGGTGGAGCAATTTTTGTTTCTCTAAATCGATTTTTGTCTGCGAGTGATTTATACTTTCGTGACTCTGTGACCTGAAGTGCTGTTAATCTACCTATAATTCCAATCAATACAACGGCTTTGAAACAATTAACTAGAAACATTCTACGACCAATTGTTCTTGTTTTGCTTGCGATATTTGAGGAATTAAAACTAAGCATTAATCTTCTTTAAACCGTGATTGATAACTTTTAAAAAAGAAATAAAAAATAGGAAAAAATAAGAAAGTAAAAAAAGAATTACTCAAAATCTCAATATAATAATAAGATAAGTTTGAAAAATTATTAATAATTAAGAAAAATATTAAATTAGAAAAAAAAATTGCTGGTATAAAAGTAAACCATTCTGCAGTCATTTTAGGTCTAAGGGTTACGTTTCTGACGTAGGTAGTAAAAAAACACATAGTTAAAAAAGATAAAGAGCTTGCTCCAAGTGGTGTTCCAATAACAACATCGTTAATAAGTCCTGCTAAAAAAATATGCCCTATTCCTAAATAATCTGGGTATTTTAAAAGATAGAAATAAATGAGGATCATATGTAAATTAAAAGCAAATACAGTAAAATTTTGAAATTCTTTTATACTTTCAAAACTACTAAAAGATAAATAATATAAAAAAAATACTGGTAATGATTTTAAAATAAATTCTTTTAAATATTTAAAAGTATACATGGTTAATTTTTAAAATTGTCCTCTAACTATATGAACTATTGAAGCTTGTTGTGGATCAGCTAACGATTTGATCTTTAATTCATTTTTTTTGTTTAAGTAAGTTTCAGCTACAGGCATACCAGCTTTTAAAAAACCATCTTTGCCAGACGTATAAATAATCTTATTTGGCTCGAGCACGAACCCTTCGGGTAAATAGTCTAATGTAAAATCATTTTTATTTCCATTGCCCGCAAGAATAACATTTACGTCTGTACCTTCAATAATTGAAGGGATCTTACTATTTAAATCGGTAATTATTAAAACTCTTGAACTTAAATAATTAGTTTCAATGACAGTTCCTATTAGATAATTTTTACTAAAGACCGTCATGCCTTTAATAATTTCATGTTTTGTTCCTTTGTTAATTAATAATGATTTTAAATAAGGACTTATCTGATCAATCATTACTCTAGCTATTGTTACAGTATCTCGCTCAGTAATTTGATCTTTTTCTAAACCAAGAACTAATTTTAAATTTTCATTTTCAGTTTTTAAAAAAGATGCATCTAGTTGATCTTTTTTTAATAAACTTATTTCTTTTTTTAAGGCTATATTTTCACTGTAAATAGTAAGATGTTTTTTTGTTTGTGAACCTACGTACATTATTGCTTTGCCGGGGACCACTGCAATGACTGCGGCTCTATAAACAATATCACTAATTATATTTTTTACAAAACTTACGGGCGGTATAGAAAATTTATCAAAAAAAATAATACTAATAGAAAATAAAATTAAAAAAGATAATGAAAATTTTTGTTTTACTCCTTTTTTTAAGAGAGCAAAACGTATTGCGATTATAAAATCATCTCTACTATCAGACATCTAATTTTATTTTTTTAACTAATATTCAGATAACATTGTAGAGAACAACTCTTCATTCTCTAGAGCTTTACCGGTACCTGTCGCAACACACTCTAGTGGATTGTCTGCGATAGTTACAGGTAGGCCTGTATCTTTAGAAATTAATTTATCAATATTTTTTAGTAAAGCCCCACCACCTGTCAAAACTAATCCCATGTCTACTAAGTCAGCAGATAATTCTGGCGGTGTGCTTTCCAAAGCTTCTTTGATTGCTGCTAACATTTGTTGCAAAATTGGCATTAACGCTTCACAAGCATCCTCTTCTGTAAGTGATATTTCTTTTGGTGTTCCTGTTCTAATATCTCTTCCTTTCATTAGAAAAACATTATTTGAAGTTGGAATGGCTGTACCAATTTCTTTTTTAATTTTTTCTGCGGTAGATTCACCAATTAATAAATTAAATTTTTTTCTCATGTAATTAATAATAGCCCCATCCATCGCATCTCCTGCAACACGTAAGGATTTAGAAAAAACAACTCCGCCTAAAGACATCACGGCAATCTCTGTTGTGCCACCGCCGATATCAACAATCATTGAGCCTGTTGCTTCTGAAATTGGAAGTCCAGCTCCGATTGCAGCTGCTATAGGTTCTTCAATTAATTGAACTCTTCTTGCACCTGCAGCTAAAGCTGAGTCTTGAATCGCTTTTCTTTCAACAGGTGTAGATCCAGTTGGGACGCAAATTAAAATTCTTGGATTAGCAAAGGTATTTTTTGTATGCACTTTTTTTATAAAGTGTTTAATCATTTCTTCGGTGACTATAAAATCAGCAATTACTCCATCTCTTAAAGGTCTAATAGCACTGATATTTCCAGGAGTTCTACCCAACATAGTTTTTGCTTCATCGCCAACGGCAAGCACTGTTTTTTTTCCCATTTCGTTGATAATAGCGACAACTGATGGCTCGTTAAGAACTACTCCTCGTCCTTTTACCACTACTAATGTATTAGCTGTTCCTAAGTCTATAGCCATGTCTTGTGACCATATATCTCGAAGTTTTTTCCACATTTTTTATCCTTTATGCTGAGACGCTTACACTATCGTCTGGAGCTTTACGTTTACGTTTAATTATTAATTTGTTTAAAGCATTTAAATAAGCTTCAGCAGAAGCAACTAGTGTATCTGTGTTTGCTGCTTGGCCTACTGTCGTTTTGCCATTCTCTTCTATTCTTACACTAACAGTGGCTTGTGCATCTGTTCCTTCGGTTACTGCATGTACTTGATATAATTGTAAGCTGATGTCGTGTTTATATAATTTTTTAATACATTTAAATATTGCATCAACTGGTCCATCTCCTGTTTCAGATCCAGTTTTAATTTCACCTAAAATCTCTAGGGTCATTTCTGCTGTTTGAGGTTCACCTGTTCCTGCAACAACTTTTAAAGATTTTAATTTGATTACATTTTCTTCTTTAATCAAACTATCGTCAACTAAAGCTGCGATATCCTCATCATAAACATGTTTTTTTTTATCCGCTAAAATTTTAAACTTTCCAAATGCTAATTGGATAACATCGTCTGTTATTCCAACATAACCAAGATCAGTTAATTTGTCTTTAAAGGCATGTCGACCAGAATGTTTACCCATCACTAAAGAAGTTTTTTTAACACCAACACTTTCTGGAGTCATAATCTCGTAAGTTTTTCTGTTCTTAAGCATACCGTCTTGATGAATGCCTGATTCATGTGCAAAGGCATTCTTTCCAACTATTGCTTTATTGTATTGTACTGGAAAACCAGTTGCATTAGAGACAACTTTTGATGCTTTGCTAATTAATTTTGTATTTATCCCAGTAGTGAATGGCATCAAGTCACTTCTAGTTTTCATGGCCATGACAATTTCTTCTAGCGCTGCATTACCTGCACGCTCACCAATACCATTAATAGTACATTCAACTTGTCTTGCTCCAGCCATTACTCCAGCTAAAGAATTTGCGACAGCTAAACCAAGGTCGTTATGACAGTGTGTAGAAAGAATAGCCCTATCAATATTTGGAACTTTATTTACTAAAGTTTCAATAATTTTTTTAAATTCTGAAGGAACTGAATAACCAACCGTGTCTGGAATATTTATAGTTGTTGCTCCTGATTTAATAGCGAGTTCCACAGTTCTGCACATGTAATCCATATCTGTTCTTGTTCCATCTTCACAAGACCATTCAACATCATCAGTAAATTTTTTTGCATAAGTTACACTTTCTTTAATTGCATCCAAAACTTCTTCAGGAGATTTATTAAGCTTATGCTTCATATGAAGCGCACTTGTAGAAATAAAAGTGTGTATTCTAAATTTTTTAGAATGACTTAAAGATTCTTTACAAGCATCAATATCTTTTTTAGTTGCTCTTGCTAAACCGCATGGAGTTGATTTTTTTAATATTTTACTGATCTCAGTGACAGCTTCAAAATCTCCGGGCGAAGCTATTGGAAAACCTGCTTCAATAACGTCAACTCCAAGTTCATCAAAAACTCGAGAAATTTGAATTTTTTCCTCTAAGCTCATAGATGCACCTGGCGATTGTTCACCATCTCGCATGGTAGTATCGAAAATTATAATTCTATTTTTGTCGCTCATGTCCCTCTTTTGAATTACATATTTTAATAAAAATAAAAATATTTAATTCAAATGACAATACAATCAAAAAGGGAGTTTGCCAAATATTTTGTATATTTTGATGGCTAAAACGGGCTTTAGTTCTTAGATTGATCTACTAATTTGTTTTTTCCGATCCAGGGCATCATGCCTCTCAACTTTTTACCCACTTCTTCGATTGGATGTTTAGCTAAATCAGCTCTCATCTTTAGAAAGTTTTTTTGTCCACTCTCACATTCTTTCATCCAGTCTTTAGTAAATTTACCTGACTGAATATCTTTTAAAACCTCTTTCATTTTTTCTTTAGATTTGCTGTCTACTATTTTTTTACCAGATACATATTCACCGTATTCAGCGGTGTTGGAAATTGAGTAGTTCATATTTGCTATTCCACCTTCGTAGATTAAATCTACAATTAATTTTACTTCGTGAAGAACTTCGAAATAAGCCATCTCAGGTGGGTAACCGGCCTCAGTTAAAGTTTCGAAACCATTCTTAATTAGTTCAACTAATCCTCCGCATAAAACTGTTTGTTCACCAAATAAATCTGTTTCACATTCATCTTTAAAATTTGTCTCAATTATTCCAGATTTTCCTCCACCAATACATGCTGCATATGACATAGCAAGATCTCTAGCTTTACCAGAACTATCTTTGTGCACTGCCATTAGGCATGGTACTCCACCACCTTTTTGAAATTCACTTCGTACTAAATGTCCGGGCCCTTTTGGAGCAACCATAAAAACATCTAAGTCTTTTCTTGCTTCAATCAATTTGTAATGAATATTTAATCCATGAGCAAAAGCTAAACTGGTTCCTTCTCTCATTCTCTGTTCAACATGATTTTTATAAATCTGCGCTTGTAATTCATCAGGAGTTAAAATCATTACTACATCTGCCCAAGCTGCCGCGTCAGATAGGGGCATAACTTTCAAACCTGCTGCCTCTGCTTTTTTAACACTTGGGGAATTTTCTCTAAGAGCAACAACTACTTCTTTTACACCACTATCTTTTAAATTTAATGCATGAGCATGTCCTTGGCTTCCATATCCAAAAATGGCAACTTTTTTTTGCTTAATTAAGTTTACATCAGAATCTTTTTCGTAATACATTTTCATAATTTTCCTTATTTATTTAGTTATCTTTACTCCTATTGTCAAAGCAAAATAAGCAGAACTAATAAAAACTTAAATGTAAATCAGTTAGGCTACTTAAAATTTAAACAAATTATTGTAAACAAATGTCTTAAATTTCTTAATATTTCTTTTTATTAAATTATCGGATAGATAATTATAATAACATCCTACATTGTTAATACATACATATCTATTTTTATTTTTACTTAAACACTCTTTTATAAAATGATAATCGGTTTCGTGAGTATTCATTTTCCATCTTATGTTTTTAATTATTGTGAGACTTGTAACAAACATAGCGGTGTCAATATGGTATAGTTTAAATTTATTCCCTGCTCGAATGTGTCTAATTTTTACTTGTTGACTAAAAGTATAAATATTTTCATCTTTAAATTTTTTATATATATTATAAAAATTTGGATGAATAATATTATCGTCGTCCAGAAAATAAACAAAACTATTATTCTTTTTTTCTTTAAGTAAATATTCTATTCCCGTATTTCTTTGGCCGCTTCCTCTAATGCTATTTTTTGTAAAGTTTAATAACTCAACTACGCTAGGGATGTTCTTAAATAAGTATGGATTTTTTTTTATGATTTTTTTGTCATAAACAATTATCCACTTAGTTACATAGTTCCAATTGATTGATTTAAAAATTTTACTTAAATTTTCTATTCTTGATACAGGGGTAATTATATAGAGTTTTTTTTTCATAAAATATTTTCATATTTTAGGGTTGTTTATTTAAATGCTTCTGGACCTCTAGTCATTGCTACGGCACCTGTTCTTGAGACACTAACAAGACCCAAAGGTTTAATAACTGTAATTAATTTATCAATTTCTCGTCTTAAAGCGGTTATCTGAATAACGAAAGACTTTTTTGATTTATCTAAGATTATGGAGTTATATTTTTTACAAATTTTTTTAACTTTTTCTTGATTTTTTGAAGAAGAAGCAATTTTAAATAAAGCAAGTTCTCTAAACAATATATCTGGATCGCTTCTATTAAAGTCAGCAACTTTATGTACACAAAGAAGTTTTCTTAATTGTAATTTAATTTGCTCTATAACTTCAGGAGTTCCAATTGATACAATTGTTATTCTAGATAGGTGTTTTAGTTTATCTACCTCAGCAACAGCTAAAGATTCAATATTATAACCTCTGCCAGAAAATAACCCTATAACTCTTGCTAAAACTCCAGTTTCATTATCTACCCAAACAACAATAATGTGATGATCAGATTTTCCAAGTTTTGTTGGTTCGCTATAAGCAGACTTTGATTTTGCCATTAAACTAAAGTTTTCCCTTCTGCTGAAATTTCTTCTTTGTCGTCTTCAGGTCCTAACAACATTTGATTGTGAGCTTTTCCAGAAGGAATCATGGGGTAACAATTTTCCATTTTATCTACCATACAATCAAAAATAACCGGTCTATCAGTATTTATCATTTCATTAATTTTTTCATCTAATTCGCTAGGTTTGGTTGCTCGAATACCAACACATCCATAAGCTTCTGCTAATTTTACAAAATCAGGTAAGGCAGCTGTGTAACTTTCTGAATAATTTTTTTCATGTAATAATTCTTGCCACTGCCTGACCATTCCCATGTATTCATTATTTAAAATAAAAATTTTAATCGGAAGTTTGTATTGAACGGCAGTAGACATCTCCTGCATAGTCATCAAAACTGATGCTTCTCCCGCAATATCAATTACTAATTTACCAGGGTGCGCAATTTGAACGCCTATAGCTGCAGGCAAACCAAAACCCATTGTACCTAGGCCTCCTGAAGTCATCCATCTATTAGGTTCGTCAAATTTATAGTGTTGGGCTGCCCACATTTGATGTTGGCCCACCTCAGTAGTTATATAGGTCTCTTTGTCTTTGGTTAATTCATAGAGTCTCTGTACAGCGTACTGAGGTTTGATAGTTTTATTACTATTTATAAAACTCAAAGATTTTTTCTCTCTCCATTTATTAATTTGTTGCCACCAATTTTTAATATTTTTTTGGTTAATATCGATAAAATTTTTATTTTTGGCTTTAAATCTCTTAATTAGATTTGATAGAAATATATTTACATCGCTTACTAAAGCTAAATCTACTTTTACATTCTTTCCAATCGAGGAGGGGTCAATATCGACATGAATTTTTTTTGATTTTGGAGAAAACTCATCAATCTTACCAGTTATCCTATCGTCAAATCTTGCTCCAATATTAATCATAAGATCACAATCATGCATGGCATTGTTGGCTTCATAAGTCCCATGCATACCTAGCATTCCTAAAAAATTAGAGTCGCTTCCAGGAAAAGCTCCTAATCCTTGTAACGTTGATGTAATAGGAAAACCTGTTATTGATACTAGTTCTCTTAATAATTTACTAGCCTCTGGTCCTGAGTTGATTACACCCCCACCGGTATAGAAAATGGGTTTAGATGATTTTTTCATCATTTCAATAAATTGATCTAATTCTTTTTCAGAAATTTTTTTCTTTTTAGAACCATTCAATTTTAAATTTTTATTTTTTTTAAACTCATATGTTCCTTTTTTAAATTGAATATCTTTGGGAATATCAACTAGCACTGGACCGGGTCTTCCAGAGGTAGCAACTTCGAAGGCGGTATGTAAAACTTTAGCTAGATCATTTACATCTTTAACTAACCAATTATATTTTGTGCATGGTCTAGTAATTCCAGTTGTGTCACATTCTTGAAAAGCATCTGTTCCAATTAAGTGCGTTGGAACTTGTCCACTAATACAAACTAACGGAATTGAATCCATATAGGCATCAGCTAAAGCAGTAACTACATTGGTTGCGCCTGGGCCCGAGGTAACTAAAACAACACCTGGTTTGCCAGAAGATCTTGCATATCCTTCTGCAGCATGACCAGCGCCTTGTTCGTGTCTTGCTAAAATATGTTTAATTGTTTTATGATTCTTTAATTCGTCATAAATAGGTAATACTGCACCTCCAGGATAACCAAAAATATATTCGACTTTTTGATCCTCTAAGGCTTTAAAAACAATTTCTGC
>Ga0115003_10002356_pt1 | contig 15770 bp, 13 predicted proteins | sample ArcticOcean_MG_C_7_FD_88736 | JGI IMG/M metagenome (GOLD analysis project Ga0115003, IMG submission 88736) | Marine microbial communities from western Arctic Ocean - ArcticOcean_MG_CB11_88 | ecosystem: Environmental > Aquatic > Marine > Oceanic | place: Arctic Ocean: Canada Basin | collected... | reverse complement strand
TGGCTCAGCTGCTGGCGTCGGACTGATCAACCAGCTCCGCAGCTCGGTTGGCGGGTAGAGCCTGATGTCGTCGCTCGCAAAATACGTCGGCACAAGTGTGATTTGGGCGTGTTCGACCGGTGTTGACACCAACGCTCCGCATTGATTGATAGGGAGGACGTCGGCCAAATACGGCACGAAACGTGCGCCGAGCGGATCGGTGGAGGGACGAAAGATCTCCACATCACTCGCATCGATAGCGCATCCGTACGCAGTCTGATGCGTACGTCGAAAATCGACAGAGTTTCAAACTGATGTTCTGACATGACGCCTCTTCCTCGAGTGGCCGCCCCCATGTGCATTGGCACCACGGAGCGAGAGGTTGAGTGTTCGTCGTGTAGCCGCTACGCCAATTTCTCGACGAAACCCTCAAGCTGTCGAAGGTTGCGGCATTCATAGACGCCATCAGTGAACGTGCCGTACTCGCCCACGATCGAGTCACCAGTGTTCCAGTAACTCTTGGGCTCGGGGTTCAGCCAGTACACGTGGCGAGCCTTCTGCTGGATCTCTTTGACCACCCAGCTTTGGCTGGCGTGATAGTTGTTGCGAGCATCGCCGAGCAGCAGGACCGTGGTCTTGGGAGTGATGTCCTTGCCGTACTTGTTCCAGAAGACTTCAAAAGCGTGGCCGTAGTCCGAGTGCCCGTCGACCCACACGACGTCGGCTTCAGTGTTGACGCGATGGATAGCTTCGGAAATGTCTTCGGTCGACTTGAAGTAGTCGGTCACTTCGTCGAGACCATCGATGAAAACGAACGAGCGGACCTTCGAAAACTGGCCCGAGATCGCATATACCAGCATCAGGGTGAACCGAGCAAAGGCTGCAACCGAGCCGGAGATGTCGGCGATAACCATCAACTCTGGCTTGGATGGACGGGGATATTTGAATTGAGGCTCCGCTGGCACGCCGCCGTAGCTGAGCGAATGGCGGACCGTGCTGCGGAAATCGAGCGGGCCCTTGCGGCCGTGCTTGCGCTTTCGGGCGAGACGCGCCGCGAGCTTGCGGGTGAGCGGCTGTAGCGACTTCTTGAGCGACACCATTTCGTCACGACTGGCGTGCATGAACTCGACGTCTTCGGGCAGTGGCTTGCGCAGTGTCTTGGCCATGGCCTCTGCACCCCGGTCAGCAACGAGTCGTCGTCGGATCTCGGCTTCGATTTCGCCCTTAAACTTTTCGATGCGGTCGGAGTACTCCTCTTTCTCCAACCGCTCTTCGAGTGTCGTCAGGTCGTCGGGCGCATCTTCGCGCGACTGATCCATCATCTTCTCGAGCATGCTGTCAAGGTCGAGGTTCCGGAGCGTGCGGTACAGGTAATAGGTGCCGCCGACCGGCCGGCCAGGCTCCATGCCAGCAAAACGCTGGACAGACTGTTTGGCCATTGCCCGCATCATGCCCTGATCACCGTTCATCAATGCCTGCATCAGCATTTGAGCGATCTCTTCGGGCGTCATCCCATCCATACCGCCCTGACCGCCGTTGCCGTCGGCGTTCTGCTGCTGCTCCTGCATCTCGCGCCACATCTCATCGATGTCGGAGTCGCCGTCGCCGTCACCAATCTTGTATTCCGGCCCGCGCAGGCTGAAATAGACCTCGAAAACAGTGTCGAAACTGCGCCAATGAGCGTGATTTTTGATCAAGGTTGCACCGAGGGCGTACTTGAACGCCTCCCGGTCTTCGATCGGAATGTGTTGGACGGCCTCCATCGCATCGAGATTCTCCGTGAGGCTGACGGGAAGGCCAGCGTTACGAAGTTCGACGACAAAGCCGTTAAGGAGTTTCAGCATTGGGGCAGACCCGAACAATCAGTCGTCGACCGACAGTTCCTTGGTGGCTTTCGCAATGTCGGTCTGGTACTTCAGCAAAATGTTGAGTGTCTCCTTGGCGATCTTTTCATCGATGGTGTCAATGTTCAGGATCATCAAGGTCCGCGCCCAGTCAAGCGTCTCAGAAACGCTGGGTGCCTTCTTCAGATCGAGCTGGCGGATCGAGCGAACGACCCGTGCAACCTGGTCAGCCAGGCTCGCAGTGATATTTGGAACCTTGGCAAGCACGATTTCACGCTCGCGATCCAGTTCGGGGTAATCGACGTGCAAGTACAGGCAGCGACGCTTCAAAGCTTCGGACAGCTCACGGGTGTTGTTCGACGTGAGGAAGACCAGTGGGATCTGCTTCGCAGTGATCGTACCCAGCTCGGGAATCGACACCTGGTAGTCGGAGAGGATCTCGAGCAACAGCGCCTCGGTCTCGACTTCGACACGGTCGACTTCGTCGATAAGGAGCACGACCGGCTCATCGGAGGTGATTGCCTCGAGCAGCGGACGGGTCAGCAGGAACTCATCGGAGAAGATGTCATCCTGGATGTCGGTCCAGTCTTCGGTGTTGTCGCCACGTTCGGTCTGGATGCGGAGCAACTGCTTCTTGTAGTTCCACTCATACAGAGCTTTGCTCTCGTCGAGGCCCTCGTAGCACTGCAAACGGATCAGCTTGGATCCCGTGATCTCGGCAATCGATTTGGCCAGCTGGGTTTTGCCGGTGCCGGCAGGGCCCTCGACCAGGACAGGCTTGCCGAGCTTGTCGGCCAAAAAAGCCACACTCGCAATGCCGTCATCGGCCAGATAGCTGACTTCCTTCAATGCATCACGGATGCTCTGAACGCTCTCGAAACGATCGCCACCATTGATTTCGGTACTCGTCATGAGCGCCGACGCTAGCCGTCGACCAGGTTGACCCCTCAATTGGAATGGCACTCAGACGACCGTCACAGTCCCGGCAACGGGGTTCAGAATGATCTCGGCTCCGTCGGGGATGTCGGTGAGGGCTCCGGCGACTCCGATCACAGCTGGAATTCCCAGCTCGCGGGCAATCACCGCTGTATGGCTGAGGAGGCCTCCACCTTCGGTGACCACTCCTCCGGCCATCGCGAGTACCGAGTTGAAGGTCGGCACCGTGAGTCGAGTCACGATGATGTCGCCCGGGTTTGCTCGTTCGAACGCCTCATCCGCATCAGCAACCACGCGAGCAATGCCCCGATACGACTCCGTTCCGACGCCGGTTCCGGAGAGCAAGTCGGTCTGATCGGCCGAGTCGAGCAGCGTCGTCACCAAGAGAATTGCGCGCATCATCTCCGGCATTCGACCCGGCAGGATGTCGATGTCAGGTGGTTCTTCCACCGGACCAAGCACGAGCGGAGCGTTCAGCGCACCCCACGCAAATCGTTCACGGTCGCGCATACCAAGCTCGGCGGCCAACGGATACTCGCTGCCTCCGAGCAATCCGACCAGCTCACCGATCGTCGCATCGAAGACATGTTCGAGTTCGTCGAGCGCACCGATCCTGACAAGTCGGCGACCCGCTTCGAGAATCACATGCCGGGCGATTCCGGCGGGCCATTCAACGGTGAGTGGCCCGTTCTCGTCGCGCAGCCCATAGAGCGTGCGAGCCTCGCCAACGAGGTTCGTGAACTCGGCTCTGTGTGATTGGTCGATCTGCTCAAGCAGTGAACTGAACGCGTGGTCGCCCGCAGTGTCAGCTGAGACGGCGGTGCGGCTGTGCTGGATGGAGGCAAGGATCACCTCGGGAAGCTCACGCAATGTCCGGTCACGGAGGTCATAACCGGTGGTGACGCGATTACCGAATTCGGCCAAGTACTCCTCGAGCAGTTCAGCCGCAACACCACTTGCCTCGCGCACGTCTCTGAGCGTTTCGGGCTCGGCCCCGACGCGGGCGAGTTCATCGGCAATCGCACCAACCGCACGAGCCGGTGCGCTCGTCGCGGGAGATGCACCCGCCAAGGTCGCCATGACGAGGCGCTCATCGAGACCCCAGTTGGCCGCAGCGACGAGGAGTCTGCCGATCGGCGCCAGGTCCGAGGTGTGGAGACGAAAGTGCAGCGCAGCCGCCCATTCGACATGGCGCCAAACTGTATTGAGATGTGTTGCGAGATCGGCATCAGCCAGCGACGTCGGGTCAATGTCGCCGAGCCTGCGGTTGGTTGCGTACAGTTTGGGCTTCCACTCGCGTTCCCAACGGGCAAACTCTTGCAGCCAGAAGCGCTCCTCAATCGCACGGATCGACTGCTTTGCCCGCCTACGAAATGCCGGATGGAGGCGGGTCACGAGCCAGAGCACCCATTTCGGCGGAGTTGGAAGATCCCGGCCCCCACTGACGAGCGCTGTCAACCGGCTGTACATCCGGCCGTTCACGAAGCCCACGTCGATGGTCTTCAGTGGCGCTCCCGCAAGGTCGAACCCTTCGCCCATGCCCGACGGCATCGCCATTTCCATGAGATCGCGCATCGGACGCGAGACCGTCGTCTCGAGATGGGCTGTGTCGAGTTTCCACGAACCCGGCCCTGGCGCAATCCACTCCGTCATGCACCCCAGTGTTGCAGACCGCATCATCTACGCTGACTGAAATGCCCGCCGTGTTCGAACGCAAGGCCGACGAGTTCGTCGACACGATGAACGACCTGCTCAACGAACTGTCAGGGCGCAACGACCATCGCGGTGACTGCACAATCGAGGCAGCAAATCTCGTGTCGGCCGTTATCGACGCTGACGGCCGCCACACGGACCAGGAATTAGATATGTGGGTCGAAACCCTCGGCCGCAAGCTCACCCCGCCGATGATCCTCACGCCGTCCCAGCTCCGCGACGACAACACGCTCGGCGGGTCGGCGCAGTGGCTCACGAAACCCAGCACAATGTTCGACCTTCTCGTCAAGGCCGACGCTCGTGATTTGAAGCGCCGGGCCAACGCCTATTACACCTATGCGCTCTCGGTCGCCCATGCAACTGCTGCCATCGACCTCGTGCCATCGACCGCCGAAATCAATGCGATCGATCGGTTCCGCACGACGATGCTGCACCTGATGGACAAGTACGGCGTGCCCCGTCCGGGCCAACCGAACGCGCCGGGGACAGCACAAACCTCCGTCGGGTCCATCCCTGCCGAAGCCCCGCAAGTCGAGCTTCCACCTGAACGTTCGATCGAGGAACTACTCGCGGAACTCGACGCGCTGATCGGACTCGATCATGTCAAGGCTGAGGTTCGCCGGCTGACGTCGCTGCTGCGGGTTCAGGAATTGCGAGCTTCTGCCAACCTCCCCGTTATTGAGACCAGCAAGCACCTGGTCTTTACCGGAAATCCAGGCACCGGCAAGACCACCGTCGCCCGACTGCTATCCCAAATCTTCCGCACCCTCGGCGTGGTCAGCAAAGGCCACCTTGTCGAGACCGACCGCTCCGGCCTCGTTGCAGGCTTCGTCGGTCAGACAGCGACGACGACCAAGCAGGTCATGGAGTCGGCACTCGGTGGAACGCTCCTCATCGACGAGGCCTACGCCCTTGCCCGGGGTGGCGAAAACGACTTCGGCCTCGAAGCAGTGGACACGATCGTCAAGTTCATGGAAGATCACCGTGACGACCTGTCTGTGGTCGCTGCTGGTTACCCCGCCGAAATGATTGAGCTGATCGACACGAACCCGGGCCTCAAGAGCCGTTTCACACGGACGGTTGAATTTCCCGACTACGACACCGAAGAACTCGTGGCCATCTTCGGCCTGATCAGCAGCAAGAAGGAATACCACCTCGACGAGAGCGGCGCCGAGGCGTTGCGCGTCGTGATCGAGGCCGAACCGCGCGGACGCGGCTTCGGCAACGCTCGCTTTACTCGCAACGTCTTTGAAGCCGCCATTGGCTACCACGCCCTTCGCCTCGCCGATGTCGTGGCCCCGACCGTCGAGCAACTGACGACGCTCATCGCGTCCGACATTTTGGGCGGCTGACGTGAGCTTTCACGACCGGTTCTCCACACCAAAAACTGCCAAGGCAATCCTGTCCTGGAGGATTCTGCTCGGGATAGCGGTCCTAGCGGGTTCGATGCTGTTCGGCATCTCGCCCGCAATCAGCATTGCGCTCGGAGTTGTTGCCTACAGCGCTTCGGTTGCCGCTGCGATGCCGCGCGACGGGCGGATTCGAATCGATCCATTCACTGTGCAAGAACCATGGCGCCAGTTCGTGCAGGGTGCGCAGCGATCGGCTGTCAAACTCCATCAGATCGTCGAAGGGGTAAGCGCTGGCCCGGTGCAGGTCCGCATGGCGTCGATCGTGGCCAAGCTTGATCGTGGGCTCGATGACACCTGGCAAATTGCACGTCGCGGCCATGACATCGACCAGGCCGTCCACCGAATCGATCCGACGGCACTCCGTTCGAAGCTTGCGACGCTGCAACAGCAGGGAGCGACCGACGCAATCGCATCGGTCGAAGGCCAACTCGAAAGCGTCGATCGCTTGAAGGCCCAGTCGACCAAGATGGCCAATACCTTGCGACTGGCTCAGACGCGCTTAGACGAGCTCGTCGCACGCGCCGCTGAAGCCGGCGTGGGAGCTGGCGACACCGACGCATACGAACACGACGTCGAGGATCTCGTTGTCGAGCTGGAAGGTTTGCGACAGGCAATCCAAGAGGTGCGGCCCGCGTGAGCCTGCTCAAGAGCAACCTCACCGTTGCTGCTGGCACTACGATCTCCCGTGTCACCGGGCTACTGAGGCTCAGCGTGCTCGCCGGGGTGGTTGGCGGCACAGCCCTCAACGACGCGTATATCAACGCCAACGAGAGCCCCAACATCGTTTACGAACTGCTCCTGGGTGGTGTGCTCTCGGCAACCCTCGTGCCACTGTTTTCGACGTTCGCCGAGGACGAAGACGACGAGTCGACCAATGTCGTGGTCACGACTGCTGTCGTGATGATCGTCGGGCTGACGGTGCTCGCCGTGCTCGCTGCCCCGCTGATTTTCCGGCTCTTCTCCTTGAACGTCGCTGATGGTGTTGACCCCGATCTGTTCCGCTCGGTCGGCACAACCTTGTCGAGAATTTTCTTGATCCAGATTTTGTTCTACGGCCTCACCGGCTTAGCCAACGCTTTCTTGAACAGCCGCCGGCGCTTCTTCGCTGCAGCGTGGAGCCCAGTCCTACCGAACCTGATCATCATTGTCTCGCTGCTGTCGCTGCCCGACCCGGTGAGTACCGGATGGGATCTGGCTGACGTCCTCGACAACCAACGGCTTCGTCTCACACTCGGGCTGGGCGCAACGCTCGGTATCGGCGCAATGGCCTTCGCTCTGATCCCTGCTGCGTTGGCAACGGGTTTCCGTTTCCGACCGGTCTGGAACCTCAAACACCCCGCGGTCAAAAAGCTGCTGAGCCTGTCGTTCTGGACGTTCGGGTTCGTCGGGTCAAACATCGTGGCCTTGATCGTGGTCCGCAACTTGACCGAGCCGGGCTCGAGCGGCACGTTCGCCTACTTTGCCGCGTTCACGTTCTTTGTGCTCCCGCAGGGCCTCCTGGGTGTCTCGATCGCCACAACCTTCCAGCCCGAACTCGCCCGATCGGTGGCCCGCAAAGACAAGGCGTCGTTCATCTCAACGATGTCGCTCGGTGTGCGGATGACTGCCCTTTTGACCATCCCAGCTGGCATCGGGCTATTCGTGTTGCGTCGTCCGCTTGTCGGCCTGGCGATCGAGAACGGGCGGTGCGACGCGGCATGTGGCCTCAGCGCCTCGCGAGCACTCGGCGGTTTTGCACTCGGGCTCGGAGCCTTCTCCATCTACTTCTTCGTGTTACGCGGTTTTTACGCCCACAAGGACACCAAGACCGCTTTCAAGGTCAACGTCGTCGAGAACTCGATCAACATCGTGCTCGCGCTCATCCTCGTTGGTTCCTACGGCGTACTCGGCCTCGGCGCAGCGTACGCAATTGCCTATATGTTTTCGGCGTTCTGGGTCCTGCAGATCCTGAGCTACAAGGTTCCTGGCTTCGAAGTCCGACCGATCCTCCAGAGCCTCTGGACAATGATCGTCGCCGGCGCGGTGATGGGCGAGGCGGTCTGGTTCATCACCCGCAACGTGGGCGGTAATGCTGGCCTCGACGCACTTTTGCGGCTGGTCGTTGGCGCAGTAGTCGGAGTGATCGTGTACTTCGGATTGCTTGCGTTGATGGGTGCGCCGGAACTGACCGCGCTAAAGCGTCGGCTCCTTTCAAAGAGCAGCCGCAGCACATCCACGTATTAGGGTGTTTGCCATGTTCAAGTACATCAAGAAGCAGTGGAAGTACCTCGTTGCGAAGTTGACCGGCCAGTTCAACGAGAACGCAGACCCCAAGGTGCAACTCGAACAGGCCATTGGCTCCGCCCAAACCCAGCACAAGCAGCTCAAAGAGCAGGCCGCCAACGTCATCGCCGGTCAAAAGCAGGCGGAGATTCGCCTGAACAAGAAGATGACCGAGCTTGAAAAGCTCAACGGGAACGCCCGCCAAGCACTGATCATGGCCTCCGATGCCCAAAAGGCTGGCAACGCCGAGAAGGCCGCTCAATACACGAGCGCCGCCGAAACTATTGCCGACAAGCTCCTGTCGATCGAAGCCGATGTCGAGAGCCTCAAATCAATGGTGCTCGAATCTGCCCAGGCATCTGACCAGGCCAAGGCGGCAGTTAAGCAGAACAGTCGTTTGCTTCAGGAGAAGATCTCCGAGAAGTCCAAGCTGCTCAGCCAGCTCGAGCAGGCCAAGATGCAAGAAGAGATGAACTCGGCAATGAGCTCGCTGACCGAGACCGTCGGCGACGATGTGCCGACACTCAACGAGGTCACCGAGAAAATCGAAGCGCGCTACGCCAAGGCCAAGGCCTCGGCCGAGCTCAACGAGGTTGGCGTCGAAAGCCGTGTGCTCGAAATCGAGCAAGCCACCGCCAACGTGCAAGCGCAGGGCCGCCTCAGTGAGTTGCGTGCCGAACTGGGCCTCGACGCGATCGATTCCGCGCCGACCCAGGCACTTCCCGCAACCGAGGCCTGATCACGCCGCTCCGGCTCTGTGAGCACAGCCGGGAAAGGCGTTTACTCGAAGATGACGAGGTCGTCGCGGTGGACAACATGTCCAATACCCGAGAGCCCTGCGGCACCGACCAGCTCGATACTGCCCATCGAGACAAGCCCTCGGGCGAACACAGTGCCGCCCGCGCTGATCTCAACGACCGCTCCTGACTCGAATTCGCCTGCGACGCTCGTGACGCCGGCCGGAAGCAGGCTTGTCGGTCGATCCATCAGCGCCATGCGAGCCCCAGCGTCGACGAAGATCGCTCCCGCCGGTTCGGCGGCGAAGGCAATCCAGAGCTTGCGGGCCGCCAGCGTGCGGTTGTGCGCTTCGAAGGTCGTTCCAACGAGTTCGTCAGACACCGACCCAGACAGCACGCCCTTGCGACTCGCATGTGCAATCACCGATCGAATACCTGACCATGATGCCATCCGTGCCGCAACAAGTTTGCTTGCCATACCACCGCTCCCCCGGCCGCTTCCGCCGGCGTCGGCGTCGATTGACAGCAACGGGTCGTCATTACGCACCAGCGGTACCAGGGTGGCGCTGCTGTCAGTCCGCGGATCGGCCGTGAAAACTCCATCCATGTCGGTCAGTAACACCAACACGTCGGCGTGGACACTGTTGGCGATCATCGCTGCGATGCGATCGTTGTCGCCATATCGCAGCTCGTCATTTGCAATCGCGTCGTTCTCGTTAACGATCGGGACGCAGCCGAGTTCAAGCAACCGGTTCATCGTCGAGCGTAAATGCAAATACTGATTGCGCATGACGAAGTCCATCGAGCCGACCAATAGTTGTGCACCGACCAAACCGTGACGGCCGAGTTCTTGGTTGTACGCCTCGACCAGGCGACTCTGGCCTGCTGCAGAAATTGCCTGCAGTGTCGGCATATCCCCAGGGCGTTCGCTGAGACCGACCGCCGCGACTCCAGCAGCAACTGCACCGGACGACACAACGATTACCTCGTGGCCTTGCTTGCGGAGATCGCTGACCTCGTCGCAGAGTTTGGCAATGGCGGCACGTTCGATCGCACCCTTGGTATCGGTGATCGATGCCGTGCCGATCTTGGCAACGACCCGCATCAGATGTCCGGTGAGTAGCCGAAACTGAATTCGCCAATCCAGATGACGTCGCCTTCTTCGGCTCCCGCCTTGGCGAGCATCTTGGGCACGCTCAGGCGTTCGAGCCGGTGGTCGATGTAGGCGAGTGCCTCGGGCGTCGTGACATCGTTGAGTGCGACGACGCGCTCGACTTCCTTGCCGACGAGGCGGAACTCGCCTTCACCGACGATTTCGACTGCTGCGCCCTTTGCCTCGGGGCGGATCGTCACGACGCCTTCGGCATGCTGGACAGCTTGGCGCGCATCGTGCACGGCCATTGCCATTTTGCCGACCAGCTCACTGAGGCCCTGCCGTGTCACCGACGACATGATGTCGCCCGTCCAACCAAGCAGTTCGAGTTCGTCGGCCTGGATGGCGTCGGCCTTCGTTCCGACGACGAGACGTGGACGTTCGAGGAGGTCGGGCTGATACTGGCCGAGTTCCTTGAGGAGAATCCGTTCCTGCTCTTGCGGCGATACACCATCCATGGGTGCGAGGTCGACCATGATGCAGAGCACCAGGGCCCGCTCGATGTGGCGGAGGAATTGGTGCCCAAGCCCCTTGCCCTCGCTTGCTCCTTCAATGAGGCCTGGAATGTCAGCCACCACGAATTCGGTTGCTTCATCGAGCTGCACAACACCCAAGTTCGGTTCGAGCGTCGTAAACGGGTAGTTCGCAATCTTCGGCTTCGCCTTCGAGATCACGCTGATCAGGGTGGACTTTCCAACGTTCGGGAATCCAACGAGTGCGACGTCGGCCATCAGACGAAGTTCCATCTTGAGCCAACGTTCTTCGCCGTGCTCGCCCTGTTCGGCAAAGCTTGGAGCGCGCCGCTTATTCGACAGGAACTTGGCGTTACCGCGGCCGCCGCGGCCGCCTCCGACAACAAGCCAGCGGTCACCATGGTTGACCAATTCGGCGAGCAGGGCGCCCGTGTACAGGTCAGAGATGACAGTACCGATCGGCACGGCGATCTCGAGTGACTCACCACGCCTGCCGTGCATATCTTTGCCCTTGCCGTGCACGCCATTTCCGGCTTTGCGGTGCGGGTAGTCGCGAAAGGCCAGAAGGGACGCCACATTGTGGCTTGCGACGAACCAAATGTCGCCGCCGTTGCCGCCGTCGCCACCATTCGGGCCTCCGTATACAACTGGTCCTTCACGGCGGAAGCTGATACAGCCTGCTCCGCCATCGCCTGCCTTCACGTTCAATTGGCATTCGTCGACGAACTGGGACATCTGCATAAGGCTAACGCCGTACGATGCATGCGATGGATGACCTGCCGTACCTTGACTCGGCCGACGAGCGGGCTGACCGCTGGGCGTCAACCATGGCGGGCCACGATCGAGACGACATTGTTCTTGCTCACGCCGACTCCAGCGCCGAAATCGGGACAACGAAAATCCTCATTCGCGAGGAACGCGAAAGTCACGAAGATGCCACCCTTGCCGAATTCGCAACTCGTGCGCACGGTGCTGGCAACCGGGCGGCCGAAGAAGCCCCCGATCCGCATCGCACCTGCTTCGAACGCGACCGCGACCGTATTCTCCACGACACCTCGTTTCGTCGGCTCGCCGGCAAAACGCAGGTGTTCGTCTTTCCCGAAGACCATCAGCGCACAAGAATGACCCACGCGCTCGAAGTGACCCAAGTCGCACGGTCGGTTGCGCAGGCACTGGGCCTGAATGTTCCCCTCGCCGAGGCAATGGCGATTGGACACGACTGCGGGCACGGTCCTGGCGGCCACGCCAGCGAAGATGCGTTGTCGCCATACCTTGTCGGCGGGTTTGACCACGCCCTCTGGGGTGCCGACGTCACGTTGCAGCCGCTCAACCTGTGCGTTGAGACGCTCGATGGCATCCGCAACCATTCGTGGAGTCTCCCGGCGCCGCAGACTCCAGAAGGTGAAGTCGTCTCGTGGGCGGACCGCATTGCGTACGTCTGTCACGACTTCGAAGACGCCGTCGCGACGGGCATCGTCACCGAGGAAATGTTGCCCGACATCGTCGCCGAGCGATGCGGGCGCGATCGGTCGTCACAGCTCGGCGCCTTCGTCCGAGCAATGATCACAGCAGCCATAACATCAGGCCGAGTCGGCATGATGCCCGACGCCGCTGAGGCCCTTGCAGCGTTCCGCAAATTCAACTACGAGCATATTTACCTCCGGCCAGCAAGCACCCGCCAAGCCGACTCAGTCATCGCGCTGCTGCGGGCGCTGGTCGAGCACTACGCCGACCGCCCGCATTCACTTCCGATCCAGACCACGCGGGCCGTTCTCGGCGACCAGGTCGAAGTCAGCCACATCGATGCAGGTAGCGACGAAGCGCTCAAGGCATCAGTCGCCTACGTGGCCGGTATGACCGACCGGTACGCATGCCAGCAGGGCATCACGCAGCTGAACTGGGATCGTGCCAAGCTGCCGTTCGCCATCGGCATCTCAGCGTAAAAACAGGGCTCGAATACCGAGGCCCATAATGAACAGCGATCCGCAGCCGTATAACGCGTACTGCTTGTCTTTGATAAACGGGCTCGTCCGATAGCTGTAAAGAATCCCGACGGCGACGATCGTCGTGAAACCGTACAACGCATGAAAATCCTCGAGCTCAAGCTCGTAGCGGCTCACGAGCAACACGCCGACGATCGCTGCGGCAAAGACTGAGATCTGAGCGACCCCAATGGCCCACCACAACCCAGAACGCCGCAGAATCGGCACATACTGCGCCGCCATCGACCAGCAGCCAACGAGCGCATTGCTGACGATCAAGAACCATCCCAGCTGGGTGTGCAGATTTTGGAGGGTCTGCATCAGGTCGGGTCAGCACAGTTCGGGCCGCCGATGATTTGCACCACCGGTGAGTCGTCAGCAAGGCCGGCAACGAATCCTCGGAAGTTGTCGTTGACAACAAAGTTAGGAGGCACAAAGTCGTCTGCAGGATTGATCACGAGGCCGGGATATACGGATTCGACTTCGATGATCGGGGTGCCCAGTCCGACACCTTCAACGGTCAACAGGCCTGCCGGCGTCGCATCGACCTGAACGGCGTCGACGCCGTCGAAGCTGTACTGGCCGTACGCGAACGAGAAGAAATGGCGACGCCCTTGCAGCACCTTCGACACGTCGCCGAAGGTGAGCTGCAAAGCGCCCCATGACACGATGCGCAGCTCGGTACCGGAGCAGGCGCTGATTTCAAACGGGTCAACCCAGCCGGTGTCGCCGGTCGCTGCCCCAATGAACGAACTCAGGTAGGTAATGACCCCGTCCGGAGCGCCGGTGAATAGTGCAGCGCCGATGCCGTCATCGCTGAGTCGAAGCGCATCAACAATTGCAGGCGCCCCCGGCACGGTCGTGGTCGGAATCGTTGACACGACGAGCCCTGTCGAGGTGGTTTGCGGCGCCAGTGTTGTTGTCGCCACGAGAGTCGTTGTCGTTTCCTCGACAAGTCCTGATTCGCGAGGGACCTCGGTGGTCGACGGCACAGTTGTCATCGTGGGCAGCAGCGTGAGCTTGGTCGAGGTGGTCTGCAATGCATTGCGGTCCTCGCTGCCGCTACAGGCAACAAATACAGCGCATGCAACGAGGACGCGACCGATGCGTTTCATTGACACATCTTGTCTGCCCAAAGAGCCGAATAGGTGGAAGTCAGTCGAAGAGCCAGCCACGCTGCATCGGCGGCGCAACGCCCCGCTCGATGTACGACTCAGTTCCGAACATGACAGCAAATGCTTGAGGCGGCATTTCGAGGAAGAACGATTGGTCGCTGATCTGGCTTCGGTGGCAGGTGATCGCTGCTCGTTTCTGATCGACGTAATCGGTCACGTCGACCTCGAGGGTCAGCTCGTCTTCGGGCATGCCGAATGGATTTCCGTCGTCAGCTGGGCCAGCCGGGTCGAACAATTCGCCATCGTCATTGCCTTGAGGCGGCGTCGTTCCTGACTCCATCACTTGCTGCATCATCGTGACCACTCGGTCCCGGTTCATTGTGGCCTGGAAGAGCCGCATGCTGCTGCCTTCTGCAGCAATGACATCGGCAGCGGCGTTGCCAACCTGGTGCACCTTGATGTGATCCGGGTGGCCGTAGTTGCCGTGCCAGTCGTAGGTGGTGACGACATCGGCGTTCTCCTCTCGGAGTACCCCGGCGAGCCGTTCAGCCGCTTCATCAAGGTTGGCGCGCAGAAAGCTCTCGGGGTCGCTGTTCTGATCCCAACCGGTCATCCCCGAATCCTTGTAACCGAGGAAGACGACCCGGTGCGCCCCGAGTGCCTCAATTGATGCCTCGGTTTCCTTGCGTCGGCGATCGACGAGAGTCTCACCGTCAGCTAGATCATCGGGCACTTCGCCGTGGTCGCCATTTGTTGCAACGACGAGCACAACACGGTGCCCTTCAGCAGCGGCACGCGCCATCGCGCCGCCTGTGGCGATGGCCTCGTCGTCGGGGTGAGCATGAAAACAGACCAGTGTCGACATCAGCGACAGTGTCGCAGCGTCAGCTCCGGACAGCTACATCCAGAAAAATCAAGCCGACGCTGCACCCTTCGGGCAAGCCCGGATTGTCATTCGGCGTGTCGTACTGCGCCCGACTCGAGTAGCTGGCCAACCCGTTCAGCGTCGACGCCCCAATCAGCAAGCACATCACGCGTGTGTTCACCAGGATGCGCGGGAAGCTGCGTGACCTCGGCTGCTGTTCGGCTAAATCGCGGCGCCGGTGCCGGCTGAACGGTGCCGCCAAGTTCGATAAAGGTCTGGCGCTCAACGTTGTGCGGATGCTGCGCTGCTTCAGACATCGTGAGCACCGGTGCGAAACACACGTCGGTCATTTCCATCAGTTCGCACCATTCGTCACACGTTTTCGTCTTGAACAGCTCGGCGATCCGAACCTTGAGTTCGGGCCATTGAGTGGCGTCCATTTGGCGGGCGAACTGGTCGTCGCCTTCGAGACCCGTGAGCCGCATCAGTTCGGCGTAGAACTGCGGCTCGATCGAACCAATGGAGATGTACCGACCGTCGGAACATTCATACACGTCGTAGAAGTGAGCACCGGTGTCGAGCAGATTCGTGCCCGGATTCTGCTCGTCGAAGATGCCAGCAGCCTTCATCGACCAAAACATCGTCATCAGCACAGCAGTCCCGTCGACCATGGCCGTGTCGACGACTTGGCCCTGGCCACTCGTCTGGGCTTCAAGCAGCGCTGCAACAACGCCGAGCGCGAGGAACATGCCGCCGCCGCCGAAGTCGCCAACCATGTTGAGCGGCGGGACCGGAGCCTCGCCGGCCCGACCGAAGTGAGCAAGTGCCCCGGCAAGCGAGATGTAGTTGATGTCGTGGCCGGCAGCGTGGGCGTACGGCCCGTCTTGGCCCCAGCCGGTCATCCGACCAAAGACCAGCTTCGGGTTACGTTCAAGGCAAACGTCAGGCCCCGCTCCGAGGCGTTCCATGACACCAGGACGGAACCCTTCGATCAGCCCATCAGCTGACTCGACGAGGTCGAGCAATGTTGCGAGACCGCCAGGGTGTTTCAGGTCGATGGCCACGTTGCGGCGGCCGCGCAGGCTGACATCGCCTGCAGGCTTGTCCGGCGTCGGCCCGCGAACAGCCCCGGTACGTTCGACGCGAATGACCTCGGCGCCAAGGTCAGACAGGAGCATGGCCGCGAACGGGCCCGGTCCAATCCCGGCAATTTCGATGATGCGTTTTCCTGCGAGTGGGCCCATGATGATCTCCTTCAGACTGTGATGCTGATATTGCTGATATTGCTGATATTGCTGA
>Ga0115003_10002355_pt1 | contig 15773 bp, 14 predicted proteins | sample ArcticOcean_MG_C_7_FD_88736 | JGI IMG/M metagenome (GOLD analysis project Ga0115003, IMG submission 88736) | Marine microbial communities from western Arctic Ocean - ArcticOcean_MG_CB11_88 | ecosystem: Environmental > Aquatic > Marine > Oceanic | place: Arctic Ocean: Canada Basin | collected... | reverse complement strand
GACGACAGGTCTTCGCGTTGTTGGGTGTTGAGGTCCAACTGGCTGGGTGGAAGCATCCAGATATCAGCATCAAGGCCAGATTGATGGCTGGCGTGGCCGGTTAACATTGGACCGCCGCGCGGCTGGCTCATGTCACCAACATAAAGCCCGTCCCAACCAGGGAGTGTCGCGGCAAAGTGTGACAGGTCTTGGATGAAATCAACCGTCCGAGGCTGTGCCCAGTTGCGGTTGCGCGACAGGCGCATCGCTTGCCATGTTGCGCCCGTTTCAGGCAGTTGCACGGCTCCTGCTTGGCAGCCACGCGCGTATCCACCGATGGGTTGCGCCGGCTGGGATGATCCCGTCGGGACATATCCAAACAGGTCCTTGGCAACGCGATTGTCGCCCGCATTTTGCGTGCTGATGCTGGCCTTAGCGATCTGCGCTGGTTCTTTGTCCCCGCCGCATGCAGCGAGGCTGGTAATAAGGGCGACTGTTAGGCTTAGGCGGACCATTCTGCACTGTCTCCGTCTTTGTTGACCCACCGTAGCAAGATCAGTCCAATAATAAATAGGAAGATCACGGGAAGGAAGCCAAGCTGCGTGTTTCCGCTGATGATGGTGAACAGGGTGATCAAAGCAGGTGCTAGGAATGCAGTGGCTTTGCCTGTCAGCGCGAAAAGGCCGAAGGCCTCGGTCGGGCGCTGTGGATGTGCGTGCCGGACCATCATGGACCGTGACGCTGCATAAAGTGCGCCACCCGCGCCGCCGATACCTGCACCGCATACAAAGAAGATAATGTCGGGAATGTTAGAACCCGCGGCCAGTGGAACCCCAAACACCTGTTCGCGTGACATGCCAACGATGATTGTGGACACGCCGATCAGAACCCAAACGCAGACGCGGATCACCGGTTTTGGCCCATAGCGTTGATCGCAAAGCCCGCCGATCCAAGTCGCGATCGCGGCTGCAATGGCAGCAATAATCCCAAATACGCCGATCTGGATCGTCTCCCAATCGAGCACCAGCGCTGCATAAACGCCGCCAAATGCATAAAGCGCATTCAGCGCGTCGCGGTAGACCATGGAACCGAGCAGAAAGTTAAATAGGCTTTTGCGTTTGTAGACGGATTTCAACGTCACCCACAGGTTTGCCAGTGCGGTGCCCAACGCCGGTTTCGTGTCTTTGGCAGATGGCGTGTCGCGGACCCAGAGGAAGAATGGGATCATGAAAATGGCGAACCAGATGGCGATGAACGGACCAACGGACCGTGTGCCTTCGCGCATGTCAGGGTCGAGGCCAAACAGCGGTGGGTTGCCCAATAGGGTCACGCCTGCATCGCTTTCGGCCAATAGCAAAAGCATGGCGAACAGTGATACCACGCCGCCCCAATAGCCAAACGCGGCGCCTGATCCTGATATCCGCCCGACTTCTTCGTTGGTGCCAAGCGATGGTAAAATTGCGTTCACGAAATTCAACGCACTTTCGGCAGCAAAGAAGCCGACGTAAAAGATGAATAGCATCCACAGCAGGTTTGCCCCGTCGGGTGTCAGTCCCCATAGCATCGCGGTTGCGACCACGTAGATAATGGAAAAGAACGCGATCCACGGCATTTTGCGCCCAGAGGTATCTGCGAATGCCCCAAGTATGGGCGCAGAAATGGCGATCAGGATACCTGAAATGGTTTGCCCAACGCCCCAGATTGATTGCGCTTGTGCGTCAGCCGCATCCGCGGACATGCCCGAACCAAGGTAATATTCAGCAGCAACAGCCGCGAAATAGGGGCCAAAGATGAACGTCAGGCCAAGCGTGTAAAATGGCTGCGTTGCCCAATCAAAGGCCATCCAGCCCCAGATGCGTTTCTTTTGCGTGATGGCCATGTATCCGTCCCCTTATTCCCCTGCGGTAATAAGACACAGTATTTGGCGGCAGTGGCAAGCAAACGTTGCCTGCCCTTGCGTTAATCTTGGCCCAGCTGTGGCGGCCAAACTCGTGTCGCATCGGCATCGATCCAGTTTTGCACCCAATCGGGCAGGGCGGGCGATGTGACGTCTTGGCCCATCGCTTCAATGATCCGCTCTGGTCCGACAATTCCGTTTTTGTCGGTGACGGCGGCGCGAAATAGCGCTTGGACCGCACATTCGCCGCCAATCCAGATGTTGTGTTCAAGATACGCGAACCGCGCGTCCCATCCGATCGCCTGACTGACCAGCTTGAACCGCACGAAGGGCCTGATCCGCTTGCGGTAACGCACAGAGTTACCTGCCATGGTCAGCCCCCAGCCTTTGGCCTTAAGCGCGCCAAGCAAGCCAGACCGCTTCGCCAACACAGTGCGCCCCAGGTCAAGGATTGTCAGAATGCGCCCATTGTTCATTTCCATGAATGCATCAAGGTCTTGCGGCCAACAGCGGTGGTACGACACATGCTTGCCAGTGATCGGCAGGGCGGGTGCATTGCGATGAATGAACAGTTCTTTGGCGAGGCGGATGAAAGGATACATGGGACTACTTTGCTGATGTTTAGTTTTACATAGGTGAAGTGACGTTAACGTCAACTTGTTACCTAAGGGTAAGGTGTCTCTTGTCGGGACGCTGATCAGCACATAGATACGCGTAAACCTATTGAAAGGCCCGAGATGCAATCTTTGTTTGATATCCTGATGCTGCTGCTAGGCGTCGCCCGCACCCTAATTTTCACCTACTTTATCATGAGCTGGCTGATCAGCTTTGAAGTGTTGAACGTCCGTCAGCCGTTGGTCGGGCAAATCTGGCATACTTTACAACGTATTCTGGAGCCGATTTATGGACCGATCCGTCGCTTTCTGCCGAATATGGGTGGGATTGACCTGTCACCAATCGCGGCACTGCTGGGACTAGAGGTGATCCGCATAATTTTGATCAACAATCTTTCGTTGTTTTACTAGAAATTTACATTAACTGAACGCTTGTTCAAAAAATGATTTGACGGATGGCTTACCCCCGCGACAGTATAGTTGTTGGGGCAGGTATCGCGTTGGTGTGATTTCGGTCCCGGTGTTGGTTTAGGTCGACGGGGGAGGATCGTTTCACATGACAACAGATCAGCTGCATTCTATTCCAGAGCTTTTAGCGCGCAACGTGGCATCGTTTGGTGACAAGCCTGCGTACCGCGAAAAAGAATTTGGCATCTGGCAAAGCTGGACTTGGACACAAGCCGCCGCCGAGATCGACGCGTTAGCCGCAGGGTTGCTGACCCTTGGTGCTGTGCCTGACGATCATATCGCGATTGTGGGCCGGAACCGTCCTGCGCTGTATTGGGTGATGGTTGCTGCGCAGCGTATCGGCTGTGTCCCCGTTCCGATGTATTCAGATGCCGCCGCAGAAGAGATGGCCTATGCGCTGGACCATTGTGGTGCCCGCTTTGCCGTTGTCAGCGACCAAGAGCAGGTCGATAAGATCGCGGATATCCGTGAGGGCCTGACTGGATTAGAGCATATTATCTATCTGGATGGGCGCGGTCTGCGCAAATATGACCACGGCGCCATGACCAGCTATGGTGATGTGCAAGCCGCTGGCCGTGCTGCCGAATTGTCGGTGCGTCTGGATGAATTGTCTGCCGCACGCGGTTACGATGATACATGTGTGATGCTGTATACGTCTGGCACCACTGGCCGCCCCAAAGGCGTTGTGTTGTCCAACCGAAATGTGATCGAGACATCCAAAAATTCATCTGACTTTGACGGGCTGCGCGTTGGCGAAGAGGTTTTGGCCTATCTTCCGATGGCGTGGGTTGGCGATTTTATCTTTTCGATCGGTCAATCCATGTGGACAGGGTTCTGCGTCAATTGCCCTGAATCCGAGGCCACAATGATGACCGATCTGCGCGAGATTGGTCCGACGTATTATTTTGCGCCACCGCGTGTGTTTGAAACTCAGTTGACCCAAGTCATGATCCGCATGGAGGATGCGGGGCGCGTCAAGAAATGGCTGTTTGATCATTTCATGGCCGTCGCCCACCGCGTTGGCCCTGATCTGTTAGACGGCAAACCCGTGGGCGGGTTGTATCGGTTGCGGTATGCGCTGGGCAACCTGTTTGTGTTTGGTCCGCTGAAAAATACGCTTGGCCTTAGCCGTGTGCGCGTTGGGTATACGGCAGGCGAGGCGATTGGGCCCGAGATATTCGATTTTTACCGCTCGCTTGGGATTAATCTTAAGCAGCTTTACGGCCAGACCGAGGCGACGGTGTTTATCACCCAGCAACCTGATGGTGAGGTCCGGTCTGATACTGTTGGTGTCCCTAGCCCTGGTGTGGAGTTAAAGATCGCTGAAAATGGCGAGGTGTTTTACAGGTCACCTGGCACGTTCATGTCGTATTATAAAAACCCTGAAAGCACCGCATCGACCAAGGATACTGAGGGCTGGGTTGCGACGGGCGATGCTGGATTTATCGAGGAAGGCTCGGGTCATTTGCGTATCATTGATCGTGCCAAAGATGTTGGCCAAATGGTCGATGGCCGTTTGTTTGCGCCGAAGTACGTCGAGAACAAGCTGAAATTTTATCCCAATATCCTAGAGGCGGTCGTGTTTGGTGCAGGGCGTGAATACTGCACCGCATTTATCAACATTGACCTAACTGCGGTGGGCAATTGGGCTGAGCGTAACAACATTGCTTATTCATCGTATCAGGAATTGTCACAGCATCCGCAGGTCTTGGGCCAGATCGAGGCGCATGTGTCAGAGGTGAACACGTCCGTTGCGTCTGATCCGATGTTGGCAGGCTGCCAGATACACCGGTTCCTTGTATTGCATAAGGAACTGGATGCCGATGACGGTGAAATGACCCGCACGCGCAAGGTGCGCCGCGCTGTGATTGCTGATAAGTTTTCTGATTTGATTGCCGCACTTTATAGCGATGCGACCGACGTTTATACCGAAACGGAAGTCACATATGAGGATGGTCGCAAGGGCCAGATTACAGCGACGTTGGATTTGCGCGATGCTGTGGTTGCTGCCGAGCAGGTGGCGGCATGACGGATTGTCGCTCGTGCAAGCACGTCGCCCCACCCGCCATCCCATCATCTGTGGAGATTTTCCATGAAAGATAGTTATATCACGCCAGACGGCCGCACGATTGGCGGTGTGCTGATGGATATGCGCGGCATCACCTTACGATTTGGTGGTGTCGAGGCGATCAAGAACATCAGCTTTGACATTCGCGAGGGTGAAATCCGCGCGATTATTGGCCCAAACGGCGCAGGTAAGTCGTCGATGTTGAATGTCATCTCGGGGTTTTATCATCCGCAAGATGGCGAGGTTTGGTTCCGTGCCGCCAAGCGCCCGACAATGCGGCCTTATGATGTTGCGCGCCAAGGCATCGCCCGTACGTTCCAAAATATCGCTCTGTTTGAGGGTATGTCTGTTTTGGACAATATCATGTGCGGTCGATTGACTCATATGAAGACCGGCATTTTTTCGCAGGCGATCTGGCATGGTGCAGCGCAGCGTGAAGAGGTCGAAAACCGCGAGGCTGTTGAGCGTATAATTGATTTTCTTGAAATTCAGGCCATTCGCAAAACCCCTGTGGGTCGGTTGCCTTACGGTCTGAAGAAGCGTGTCGAGCTGGCTCGTGCCTTGGCCGCAGAGCCAAAGCTGTTGCTGTTGGACGAGCCGATGGCGGGCATGAACGTCGAGGAAAAAGAGGACATGAGCCGCTTTATTCTTGATGTGAACGACGAATTTGGAACCACGATTGCGCTTATTGAGCATGACATGGGCGTGGTCATGGACCTGTCAGACCGTGTGGTCGTGATGGATTATGGCCGTAAGATTGGCGATGGCACACCAGACGAGGTGCGCGGCAATCAAGAGGTAATCGATGCTTATCTGGGCGTGGCCCATGATTAAGGGAGACAACAATGTCGGCTGATTTTCTATATGGCATCGAGGTCATTCTAAACGGCCTGATGGCCGGGGTGCTTTATGCGCTGGTCGCATTGGGTTTTGTGTTAATCTTCAAGGCGTCGGGCATCTTTAACTATGCCCAAGGCGTCATGGCCTTGTTCGCAGCCCTAACATTGGTCGGAATCATGGAAGGCCAAGTGCCGTTTTCCCATATAATAAACGCGATCTTTGGCACCAAGATCCATCATTTTGGCTGGCATGTACCCGCGTTGTTGGCGATTTTCCTGACGCTATGTGTGATGGTTGCCTTTGCTTGGGCCGTACAAAAGTTCGTTTTCCGACATCTGGTCGGCCAAGAGCCGATCATTTTGTTCATGGCGACCATTGGCCTCGCGTATTTCCTTGAAGGTATGGGTGATCTGATGTGGGGGTCCGATATCAAGACCTTGAAAGTAGGCTTGCCGCAGGGTGGATCGCGCTGGATCGAGGATATGACGTCTGGCCTTGGCGGCAATGATTTCTACGGCTTCTTTATAGATAAGCTGGATATGGTCGCGACTGTCGTGGCGGCGATCCTTGTGATGAGCCTGATCGCGTTTGCGCAGTATTCCAAGCAAGGCCGCGCGATGCGTGCTGTGGCCGATGATCACCAAGCGGCCCTGTCGGTTGGTATCTCCCTCAATTTTATTTGGGTGCTTGTGTGGTCGTTGGCGGGGCTTGTGGCTCTGGTGGCGGGTGTCATGTGGGGCGCGAAATCTGGCGTGCAGTTCTCGCTGTCGTTGATCGCGCTAAAGGCCCTACCGGTACTGATGCTGGGTGGGTTTACGTCCATTCCGGGGGCCATTGTTGGTGGCCTAATCATCGGTGTGGGTGAAAAGCTATTTGAATATACCATTGGCGGCATGATCGGCGGCGCGACTGAAAACTGGTTCGCCTATGTATTGGCGCTTATCTTCCTCGTGTTCCGCCCACAGGGTCTGTTTGGGGAGAAGATCATTGAACGGGTTTAATATAGGAGGCTCCCATGTTTTATCGTGAAGCCGGAGATTTTAAGACCTCGTATGAGGCGGACAGTCAGACGTTCCCGATTAAGTTTGACCGCTATAGGTTTTGGGTGATGCTTGCTGTTGCCTATTTGGTCATCCCGTTCATCATCAACGATTATTGGGCCAACGCGATTTTGGTGCCGTTTCTAATTTACACGATTGCCGCGATTGGGCTGAATATTCTGACCGGATATTGCGGGCAAGTTAGCCTTGGTACGGGCGGCTTTATGGCTGTCGGGGCTTATGCGATGTACAAGCTGATGACGTCGTTCCCGGATGTATCTGTCGTAATCCATGTCATATTGGCCGGTGGGATCACCGCCGTTGTTGGGGCGGCCTTTGGCCTGCCAAGTTTACGGATTAAAGGGTTTTATCTGGCCGTGGCCACGCTGGCGGCGCAGTTTTTCCTTGTTTGGTTGTTCAACAAGGTCGCATGGTTTTACAACTATTCTGCCTCTGGTCAGATCAACGCTCCGGAACGGTTTGTCGGTGGTATTGCTGTGACAGGGCCGAATACGGATGCGTGGGCAAAATATATGATCTGTTTGGTTTTTGTGACCGTTTGCGCGATCATTGCGCGCAACCTGACCCGCGGCACCATGGGCCGTAAATGGATGGCCATTCGGGATATGGATATCGCCGCCGAGATCATCGGCGTGAACCCGTTGCAAGCCAAGCTGACCGCGTTTGCGGTGTCGTCGTTTTTTATTGGGATATCGGGCGCGCTGTTCTTTTCGGTTTACCTAGGCGCTGTTGAAGTCGGCGAGGCCTTTGGCATTCAAAAATCGTTTTTGGTGCTGTTCATGGTGATCATCGGCGGGCTTGGATCCATTTTTGGCAGCTTTGCCGGCGCTGGGTTCCTTGTGCTGTTGCCAGTCGCATTGAAGGTGATTGGCGTTGATCTGTTGGGCTGGCCCACGGATATCGTGGCACATCTGCAGTTGGTGATTATCGGCGCGCTGATCATGTTTTTCCTGATTAAAGAGCCGCATGGTTTGGCCCAGTTCTGGCGCATTGCCAAAGAGAAATTACGCCTGTGGCCGTTTCCGTATTAACGGGCGCAGGATCTACGGTTGGGGTTGCCCCCAGCACATGAAACTATCGGAAACCTTGGGAGGATATACCGATGAAACTTAAGACACTTGCAGCGATGGCCCTTGCGGGCACGCTGGCCGCAGGCCCCGCTTTGGCCGAGCTGGTCATTCCTGATTTGTCCTATCGCACTGGCCCTTATGCGGCTGGCGGAACACCAGTTTCGGATGGGTATCAGGACTATTTCAACATGCTGAATGCCCGTGATGGTGGCGTTGGCGGTGAGATGTTCCGCATTTTGGAATGTGAAACAGGATACAATACCGAGAAGGGTGTTGAATGTTACGAGTCCACCAAGGGCGAAGGCGCGTTGATTTATCAACCACTTTCCACGGGCATCACATATCAACTTATCCCGAAAGTAACCGCAGATGGAATTCCATTGCACACTATGGGTTATGGCCGCACGTCGGCTGCCAATGGCGAAGTGTTCAACTGGGTGTTCAACTATCCTGCCAACTATTGGGATGCTGCATCTGTGATGGTAAACTATTTACTGGATGAAAACGGTGGATCGCTTGATGGCAAAAATATCGCTCTTGTCTATCATAACTCTGCTTACGGTAAGGAACCTATCCGCACGCTGGAAAACCTGTCGGCGCAGTACGGTTTTGAGTTGACACAATTGGCCGTTGACCACCCCGGTCAGGAGCAAAAATCACAGTGGCTTCAAATCCGTCGTGAGCGTCCTGATTATGTCCTGATGTGGGGTTGGGGTGTGATGAACCAAGTGGCTGTGCAAGAAGCCGCCAACATTGGCTTTCCGATGGAAAACTTCATCGGTAACTGGTGGGCTGGTGCCGAGCATGACGTGATACCTGCGGGTGATGCGGCGAACGGTTACAAGTCGCTGAACATGAACCGGATTGATGCAAGCTTGCCAGTGTTCGACGACATCCGCACACTTGTGCATGATGCTGGCAACGCTGCTGGTGACGGTTCTAACATTGGTACAGTGCTTTATACACGTGGCATGTACGCCGCGATGTTGGCTGCCGAAGCTGTTGCAACGGCGCAAGGAATCCACGGCGTTGCTGCCATCACCCCTGCGATGATGCGCGACGGAATGGAAGCCTTGGATATCACAGCTGCCCGTATGGAAGAGCTGGGTATGGCCAATATCGGACCGGAATTTGCGGTCTCTTGTCAGGATCACGGTGGGTCCGGTTTGGGCATCGTACAGCAGTGGGACGCGTCCGCTGGTGCATGGGTTGCTTTGACCGATTACATCGCGCCTGATGATGCGGTTACGTTGCCGTTGATCATGGAAGACTCCGCTGCGTTTGCTGCCGAGAACAACATCGAAGCTGGCTGCATGTAAGCCACAAATGCGGGCAGTGCCGATTGGTGCTGCCCGCGTTTTTTGAGTATTTTTGAAAAGGCGAGGACGGGTGATGGTGATCATGACTGACGATACAAAAGTTGAGACACTGCTAGAGGTCAACAATATCGAAGTGATCTATAACCACGTGATCCTTGTTCTTAAGGGTGTGTCTTTGTCTGTTCCTAAGGGCGGTATCACTGCCCTGTTGGGCGGAAACGGCGCGGGTAAAACGACGACGTTGAAGGCGATTTCAAACCTGCTGCATTCTGAGCGCGGCGTGGTCACCAAAGGTTCGATCCACTATCGCGGCGAGCGTGTGCAGGACTTGGCCCCATCAGATTTGGTTAAAAAGGGTGTCATTCAGGTCATGGAAGGCCGTCACTGTTTTGAACATCTGACGATTGAGGAAAATCTGCTTACAGGTGCATATACCCGCACCCAAGGTGCCGCGGCCATCGCGGCCGATTTGGAGATGGTATACAATTATTTTCCCCGTTTGCGCGAGCGTCGCAAATCGCAGGCTGGATATACATCCGGTGGTGAGCAGCAGATGTGCGCCATTGGCCGCGCCTTGATGTCCCGTCCTGAGACAATCTTGCTAGACGAGCCGTCGATGGGTCTGGCCCCACAGTTGGTCGAAGAAATCTTCGGCATCGTAAAGGATTTGAACGAGCGCGAAGGTGTGTCGTTTTTGCTGGCTGAACAGAATACCAATGTCGCGTTAAGGTTTGCCCATCATGGGTATATCTTGGAAAGCGGTCGTGTCGTCATGGAAGGCCCCGCCGCTGAGCTGCGCGAGAACCCTGATGTGAAGGAATTCTATCTGGGCGTATCTGATGAGGGCCGCAAATCGTTCCGTGATGTCCGGTCTTACCGCCGTCGCAAGCGTTGGTTGGCTTAATATACTTAGAAAACGGTTTGTCTAACAGGAGACACTGATGGCTCATTTCGATGATCTGGAAACACGTAAGCCCAGCGACCGTAGTGCCGCGCAATTGGCAGTGCTGAACACGCTATTGGATGCGCCGATTGACGTGTTGGCAGATTTGTCAGGCTTACCTGTCTTGCGCAAATCTGATCTAAGCGCCGCCCAGAAAGCCCAGCCGCCGTTTGGCGGGTTGACGGTCAAGAACGCCACCTATGTGTTTCAATCGCCCGGTCCGATTTACGAGCCAGGTGGATCGAGCCATGATTGGTGGCGCTTTGGTCGGTTTCTGGCCGCCTGCGAGATTGGCACCAGTGATATTGTGCAGAACTGTTTCGGGTATCACCTGACCCCTGCCGGTACGATGTTTGAAAATGGTGCCCGCGCTGTGGGGGCCACTGTGTTGCCTGCTGGTACAGGCCAAACAGAGTTACAGGCGCGTGCCGCCCATGACGTGGGATCGACTGCTTATGCTGGTACACCGGATTATCTTAAGGTGATCTTGGAAAAAGCTGATGAGATGGGTTTGCCGCTTAAGTTCACGAAAGCCGCTGTTTCAGGGGGTGCGCTGTTCCCGCAGCTGCGCCAGTTTTATGCGGATCGCGGCATAGCGTGTTTGCAGTGTTATGCGACTGCCGATCTGGGTCAGATTGCCTATGAAACTGCGGAGGGCCAAGGCATGATCGTCGACGAAGGTGTGATCGTCGAGATTGTCACGCCCGGTACCGGTATTTCTGTACCCGCGGGTGAAGTGGGCGAAGTTGTGGTCACGTCGCTGAACCCTGACTATCCGTTGATCCGCTTTGCCACAGGTGATCTAAGCGCGGTGCTGGCGGGACAGTCCCCTTGCGGCCGCACCAATATGCGCATCAAAGGCTGGATGGGGCGGGCTGATCAAACGGCCAAAATAAAAGGTATGTTTGTGCGTCCTGAACAGGTGGCCGATTTGGTTGATCGTTTGGACGGCGTAGACCGTGCGCGTGTCGTCGTTGATCGTGATGGCGATGCGGACCGTATGACGGTTCTTATTGAGGGTACCGCGCTGGACGCGGATATCATCGCGCGTGCCGTTCAAGACGTTTTAAAGCTGAAGGCGCGGATCACTTGCTGCGCACAAGGCGACATTCCCCGCGACGGGATCGTGATTGAAGACCAACGCGACTATGACACCTGAATTCCAAAATTTAGATTGGTTAGCCCGAACCCAAACTGATCTGGGCTAACCGATGTCATCTATTTGGCAGGGACGTACCGTTCCAGCACAAGCCGCACAAAACCCTGAACGTCATCACCGATCTGTTTGGCACCAACAACGTATTGTCCCGCCTGAACTTGGGTGACGATCATGCTGTTCAGGCTATCGTCTGCATCATCATTGATCGCGATTTGGCGACCTAGATCATCGAACACAACCAGCCAAGGGTCGCCGTCGTCGCCCGCCGCGACTGCTTCGATAAGCAGGAGGCTGCTTTCTGGGATGTCGACAGTGAACCACATCGTATCAAGTCCCAACTGCAGGTCTTTGCGCATCCGCGTTTGGAGTGGGCCGAGGTCGGTCACGTCGACGGATCCATCCAAAGGTGGCGATGCTTCGCCACGTGCATAAAGGGCAGCCAATGCCGCAACAGGATCGTAGACTGCGATTGTCAGGTCGATAGGCAGACTGCTGTCATTAATTGCCCCCACGCTGACGCAATAATCGCCTGCAGGCAGTGGCGCGGACCGCTCAATGCGTGCATTCAGACCATCATAATCGTCGTTTGATGCTATCTCAGTTTCGGCATCATCCAAGAGAGCGACCGTCGGGTCCGCATCTTCGTTTGTGGCCGTGATTGTCAGGGCCGTTGGCGCGCCCAACGTGAACGCCAAAAATCCGTTTTCTTCCACAGCGACCGACTGGGTCGTCCCCAAGTCCCCAAAGGGGCGTGCTTGCGCACAACTGCCGCCCGCGTCGGATGCTGACCCGTCCGCGGTGCCGGGGGTAAGTGCTTCTTGGTCCTGTCTCCCAATCCGCATGAACGCGCTCATTGGGGCGTCGTCATAGCTTTTCATGGATACGCAGTATGTGCCGACTGGCAGGTCGATCTCGGATCGTGCAGCCCCTCCACCACCTGAATCGTCGTCGGACGCGACGATCCCGCCGTCTGCGTCAAAGACTTCGATCAATGGGTCACCCGCCCCACGACCTGCGGCCTCGATCCGGACCGGTGTCGGTGTGGATAGCGAAAATAAACCGACATAGGCTGTTTCACCTAAAACCAACGCAAGCTGTTCGCGGTGCGCGTCTGCTGTGCTGATATCCGATGCATCTTGGGTTCCGCCGATCCATTGGCCACCTGTGCCTGACCCGCTACAAAAGTCCTGGGCCAAGGCAGGGGATGCGATCATCATGGCTGCGATACAGGTCAGGGGCATTTTCATTGGGTCGGCTCCACTTTTGGTTGCTGTTTCAACCATCCTAACGGTTATTGAGTTGGTATGGCCAGTGCGCAGCATAAAAAAGGCCGCGCCCAAGAGGGTGCGACCTTTCAAATCGTTCAATGCTTTGCAGCGGTTTAGCCCTGACGAGCTTTGAACCGTGGCTGCGTCTTGTTGATTACATAGACGCGGCCCTTACGGCGCACAATCCGGCAATCGCGGTGACGCTGCTTGAGCGAACGGAGGGAGTTACGAACTTTCATGGCTCGATCCTTCATTGTCACGGCGCGGCGATTGCGCCTTGGGTTACATTACAGCGTCAAAAACGCTGGGAAATTCATGGTGGACGATACTGGGATCGAACCAGTGACCCCTTCGATGTCAACGAAGTGCTCTACCGCTGAGCTAATCATCCTTTGTCCGATTTGGCCAGTACCCAGCGCCCTATAACGAAATAGGACACGGGGTTTAACCGTGTCAGTCGTGCGGTCTATAAAAGGAGTCGGACGGGGGATCAAGGGCTTTTGATAATTACCTAAACTAGGCTATCATTTGGCACAAAGGAGCCGCAATGTCCCATCCTGCTTATGCTTTAGCACAGCCAGAGACGCGCACAACAAGTGTTATTTTCGCGTCTCCGCACAGTGGTCGTGATTACACGGATGCGTTTCTGCGCCTTGCCGTGTTGGATGCGGAGACAATTCGTTCGTCTGAGGACGCGTTTGTCGATTTGTTGTACGCGGATGCGCCGAAATTTGGGGCCCCGTTGCTGTCGGCAAAGGCTCCGCGCGCCTATCTGGATTTGAATCGTGGTCTTGATGAAATGGATGCGGCCTTGATTGCTGGCGTGCAACGTGTATCGCAAAACCCGCGCGTTGCAAGCGGGCTTGGCATTGTTCCGCGCGTCGTGGCCAATGGCCGCCCGATTTACGCAGGCAAGCTGACGTTGCAAGATGCCCATTCCCGTGTTGCTAATTATTGGCGTCCTTATCATGACGCGCTACAGACGTTGATCGATCAAAGTCACACTGCATTTGGTGAGGCTATTTTGATCGACTGCCATTCCATGCCCCACGAGGCGATGGATGGCATCAATACACCTGGTGTCGGACGGCCAGAGGTCGTGATTGGCGATAGGTTCGGTGCCGCTGCCAGCCCCGCCGTTGTAGAGCATGTTGAGGCGGCGTTTGCCGCCGCTGGCTTTCGCGTCGCGCGCAATATGCCGTTTGCGGGGGCGTATATCGCGCAGCACTATGGCCGCCCATCTCGTCGCCAGCATGTCGTTCAAATCGAGATAGACCGCGCATTGTATATGGACGAGGCGACGCTGGAGCTGACTGCAGGCTTTGATGTCCTGCGTGCGGCCCTGAGCGGCGTCATGAAAGAGATCGCCGATATTGGACGTGGCACGCAGGCATCGCTCGCAGCCGAGTAGGATGGGTTTTAACCCATCTTACCGACTAGCTGACCCGCAAAGAAATCGTCTGGGCTGTCGATTTCAATCAGCCGCTGTCTATCGATCCACCAAAATCGATTGCCGACATTGCGCACGAAGCTACGGTCATGGCTAACCAGTAGACATGCTGCCTCGTGCCGCGCCAGTTCTTCTTCCAGCGCTTCTTGACCTTCGATGTCCAAATGGTTTGTCGGTTCATCCAGCAGGTAAAAGTTTGGATGCTGCAGACGCAGAACCAGCATCGCGAGCCGTGCTTTTTGCCCACCCGATAGTTTGTGCAGCGGTGTATCTTGCATCTGAATGTTGACCCCAGCTCCCGCCAGTAGCCCGCGCGCGCGTTGATCGCCGATGTGGAATTGTCCGGCGGTTGCCTGCATCGGGGTGTCGGCTTTGTTCAACTGGCTTAGATGCTGATCAGAGTACCCGAGTGACACCGAAGGTGCCGCCCGCACTGGGCTTTCCCCACCCGAAAGCGCGCGGTGCACCATTTGTACCAGTTGAGTTTTGCCTGTGCCATTGGCGCCCAGCAGAACAATCCTATCCCCGGGGGTTATCCATTTTTCGCCAGTGTTATAAAGCGCGCGCCCGTCGGGTGTTTGGACCGCAACATTGTCGAAAGTAACAAGCGCCTTGGCATGTGTGCCTGCGTTGCCAAGCTTAATCTCGCCAGCGCCCTTTTCGCGGTGGGCTGGTTTTGCGCCGGCTTCGATTTTGGCGGCCCGTTCGGTCAATTGCTTGGTCTTGGTGATCAGCAGGTCGGAGCCGGAATTGATGCCGATGTTCTTGAGCTTGGCCGCTTGTTTGCGCAACTGGCTCGCCTTGTTCAGGTCGTTGGCAAAACGGCGTGCATCGGCGGCGTCGGTTTCATCAAGCGCGTCGCGGGCGGGCGTAAAAGGCAGTGCAAAATCGCGGCTGGTTTCTGCCCGCAAAAACAGCGTGCGGGTGCAGACCGCATCAAGGAATGCCCGATCGTGGCTGGTGATAATCACGGCCACGTCGCGGGGCAGGGCGCGCAGCCAGTTTTCCAACAACCCGATCCTGTGAAGGTCTAGGTGGTTGGTTGGCTCGTCGAGTAGCAGCACATCGGGTTCAGTGATCCACGCGGCTGCAAGCATTGCGGTTCGCTGCCAACCACCTGAAAGTTTGCGCAATTGCGTCTGCTGTAAATCGTAGGGGACCGATAGATCGCCCAAGACCACATCCACGCGCCAGCTTTCAAAGTCGGCCTGTTCGGCAGGTAAGGCACCGAGAACTAGATCGTAAAGCGTGTGGTCTAGTTCTGCGTTTGGGACGTACTGCGCGACATGCCCGACGCGCAATCCGCGTGCGCGGGTGATGTCGCCTTTGGTCGGCTCGGTTTCACCTGTCATGCACTGCATTAATGTCGTTTTGCCACGCCCGTTGGCTGCTACAAGACCTAGGCGATCGCCCTTGTTCAGGGTCATTGTCAAGTCAGAAAATAGTGGGTCACCCAGCGTAATGCCGAGGTTTTGAAGGGTCAGAAGGCTCATGTGAAAAGTCTTTCAATCACGGAAGGGTGCGCCATTTGAGGCGCAGTCGAGGCGGACCGATGTGTGGTCAGCCCTACAAACGGATTTACAGGGCGGCGCGGGGGCCATGCTGAAGTCGGCGCGTGATGCGGTTGGTCAGCATGT
>Ga0115003_10002354_pt1 | contig 15774 bp, 11 predicted proteins | sample ArcticOcean_MG_C_7_FD_88736 | JGI IMG/M metagenome (GOLD analysis project Ga0115003, IMG submission 88736) | Marine microbial communities from western Arctic Ocean - ArcticOcean_MG_CB11_88 | ecosystem: Environmental > Aquatic > Marine > Oceanic | place: Arctic Ocean: Canada Basin | collected... | reverse complement strand
GCCGCGCTGTAATGCTGCTGGCCCTTTGTCGGCCATGCTGCTGAGCCCCGCCGCTTGCCCTCGCTGCTGGCCCCTGCTGCAGCTGGTGGGCAAGGACGAGAACAATATGGTGGTGATCGACGCGGACTACCGCGGCACCAAGGGTGCCTACACCTTGGGCTACGGCATCGATCAGGAGTCGGCGATCTTCATCAGCCGCGACATGAACGGTCAGCCGAAATTCCCCTGCGAAATCGACTACTACCGATACCAAGACAAGGTCTCTGCGCGATGCACGCATCAGGGATACACGTTCATCGAATTCGAAGGCACGACGGGCGAAGCTGCACCGGCACGCGAAACCTTTGAAGAGAACGAGTGGTGGGTGAAGGTACTGCGCGCTGTTGGCGGCGCGGAGAAGGCCTACGACTTCCCGCCCCACATCGTTCGTGTGAAGAGCACTTACGCAACGAAGGCAGAGATCCAGGTCGAAGGCGACCTCGGACTGCTTGAAAGCCCGTGGGATCCGATCGCTTCGCTCTTGCCCGTTCGTGAATACCAGGGTGCTCGTCTCTGGTGGCCGGAATTCTTGGGTCGCGAGATCACCCTCGAAGGTCCTCTTGACCCGGAAGCCTATTGGCCCCACATCGACAACATCAGTGGTTCGCGATGGCCCGGTCATATGGGCGGCCCGAAGCTGACGTAATCATCGGCTCAACACCGTCGGCCTAATACTGTTGCCGAATGGTGATGGGTAAGAATGCTAAATGAACGCCCCTTCGCGATACCGCGGTGGGGCGTTTTGCATTGGGGCGGGCATTCATTCCTAATGATGTCAGGAGCGGCGTATCCGGAGCTTGCTCATTAACCGCTTAGGCTGTGGTTTCGCGCAGAATGCGAAGCACGCGGCGCAGCGGTTCTGCCGCGCCCCATAACAACTGATCGCCAACCGTAAACGCGCCGAGATACTCGGGGCCGATGCGAAGCTTGCGCACCCGACCGACGGGAATATTTAGGGTGCCTGTCACCGCAGCCGGAGTTAACTGAGAAAGGCTGGATTCCTTGTCGTTATGCACCAGGTTCACCCAATCATTCGCACCACTCATGAGCGATTCGATCTCGTCGATCGGCACATCCTTGCGAAGCTTCAAGGTGAACGCCTGCGAATGACATCGCATGGATCCCACTCGCACGCAGATCGAGTCGATCGGCACGAGAGGTTCGCCGCCGCCCAGTCCAGGCCCACGCCCAAGGATCTTGTTGCCTTCATCAAAGGCCTTCCGTTCCTCGCGGGTATCGCCTTCATCCATCGCGGTGTCGATCCATGGCAACAGACTCGCCGCGAGGGGGAACCCGAAGTTGTCTGTAGGCATGGCTTCGCTGCGAAGAATCTCTGTGATCTTAGAGTCGAGGGGCAGGATTCCGTTTCTGTCGTCGGTGAGCAGGGAGCCGCTCTGTTCTCCCAGAGTGTGCATCTGCGCAACGAGCTCGCGCATGTGGCGCGCGCCGCCGCCGGAGGCAGCTTGATAGGTCATGCAGGTTGCCCATTCGACGAGGTCTTCTTTGAATAGACCATGCAGAGCGAGCAGCATGAGTGAGACGGTGCAGTTGCCGCCGATAAAATTTTTGTAGCCGGTGGCGATGCCCTGGTCGATGACCGATCGGTTAACGGGGTCGAGAACGATGACGCTGTCGGCGTCCATGCGCTTGGCGCTGGCGGCGTCGATCCAATAGCCATTCCATCCCTGCTCACGGAGCTGGGGAAGGACTTGTTTGGTGTAGTCGCCGCCCTGACAGGTCACGATCGCATCGTGCTGGGAAAGGGCAGCGAGGTCGTACGCGTCCCCAAGCGGGGTCGACGAAGCACCTGCGCCATCGAAATTCTCGGGCCCGGCCTCACCGACCTGGCTGGTGGAATAGAACGTCGTCGTCAGGCCCTCGAAATCGCTCTCAGCGCGCATGCGCTCGAGCAACACAGATCCAACCATTCCTCTCCAGCCGACAATTCCGATTTGTTCAATAGACATAGTGCCGCATTCATTAGCAAAACCGCGGTATTGCGGCGAATCCGAAGCCCTGAGAATCAGTGAAACCCCTTGTTGTGGCCCTGGCACTCTTTCTCGAACGCACGTGGACTCTCTTTGGTCGGACCGAGCGGTCTAGGCGATGCCGGAGTGCCCCGCGGGCTGTACTGTCTGCGTCGCTCGCAGCGTGGGCTGAAGAGACCGCGTGCGACAGGAGGATTCGATGACGGAACGAGTGGAAGCGGCTGGGACGCGAACGAGCCGGACGCAGGGATTGCGGGGGCTGATTGGAATCGCCGCAATCATGGCCATGATCGGCGGCTGCGCCACTGGGCGTGTTTCGAATATCGAGGCCTACGACGAAATCGCGATGAACAAAGTCGTTCCTTATCCGGACAGGGCGGATCTGCGTAAGCGGGCATACGAGTTGATCGTTGTGGATCGTCCTGCTGTCGGAATCGACGCCTCGACGCTCGTGAAGCCACGGGCGCAGGTGAGAGGTGCGCTTCTGAGGGTCGCGGCGGAAGCGGGTGCGGCGGTGATTGATCAATCGCTCAGCCAGTTAGGTGAGCTTCGTACCGAAGGGGTGCTCGTAGAGCTCGAAGGCCGTGAGACAGGAAATGTCACCGGCGCCGACTTTGCCTTGGCCACCCGATTCTCAAAGTATCAATACAGCGCCGAATGGAAGAAGCCCTTCAAGCTCTTGTGGCAATCGGAAGCGGACGTCGCGGGTAAGCCCGGGACATGCATCCACCGCGCAGAAGTCGAAGTCGACATTCAGTTGAGCGAAGTCGGAAGCAACGACAAGATCACGAAGACCTACGCTCTTGAGCACTCGGCAGAGCAGGAAAATAAGGATCTCGACCCCGCCTGCACGATCGCGCCGGTGACGTTAGGCGTGCTCTTCGAAAAGGCACTCGACGAAGCCCTGAGCTGTCTGAATATCCCGCTCGGCTCGAAGCTCCTCCCCCGTGGCCATCTTACTGAACATCGCAAAGCGCCCGGCGCCGAGCGTCATATCTATCGAATATCCCTCGGAACGGCCCAGGGCATTAGGCCTGGCAACGATATCGAGGTTCGCCGCGAACAGCGGTCGATGAGCCCAAGCGGAGAAGAGATACGAGAAGAACGTGTCATCGCGAAGGGTGTTGTCACGGATCATGTTCGTGCGCAGCAGTCCTGGGTTGCGCTCGACCCGACGAAGGCGACCGGCGCTTTACTTGAAGGTGACGTTGTGCGGCCCTTCTTGTCGGACGGGCTGCTCGCCAGCCTTTCGGGACCGGACTGCGACTCGATTCTGGCGGAACGCTGAGCGATCAAGATGGATCGCGGTCCTTCTAGCGAAGGGCCGCGGCGGCTAGCGAACGGCCCCGGGGCTAGGTCGCGTGACCGCTGCCTGCACGACCGCACCGCCGGTTTCGAGAACCGCGAGGTTCGAGCGGATCTGGTTTTTACCATAAGGATCTACGCGGATGACGCACCCAAGAGTCATTCGGGGGGATATACTGCGCGACCTCAAACCAGGGAACCCTAATGCTCTTCGATCACGCCCGAGAACGCCCTCATGAACTAGCCATCGATGACGGAACGAGGACCCGCACTTTTGCGGAACTCGTTGACCGAATCGCGCTCTTTGCCGCCTTCCTGCTGGACGAAGCAGGCTTTGTGCCGGGAGATCATCTCTCTCTGCTGATGGGCAACCGCGTCGAAGGGATTGAACTCCTACTCGGTGGGATTTTTGCGGGCCAATGGGTCACGCCGATTAATTGGCATCTCGCTGAAGAAGAAATTGAGTATGTCGTTCAGGATTCGGGCTCCCGCCTGATCGTGACGGACGAAGGCTATGCGCCTATGGCCCATAGGATTGCCGCCGCGACGCCGGGGCTGCGCGTCGTTGAAGTCGGCGCGGAACTGGACGGGCTGCTCGCGGGGATAGATGCCAGGCCGATCGATCTGGATGGCCCCGCCGGCGGCAATATGATCTATACGAGCGGCACGACGGGGCGACCTAAGGGTGTTAAGCGCGCAGCTCCAGCGACCGTTCGCGGCGCCCTCGATCTGCACGTGCAAATGGGGCTCAATATTGAGCTCGATGGTCGTGGGCCGCATTTGATTACGGGCCCGATGTATCACGCGGCGCCGCTGATGTTTGCGATCTATGACAATGCGAACGGTGCTCCGATCGTGATCATGCCGAAATGGGACGAGGCGATCGCACTCGATATAATTGAACATCGTGAGATCGCCCATGTCCATTTCGTTCCGACGATGTTCGTTCGCTTGCTTCGGCTCTCGGACGAACGCCGCGCTTCATTTCGGGCGCCTTCGCTTCGCAAGGTTCTGCATGGGGCCGCGCCGGTTTCGGAGGCGGTCAAGCATCGCATGATCGAGTGGTGGGGACCCATCCTGCTCGAGTATTGGGGCGGCACTGAGGGCGGTGTGAATACCTTGATCGACAGCGAGGATTGGCTTGCCCATCCCGGCACCGTCGGTCGGTCGCTTCCGGCCTTCGATGTTTTCGCCGTGAACGATTCGGGTGAACGTTTGCCGGCGGGGGAGATCGGGGATCTCTACTGTCGCAGCAGCGTTTCGGATCGACCCTTCGAGTATCACGGAGACCCTGCAAAAACCGACGGTGCCTATCTCGAACCCGGCGTCTTCACGATCGGCGATGTTGGCTTTGTCGATGACGACGGGTACGTCCATCTCGCCGATCGAAAGTCCAACATGATTATTTCAGGCGGCGTCAATATTTACCCCGTGGAGATCGAGCAAGTTATTGGGGAACACCCATCCGTTTCGGACGTCGGTGTTTTCGGGATTCCCAATGAGGAGTGGGGCGAGTCGGTCAAGGCCGCGATTGAATTGCGTGACGGCTTTGAGGCGAGCGACGCTTTGGCGAGTGAGATCCTTGCCTTCTCGCGCAAGCACCTCGCGGGCTACAAGATTCCACGCTCAATTGATTTTGAAGCGAGCCTGCCGCGACACCCGAGCGGTAAGCTCTACATCCGCCGAATACGCGACCGCTACTGGGCGGGGCGAGACAAGAAGATCTGATGTCAGAAATGATGGCACGCACTCTTGATGCGATCGAAGCACGCCTGGCCGCAGCATCGCCGGTCCTTGACGTGAAGGACGTTCGAATGGCGGCCGCGGTCGCGCTCGTCTTGCGAGAAGTCGACGGCGACCTCGAAGCGCTCTTTATTAGGCGTGCAGAGCACGATGACGATCCCTGGTCTGGAGACCTCGCGTTTCCGGGAGGACGCCTCGACCCAGGGGACGCCGATGCCCAGGCGGCGGCCGAGCGCGAGTCGCGAGAGGAACTCTCCCTCGATTTATCGGGGGCACGGCGACTCGGGCGGATCAGCGACGTCCTCGGGCATGCTGAGTCGATTCGAGTTTCCGCGTTCGTGTACGGAATCGAAGGAGATCCCAAACTCGTTCCAAATTATGAAATTGCGGAAGCGTTCTGGTCCCCGCTTGCGCATAGCACTGCCCCGGACCGCCAGGAAATGCGGGACTTTACGTACGCCAATGTCGTGTCCACGTTGCCCACGATTCGGTTGCTGGATGATCCGCGCGCGCCGGTTCTCTGGGGCATCACCTACAAGTTCATGGATGAATTCATGACGACGATCGATCGTCCGATTCCGTTTATGCCCTGGGTCGAAGGGCGTCCGGACGAGGACTAACGGGATCGGAGTGATAATTTCTACGTTGTCTTTTGCTCTGCCGTCTACTCGGCTTTCGCCTCTTTGGCGGCATCGCGCTCGGTCTTCATGAGCGCACTCTGTCGCTGTTCATTCTTCATGGCTTCGGCCATTGAGTGCGAGCCGCCGTAGTAGAGTGAGCGCTTTGCATAAGCGAGGACGATCGGATCGACCTCGGCCATTTCGCGGGCCATGGCCTTCGCGACGTTGAGCACTTCGTCCTTGGCGACCGCCTTGTTGACGAGTCCTATTTCGGCGGCCTCGCGCCCGAGGATCTTCTTCGCCGTAAGTACGAGCTCCTGGGCTCGGGCCATGCCGACGAGTTGTGGCAGGAGATGGCTCGAACCCAATCCGGGAAGAATGCCGAGGCGTCCGAAGATGAATCCGAGCTTGGCGTCCTCGGCGGCGATGCGAATGTCGCAGGGCATCGCCATCGTCATGCCGACGCCAACCGCATGCCCATTGATCGCGGCGATGACGGGCTTCGGGAAATCGCAGATCTCAAGCGGCAGTTTGCGAAGGAAATCCTCCTCACCAAGCCGCGGTCCCTTCGCGACGTTTTTGCCCTGCTCGTGGGCCTTCAGATGCTCGAGATCGGCGCCTGCACAAAACGCTTTGCCCGCGCCGGTCAAGATGACGGCGCGTACCTCGGGATCCCTTTGCGTCTCACGAAAGGCATGCGTGACTTCTTCGCCCATGTCGGTCGTGTAGGCGTTGAGTTTCTCGGGACGATTCATAGTAATCGTGGCGATGCCGTCGTCGAGGTCGAAGAGGATGTCCTGATATTCCATGGGTACGAGAGTCTCTTGGTTGGCCGGCTGCCGATGGGGTCGGGCAGGGCGGGGCGAATCGAAAAATGGGCTCTTGGTGTGAATGAGGTCTACCACATCGCTCGCCGCGGGCCGCGCGGATTCTCACACGACGGGGTGTCTACGCACAAGGGGGGCGTTATCGTCGAGCGGGCTTTTCAGGAGGGGATGTTTTTCGTGTCGATTCGATTTCGTTTTATCTGGACCGCACTCGTCGTTGTCGCGCTTTTGGGCTGCGGTGAAGACGATGGCGCCATTGATCTATCCGGGCCTACGGCAGAGTGGCGTCATTGGGGCGGGACGCGCGGGGCGTCGCACCACTCGCCTTTGACGCAGATCACGAAGGAGAACGTAGAATCGCTTGAGGTCGCCTGGACGCATCGCAGCGGCGATTTCTATGACGGGTCGGGTTATTCGAAGGTCACGGCGCTGCAGGTGACTCCGCTCGTCGTGAACGATCTCCTGTACTACTGCACGCCCTTCATGCGTGTCTTCGCGCTGGACCCCGAGACGGGAGAAGAGCGGTGGTCCTTTGATCCTGCTTTCAAAGAGCGGCACGGCGAAGGGCCCTATCCGCTGATCTGTCGTGGCGTCTCATATTGGGAAGACTCGGATGCCGCGGTCGGCTCGGTCTGTTCAAAGCGAATTTTCTACGGGACAGCGGACTCCGAGCTTCACGCTCTCGACGCGGACACGGGCAAGCCCTGCGAGAGCTTTGGCGAGAACGGACGCATCACGCTCCGCGAGGGGATCGGTGACGCGCCGCCCTGGGAGTACCATCCGACTTCGCCGCCTCAAGTCATTCGTGACCGCGTGGTCATCGGCGCGCTCGTCGCGGACAACGTTCGTGTCGATGCGCCGGCGGGCGTTGTGCGGGCTTTTGATGCCCGCACAGGGGAACTCAAATGGGCTTGGGATCCCGTACCGCCTAATTGGCCGACGAAGCCCGATCCCGAAACCGGGCGACGCTTCGCAGCAGGCACGCCTAATATTTGGTCGATCATGACCGGGGACGCCGAGCGCGGACTCGTCTTTGTCCCGACCGGGAATCCCTCGCCGGACCTCTACGGAGGAATGCGCGAAGGGATCGACTACTACGGGAGCTCGACGGTCGCGCTCGATGCGGAGACCGGGAAGGTCGTTTGGAATTACCAGTACGTGCATCACGATATCTGGGACTACGACACGCCCAGCCCGCCGACTCTCTTTCAGATTCCCGGGGTAGGCGACGGTGCGCCGGGTTTGCTGCAGACGACCAAAATGGGCCACGTTTTTTTGCTCGACCGTGAGACGGGAAAACCGCTCTATCCAGTGGAGGAGCGTCCCGTACCTCAGGGAGGCGTTCGCGAAGAGCAGCTTTCTCCGACGCAGCCCTTTCCGACGCATCCCGAGCCGCTGCATCCTATGGCCCTCGCACCCGAGGATGCCTTTGGCTTCACGCCGATCGATCGCGCCTACTGTCGCTCAATGATCGAGGAAAACCGGTTTGAAGGCGTCTTTACGCCGCCTGAAATCGAAGGCTCGATTCAGTTTCCGCATACGACGGGCGGGATGAACTGGGGCGGCGTCGCGCTCGATTCCGAGAGTGGCGTGATGATCGTGAATCAAATTCACACGGCGATCGTGAATAACATGATTCCGCGGGCGGAGGCGGACGCCCTGAACGAGGCAGACTTCATTTATCCGAACGAGTTCTATCCCATGAAGGGCACGCCCTATGCGATTCATCGCTTCCTGCTCGCCTCGAATTTCGGAGCTCCGTGCAATCCGCCGCCATGGGGAAGCCTAACGGCGGTCGATCTCAAGACCGGCAAAGTGAAATGGACTCGGCCCCTTGGCACGATGCGCGAGCTAGCTCCCTGGCCGATTTGGGCGCTCTATACGGACTACGGCGCGCCGGCATTCGGTGGCGGGATCTCGACGGCAAGCGGCCTCTACTTCATCGGAGCCGCCACGGACAAATACTTCAGAGCCTTTGACGTAGAGACCGGCGAAGAACTGTGGCGCAATCGCATGCCTTTTGCGGGACACGCCGTGCCTATGACGTACCGAACGAAGAAGGAGGGGCGGCAATTCGTCGTGATGGCTGCTGGCGGAAATCCCATCGGCGAAATGGGTGATGCGTTGATCGCGTACGCGCTTCCAGAGTAGGAGGAGCGACCGAAGCGAATGACAGCTCGTCCCGGCGCTTAGCGCTTATGCGTTAAGCGCCGAAATTGTGGCGCGAGAAACGGCCTAGCTAAGCAGCGTCTTGGCGCGCTCGCGCAGCTCGAACTTCAGGACCTTGCCTGAAGCGTTCGCGGGCAGTTCGTCCACAATCTCGAAATGTCGCGGGACCTTGTAGTTCGCCATATTCTCGCGGCTCCACGCGACGAGCGCGTCCGCATCGAGGCTAGCGCCTGGCACCGGCACAACGAAGGCCATGCCTACTTCACCCATGCGATCGTCATCGACTCCGATCACAGCGGCGGCGGCGATGCCTTCGTGTTGGAAGAGTTGGTTCTCGACTTCCGCAGGATAGACGTTGAAGCCGCCCATGATGAACATGTCCTTGATGCGATCCGTGATCCGGAGATAGCCGCGCTCGTCCATCACGGCGATATCGCCCGTATGGAGCCAACCCTCAGGATCGACGGCCTTTGCGGTCTCCGCTTCGTCCCCCCAATAGCCGCGCATCACGTGATAGCCGCGGGTCCAGACCTCGCCGGGCTCGCCGCGCGGAACTTCCTTGCCGTCCGTATCGACACATTTCGTTTCCGTGTCCGGGATCGGCCGGCCGCAAGTCGTTGCGATCGTTTCGTCGTCGTCGCCGAGCTGACAGGCGGAGACGGTGCCGCTGCTCTCCGTTAGGCCGTAAGCGGTAATGACGTCGCGGAAGCCGAGTTCGCTTCGCATGCGATGCACGAGTTCGACAGGGACGGCGGCGCCACCGGTGACAGCCAAGCGTAGCGAGGATGTGTCGTATTTTTCTCGCCCGGGGAAGGTGAGCATCGACTGATAGATCGTGGGCGAGCCCGGCATCACGGTGATCTTCTCACGCTGAATGCGTTCGAGAACTGGTCCCACGTCGAAGACCGCCTCCGGAAGCGCCGTGGCACCATGGATGATGCAAGCAAGCCAACCGCTTTTGTATCCGAAGGAGTGGAAGAAGGGCATGATGATCAGATAGCGGTCGCCGGCACGAAGCCCGACGCATTGTCCCCAGACATCAAAGACTTTGAGGTTCTGGCCATGCGCAGTCATTACGGCCTTGGGGCTACCGGTTGTGCCGGAGGTGAAGATAAAGTCGGAGAGGTCGTCCGGAGTGACGGAGTTCGCTCGGGCCTGCGCATCTTCGGCCGAGACCGATGCGCCGCGGGCCAGAAAGTCGTCCCAGGATTCGCCATTCGTGCTCTCGCCGTCGATCAGAACCGTTCCCTGTAGCTCCGGCAGATCTTGATTAGCGATGGCATCCGCGTAGTTCATGCCGAGGAATTCCCCCATCGTAAAGACCAGCTTCGCGCCGCTCTTCTCTAGGACATAGCCTGCTTCGCTGGCTTTGAAGCGCGTGTTAAGCGTCACAAGAACGCCGCCAGCGCATTGCAAGCCAAGGGCAGCCACTTCCCATCGCCATCCATTGGGGGCCCAGATCGCGACGCGATCTCCACGTTCCACGCCCGCCGCGATAAATGCGCGGGACGCGTTTTCGACGGCCCCAGCCAGCTCCGCGAAGGTGAATGTTTTGGCACCGTCTTCGAGTGCCGAAACATCAGGCCAAAGCGACGCCGCGCGGGCGAGGGTGCCGGGGATGGTCATCTGGTCCCATTGGACTTCGGTCTGCGCGTTGGGCATGGACAGTTGCTCCTGTTGATCGGTCTGTCGGTTGGTCTGGATGGACGTAGGAAAGGCAGTTCGAGTGGACTGTGTCGTGCGGTGGCTTGATCTACGGGCTTGCGAGTGCGGGATGCTAGGCTATTGCGCCCAGCGTGGTGGCCATCACCGCGGCTGGGCTATTGCCGGCCGATGACCGCTATGCCGCAAGCAGTCGGATGTCCGCCGATATTATGCGAGACGGCGAACTTGCCTTCGACACCCTTTACCTGACGTTTCCCGGCTAGGCCACGAAGCTGCAGCACGTTCTCGTAGACCATGCGAACGCCTGTTGCGCCGGTGGGATGGCCAAACGTCTTCAGTCCACCGTCGGTGTTGACGGGGAGGTCGCCCGTCAGCTCGAAAGTGCCGTCCGCGATGTGGTCCTTTGCGGAACCCTTTTCGCAGAACCCGAGATCTTCGTAGGTCAGGAGTTCCGTGAGCGAGAAGCAGTCGTGCACCTGTGCGATGCCGACTTCCTTGGGAGCGTCGGTGATCCCGGCCATTTCGTAGACGTCGTCTCGCGCCCAAGCCGTGGGCTTCCAGGAGAGAAAGTCGTTGGTCGGGTCTTTTTGCGGATTGGGGCCGGAACGAACCGTGACGCCCTTAACGAGAATTGGATCCTTCGAGTACTGGCTCGCAAGGTCTGTGCGTGTGAGGACCACTGCGGCAGCACCGTCCGTCTGTGCTGCCGAGTCGTATAGGCCGAAGGGCCAAGAAATGATGCGTGCCTTGAAATAGTCCTCTTCCGTAATCGTGCGCTTGAGGAAGGATTTCGGGGCGAGGCAGCCATTCGCATGGTTCTTAATCGCAATCTTGGCGAGGTCTTCACGGCTCGCACCGTACTTGTCAAAGTAGGTGGCCGCTGCGAGGGAGAACCAGCCGGCGGGCGTCTGGGGCAGGTCGCGCACACGATCCACAACAACCGAGGGACCGGAAACGCCACGATCCTTGGGCTTGTCGTACCCAACGACGAGGACGGTGTCGTAGAGGCCTGCGGCGATGGACATCACGCCGAGACGGATCAGGTCCGTTCCTGTCGCGCAGTAGTTCGTCGCGAAGCTGACGGGCTTGTTGAAGAGTTTGAGAGCGTCCGCGGCCTCGTGCGGTCCCTTGTTCGAATAGATCGAACCCGTAAAGACAGCGTCGATCTGTTCCTGGGGCTTATCGATGCCCGCGTCCGCATAGGCTTCGTAGGCCGCGTCGACGATCATGTCCGCAGGGGACTGATCCCAGTTTTCGCCGAACTGGCAGCAGCCGACGCCAACAATGGAGACCTTGTCTCGGATCGCTTGTTTGTTTGCCATGGGTCGTACTCTCTATTCTCTCGCGATGAATCGCGAAGTTCGCTCTTGTTAGGGGCCGGGTCCTGATGACTGTGGATTGGGCCTGGAGGAGGGGACTAGCTAAGCGGAATCACGCAGGCTTAGGCATTCCCTTCCAGTAGTAGTTCGGGCGACCGCCCGACTCGTGGATTTTCCGGAATACGAATTCGACTTCCTGTCCGATCTTCATCTGCTCGGGTTCGATCTCGACGACCTGCAAATGGATCCGCGCGCCATCGACTTCGGTGATGGTGACGACGGTCGGCGGATTCGGAGTCGGGAAGAAGTAGTCGAAGGTGTACGTGACGACCTTGCCGATTCGATCCGAGAGGCGCACGCGATCGAAATCGTCTTTCGCGAAGCAGGTTTCACAGATGCGCTGGGCCGGAAACTGGATGGCGTCGCATTGATTGCATTTCTGTCCGAGCAAACTGAGATCGTCGTCGCGTTCGCGGAAGAGGATCGTCGCCGAGAGTCCCGGGTTCGTTCCTGCTTCCCATTCGCTGGCCGCGAGTCCTTTGGCCTTCGTGTAGTCGTCGTAGCTTGCGACCACGCGTCGCCTGCCCAGGTGCCATTCAACGCCACGCCGTGCGTCGAGCTTTTCGATCTGGTCCGTCGTGGCGAGGGCAGTTGCATCGGCGCCGTTGCCGAAGTTCGCGACAAGGATCTTCTCGCCGGGCTTCGCCGCTTCGAGGGCAGCCACGAGCTGGAGCGGCGCGAAGGCAGTACCCGCATTACCGAGGCGTCCAAAGAGCGGGCTCTGTAGGGCCTCTGCCGAGACGCCGTTAGCCTTCGCCACGCCACCGTGGGAGCGGGCGTCCGGGGCGTAGATCGCGACGCGATCGTAGTCGGCGATTGCCGAGCCACTTCGTTCGAGGAGGCCACTAATCGCCGCGTGCATGTTGGGCGTATAGGACTCTTGGATTACGAAGCGGTCTTCCCACGTGTGCACGAAGTCGTGTCCCGTCGGTCGCCAGACATCGGTGATTTCATCGGTGACCGAAAAGGAGTCTTCGATCGTCGCAATCGCTTCGCCGTCGGAGACCAAGAAGGCCGCGGCGCCATCGCCGAAGTTGGCTTCCATCCCGGACTTAGGGGCAGCGAGTCGCGCATCACTTGCGATCACGAGCGCGCACTTTGCCGAACCCGCCTTCACTGCATCGACAGCAGCCCGAAGCGCGGAGGTACCCGCGCGGGTCGAGCCCGTATGGTCGGCGGTCTGAACCGCGCGCCCGAGGTCGAGGACACGCGCGACTAATGCGGCGGCCTGCTTTTCCTGGAAGGGCAGCGTCGTTGATGCGAAGATGACCATGTCGATCTGGGATCGATCGAAGCCTGCGAGGCAGTGGATCGCAGCTGCGGCGCCCTGGGTGATCGCGTCCTCATCATTCCACGCGACCGATCGTTCGGGGCCACCTTCCTTCGGGGGTCGACCGCCTATGACAGAAAAGGGGAGGCGTGTTCGCGGGATATACGCGCCGTAGGATGTAATTCCGATCATGCGGGGCTCCGTCGATGCCAGGGATTGAGCGACATCGCATCAATTTGCTAGGCGAGATTCTCTAGGATCTCGGCGATTTTTTCTGCGTGTTCGTCCTGGGTTCCGAAGAGGTTCTCACAGACCCAGGCTCGTTTCAGGTAGTAGTGGGCAAGCACTTCCCAAGTAAATCCCATGCCGCCGTGGACTTGGATTCCGGTTCGTGCATTTCGGATCGCGCCTTCGCCCGCGGTAATTTTGGCAGAAGAGACCGCGCGCTGGACGTTCGCTACTTCTGGGGCATCAAGCGTCGCGGCAGCATTATACGCCCCGGCCCGGGCCGCTTCCTGCTTCACGAACATCTCGGCGAGGAGATGCTTGACCGCTTGGAAGCCGCCGATCGGGCGACCGAATTGCTGACGCTCCTTGGCGTATGCGTTGGCGAGTTCTAGGGCACCTTCGGCGAGACCGAGCTGGATTCCGGACACGAGCGCCGCGCCTTCGAGACGCATGCGCGCGGCGGCTGCGGCATCCCCAATCATTTCGCCGGCGGGAAGCGTGGGGGCATGGTGGACCGGGGTGAGTGAGTCGAGTGGGATTTCGATTTCCGTCGCTTCGATGTCGCGTGGATTGACGCGTTCGATTCCCTCTGGCCTGAGAACGAGCAACACGTCGAGGCTGTCGAGGTGTTCTAGGACGATTGGATCGGGGCGGGGTCCTATCAGATCGACTCCGCCAACGACCACCTCACCGGTCGCTGCGCCATCGATCAAGCCTGCCGCTAGGTGGCTCCAGACGATCGGCCCTGGGATCAAGCGGCGGCCGAGTTCTGCGAAGACGAGAATCGCGTCGGCAAAGCCTAGGCCTATGCCTCCTTCGTCTTCCGCGAGTCGGAGCGCGAATACACCCATTTCAGCGAGCTCGCCCCAAAGCGCTGGATCAAAGCCTTTCGACTTCTCGAGCGCGGGGAAGCGGTCGAAGGGAACTTGGCCTTCGAGGAAGCTTCGAACGCCTTCTCGCAGTGCCTTTTGATCTTCGGTGGGCTGGAAATCCACGGGTACTCCTGGGGTCTCTCTGTTCTCTGGGGTCGTATCGGCGCGTTAGTCGGTGACACGCACGTGTGCGGCGGGAGATTAGGCGGGGGTTCGCGGTTCCTTGGGGAGGCCTAGGATCCGCTCGCCGATGATGTTCTTCTGGATTTGTGTCGTGCCCGCAGCAATCGAAACCGAGATCGCGTTGAAGTGCCGGTTGATGAAGAGATGCGAGGGCAGGTCGAGGAAGTCGGACCGCGAGAGGCCAGCTCGGCCTAATAGCCGGACCGCCAGCTCAGTCGTTCGCTGGTAGATGTCTGTGTAGTAGAGCTTGACCGCCGAAGCGCCGACGCCGGGCACGCCCGATTCCTTGGCTTCGCACACCGAGAGCTTGACCATGGCCCATAGACTTTCGAGTTCGCCTGAAATATGGCCGATCTCGCGACGAAGACTTTTGTCGTCCCAGGCAGTGGTGCCATCACTGGTGATTTTCTTGGCGGCTTCGATCATTCGCTGCACGAAGGCCTGGAGCTGGATCATGTCGCTCGCGAAGGCGGTTCCGCGCTCGAAACGGAGGGTGACGTTCGTGACGCGCCAGCCGTCGTTTTCTTCGCCGATCCGGTTCACGATGGGGATTCGTACGTCTTCGAGGAAGACCTCGGAAAATTCGCCTTCGCCCTCGAGGGTCGGGAGAGGGCGGATGTCGATGCCATCGAGATCCATAGGCATGATCAGCCAACTAATCCCGCGATGCTTCGGCGCTTCGGGGTCCGTCCGGACAAGCATCTCGCAGTAGTCGGCGACCTGGGCGAAGGACGTCCAGATCTTGTGTCCATTCACGACGTAGTTGTCGCCGTCGCGTTCCGCGCGAGTCTGGAGTCCGGCCAGGTCCGATCCCGCACCGGGTTCGGAAAATCCTTGGCACCAGACTTCTTCGCCGGCCAGGATTCGGGGGATATGAAATGCGCGCTGTGCCTCGGTGCCTTCGGCCATAATGGTCGGGCCGCCATGGAGCGTGCCAACGAAGTTGACGCCGACATAGGGCGCGTTCGCCTTGGCGATCTCTTCGAAATAGATCAGTTGCTCTACGAGAGACGCATCGCGGCCCCCGTATTCCTTCGGCCAGTTGATGCCGGCATAGCCCGCGTCAAAGAGCTTCTTCTGCCAGCCCGTGTCATAAGCGCGACGCTCGTCCCAGACGTCGACGGGAGGCGGGGTTCCATAGCCTGGGACTTCGCTGGCTAGCCAAGCGGCGAGCTCATTGCGAAATTTCTGTTCTTCGGCGGTGTATCGGAGGTCCAAGCCTCATCCTCCACGGGTTGTACGGGCATCGAAGGGGTGCCGAAGGCCGAAGGCGGCCGAGCGGCGTTTACGCCGTTGGTTCCGAGGCTGAGAGCCTCGGGACGCGCAGCGGTTAATTACGAGCCGTAGCGTATCGAAATGCGGAAGGGGCGTCCACGGGGACGCTATGGCTGGATCTCGTACGGAACTGCGTTGTTTCTGGGTTAGAAGCGGTCGATGTACTGCAGGTAGTCGTCGAGGATCGGCAAAATTTCGTCCCGGCCCGCCG
>Ga0115003_10002353_pt1 | contig 15774 bp, 10 predicted proteins | sample ArcticOcean_MG_C_7_FD_88736 | JGI IMG/M metagenome (GOLD analysis project Ga0115003, IMG submission 88736) | Marine microbial communities from western Arctic Ocean - ArcticOcean_MG_CB11_88 | ecosystem: Environmental > Aquatic > Marine > Oceanic | place: Arctic Ocean: Canada Basin | collected... | reverse complement strand
CGGCATGAATTCTAATTCCTGCATCTTCCAATTTTTGTTTTAGTGCTTTACCATCGATTATTTTTTTGGCTTGCGTTCTAGAAAGCGAACGTCCAGCACCATGACATGATGAACCAAATGCTTGATTTTGACCCGTTTTTGGACCAGCCATCAACCATGATCCAGTACCCATGTCACCGGGCACCAATACTGGCTGGCCTGTATTTTGAAATACTGAATTTAGATCTGAATGGTCGCCACCAAATGCTCTTGTTGCACCTTTTCTATGAACTGCACATTGGCACATTTTACCATGGATTTGATGGGTTTCAACCTTGGCTATGTTATGGGCCACATCATATAGTGTTCGAGCTTCACCATCATTACCCATTTCTAATCTCAAAACCTCTCTCAGTCGATGTGCTAAAGCGCTTCTATTAGCAAATGCATAATTGGCTGCACCATTCATTTCATCGAGATAATGTTGACCTTCCTTGGAGTGAAATGGGGCGCATGCTAATTGTCTATCAGCAATTTCATATCCCCATGATTCATTATACCATTTACCATCTTTACGACGGTATAATTGTTCGAGTTTCCTGGAATGTTCACTACAAACTTGGTGGCCCAAGCCTCTGGAACCTGAATGAATCATTGCCAATAATTGTCCTTCATATAAGCCCCAATGTTTTGCAGTTTCTTCATCAACTACAGATTCAACAGATTGTAATTCAAGAAAGTGATTGCCACTACCCAATGTACCCAATGCTCTGAGTCCTCGTTCTTTTGCACGTATCGATAATCCTGAATTATCAGTTTCCAGTTTACCCTTTGATTCTAATGACTCTAAGTCTTCAAAATATCCAAAACCAAGTTCTGCAGCAGCTTCTGCACCACCTTGAATTATTCTATCTAAATCAGTCATACTTATTTCTAGGCCACCTTTTCCGGATGCACCTGCAGGTATTCTACCAGCAATCCTGCCGCCTAACTTTTTGATGTTTGGTACATCATCAATAGTCGCATCTAGTGCTAAAACACGGACGCCACAGTTGATATCAAAACCGACTCCACCAGGGGAAATGGCTCCACCTAACTGCCCACTTTCAATATCAGTTGCTATTACCCCTCCAATCGGTAACCCATAACCGAAATGCCAATCAGCCATGGCCCAAGCCTCACCTACAATTCCTGGTAGGCTTGCCGCATTGACTAATTGTTCAGGACCTCTATCATCACCATACTTGCCAAGATGTGCTTCATCGGTAACAATGCGGGCATCAACTTTCATATCACCATGGGCCTTGATGCGCATAGTGCCATCATTTTCTGACTGAAGATGATTCCGCCAATCTTCGCCCATGACCATGTGTTGAGTCTATCCCCTTTGAGCATTGTTCAACCTATTCGGACCTTTTACACCCGTAGGTTTCAATATGTGTCGTCGATAGGCATGGGTGTCCACAAGTGGCTAGGTGAGTTTATGGGTCTACCTCCAATCGATTTGGCAGTATTCCGTGATAATGGATATGTTCGTAAACAATGTCGTGTTACAGACCTATGGTTTTGGACTACTGATTCAAACCGAGATACATGTGGCGACACTAGTGAAGATGAATATACATTTATTGGAAAACCATTGATTCTTGGTTATGATATGCGTGGTAAGGAATTAAAGGATGCCATGCGTGAGGCATTTCTAACTTTCTTTGAGAATGTTGACCATACTCGGATTGAACCATATCCAGTACTGGCTAGATGGCGTGATGATATTCATTTAACAATCGCATCGATTGCAGACTTTCAACCTCATGTGACCTCGGGAATGGTTGAGCCTCCTGCCAATCCACTAACCATTTCCCAGCCTTGTATTCGACTTACCGACGTCGATGCAGTTGGTCGTTCAGGGCGACATCTTACCACTTTTGAAATGATGGCTCATCACGTATTTAACAGATCGAGTGAGGTAAGATGTATTATTGGATGGAAGAGTGTGTTACATACTGTCATGAGATGTTTACCAAGACCTTTGGTATTGATTCTAATGAGATTAATTATGTTGAAAACCCTTGGTGTGGCGGTGGTAATGCTGGTGCAGCTGTTGAGGTGATAGTCGGTGGATTAGAATTGGCAACTCTTGTTTTTATGAATCTAGAAGAACATCCTGAAGGTGATGTTGAACTCAAGGGTGATAGATATCGTGAAATGCCGCTTCAGATTATTGATACCGGATATGGATTAGAGCGTTTTTGCTGGGCAGCAGCCGGAACTCCAACAATATATGAGGCAATATATCCAGATACAGTTTCATGGTTAAAAGATTTAACCGGTTTTGATAATATTGCTAATCAATGGCCACAACTTGATTTGGATAAAGTCCTTGGTGAAATGAGTCGTCTGAATGGTATTATGAATATCGAAGTGGGCGTCGATGGTGACAAATTGCGTTCAATTTTTATTGAGAAATTAGGTCAGAGAGGTATTGAAATTAGCGATGAGCAATTTGCCAGTATCACTGAACCATTGGCCCGAATATATGCAATCCCTGACCACTTACATGCATTATGCAATATGCTTGGAGATGGATTAGTACCTTCAAATGCTAAGGCAGGATATTTAGCTAGAATGATGGCTAGAAGGACTCTCCGGCTAAGAGATGAATTAAATTTGAGTGTTAGCCTATCTGAATTAGCAACACATCACCTTGAAGTCAACATGGGTGGTTCCACTATGAAGCAAACTATAGATGGTTTATCTAAAATTCTTGAACTCGAAGAAAAGAAGTATATTGAGATGATAAGAAAGGGTGGTAATGTAGTACTTACCCAATTGAAATCGATTGACAAGTCTAGTGCCAATATTCCAGATAATGTTTTGTTCACACTAAATGACTCGCATGGTATTCCGCCTGATATGGTCGTATCATTAGCCCATGATGCAGGATGGAAGGATGTCAAACTTAGAACTGGATTTGCAGCAGAAATGGCTGAGAGACATGCGAGGTTGGCAAAGAAGGCTGCCAGTACTATTGTCGAAACAAAATTTATAGATTTACCAGATTCTTTACCGTTCACTAAACCTCTTTATTATGAGGATGTCCAACAAAAAGAGTTTGATGCCAGTGTTCTGTTTTGTGAGGAACTCATCGGTGATGATTTACCAGTTGGAGCAACACATGGTCTTGTTCTTGATAGAACCTGTTTCTATCCAGAGGGCGGTGGTCAAGAAGGTGATTATGGGACTTTAACAACAGATTCTGTAAATCGTCAGGTCCTTGATACTAGGAAGTCAGGTCAACATATTATTCATTTTATAGACGGCCCTTTTGAAGTTGGAGACTTAATTCATGGAAGTTTAGATTGGATTAGAAGAAAACAATTGATGGATCATCATACCGCAGTTCATATCGTAGGTGGTGCAGCAAGAAGAATATTAGGTCCTCACATTTACCAAGCAGGTGCCAATAAGTCTACCGAATTAGCACGCCTTGATATTACCCACTTCAAACGATTGACCCGTGAAGATTTAGATGCTATCGAAAGTATGTCAAATGACATTCTTGGTCAAGTTCAAAGAACCGATAAGAGTGAATTGAATCGAAAAGATGCCGACAAGAAATATGGTTTTGACTTGTACCAAGGTGGAGCTCCTAAGGGTAACATGATTAGAATTCTAAGAATTTCAGACCATGATGTTCAAGCATGTGGTGGAACACATCACGATGAGCCAGGTCAGATTGGCTCGATTAGAGTTATTCGTTCTGCTGCAGTTCAAGATGGAGTTGAAAGACTCCATATTGTAGCTGGTCAAGCAGCGTTAAATTATGCTAGGGGTCAAGATGCTTTGATTCGTGATACAGTAGATATTTTTGGAGTTGGGGTTAGTGATTTGCCTAAGACTGCTGAGAGATTCTTTTCTGAATGGAAAGAACAAAGAAAACGTATTGAACAGTTAGAAGCAGAGATTGTCAGAATTAAAACCTCAGGCGGTGATGAGACATCACATTCCAAAGATGGGGTGAGACTCGTTGTTATGGAGTCTGATGGTGATTTAAAACAGATGACAAGGATGCTAAAAGAACTAACTTTAGATGTTAATAATCCTACAGTTGCTATACTTGGTTCAAGAGTTGGTGGTGGTAAATTAATGGTTGCCATTACTGAAAATACCGTTGCCAGTGAAAGATATAATGCTGTCGAGATTCTAAAGGAAATTTCGCCCCTAATCTCAGGTGGTGGCGGTGGTAGACCTACATTTGCCCAGGGTGGAGGAAGTAATCCTGATGGTCTGACAGATGCATTGGATAAAGCCAAAAGTGTACTTAAAATTTAATCCTTGATTGAATATATTGCTTCCTTGTCAAAGAATGATACAGCATTCACTTTTGCATCATCTAGGCTAAACCACTTAACATCTGAAATTTCATCTTCTTGAAGTTTTAAATTTTTCAAATCACCATTCCAGTCTGCTTGATAGGTGAATGAGACAAATGATATCCCTTCATCTGTGAATATCTGTTGTGTAATTATTGGTGTTGATTCATTAAGAGTAACTTCGAGACCTAATTCTTCGATGGTTTCCCGAACACATCCAAAACTAGGATGTTCATCATGTTCCATGTAGCCCCCAGGTAACGTCCAATGACCAACAAAATGGCCTCTTGATACTTTAGCAAGGAGAACTTTATTCTCTGAATTTCTAATTATTACCTTTGATACCAATCTGTGAATAGAACGATATATTGCTTCTCTTGCAACTGGATGTACTGAATTATCTGCAATAACATCATCTTTCCATGCCCAATTTTCAGGCCATGCGATATTTGGGTATCCTTTCAAAACAGTTACCGTTTGATCTTCTAAATTAATTTTTGATTTACGCTTTTCAGACCACTTTAGTCCCATTCTTTTTATTTCTTCAACAGTTGGTAGTCGCAGAGTTTCTTTAGTAGTCACTCTTCCAATGACTGGTATTTGCGGCCCAATGCCCTTTTCATTAACCAATAATACCTTGCCATCATGCTCCAAGTGGACTACAATATCTGGGTGAGACATGGTAGTGCTAGAGGCCTTTCTAATTTCAAATCTCGTAATTTGAGGTAGATGGGATTTTTTTCGATATGAAAGTGATATTGATTTGAAGGTGTAATTTGAAGTATTAAAATTGGGTGGCTACTAACATGCGTGTTGAGCAACTCAATCAAGAAGGTTGGGCTAAAACATATCTTCTAACAGTTGAAAACTCAAATGAAGTTTGTCTGATAGATCCAGTCTTTGACTTTACTGAAAAGTATCTTGAGGTCATAAATCAATCCAATAGTGTGCTAAAGTATTGCATATCTACTCATACTCATGCCGATCATATTACAGGATGTTTTACATTAAGAGAAAAGACCGAATGTGAATATGTAATGTGGCATTCCACAGCATCACTTGGAGTATCTATGCTTGTTAACCAAGAATCTATTTTACAACTTGGAAGTAAAGAGATATCTTTTCACCATGCACCTGGACATACTGAAGATTCTATGCTTGTCCACTTTGGCTCACATATCATGACTGGGGATTTTCTCTTCACTGGAGATGGTGGAGTCGGTCGGGATGATTTACCAAGCGGTAGAATGGATATACATTGGAACTCACTAGAAGTTTTAAATAAATTTTCTGGTGATAACCTTGTCTGCACTGGTCATGATCCACCTGAAACTCAAATGAAATCACTAGATTGGAATCGTAATAATAACCCGATTCTAAAGATGACCTCTTGGGAACAATATGAAAGTTGGCAAAAGCAATCCATTAGTAAATTAGGTTATGTCTCAAAGATCAAAGTAGCCTTACCTGCAAATCTATTTGGAGAGATACCAGAAGAAATACCCTGGTTAGAATAACTATTTCTTCAACGGATTACTCGGAATTTTACCATTGCTTTCACTACTGGGGACAGACTGTAGATCTGCAAATGTCATTTGCCTAGCAGGCTCTTCTGAGATTAGTGTTAGTCGCTCATCCATTGACATTTGAGCAATAAATTCTATTCTTCCACGTGTTCTTGTCAAGTCATAGGAGAGTGGTTCCAAATTTTTTACAATTTGTTCTTCAAAGAGTTTCCGGACATGGTTTCCTCGCCACATTGAATATCCCCATTTGTATGCAATTCCAACTACTGCGGCACCATACATTAGCATGATTACAGTTGATGCAAATAAAACTGGGTTTCCACCTCTAGATTCGTCTATTAGATTTCGAGCAACTAAGAATAATAATCCAATTCCAACTACAGGTTTCAATATACTTTCAAGCCACTGATCAACAGGTACTAATCTGCCTTTTGCGGGATCAACAAATACTAAATCAGATTCAAAAGCAGTATTGAGGACTCCAAGACCACCAAGTAAAATGATGTATAGTCCTGATGCTATGGTTAATTCAATACCCCATGATTGAAGTTTGAACACCCAATGTACAATTAACCAAGCAAATAGTCCTAGGAATGCACCTTGTGGTACGTAGTTAAAGTGTATTACATGGTTTGAGAATTCATTTACTTTAGCTACCTTTTCAATCGATCCTCGATGTGGTTTAGGTATGTGTATGACTTGCCAATGAAGAATTCTTTCCATTTCCTTTAGTCCCCATATCAATAACCCCTTTCGAATCAATATATATTCAATGAGAATTAAAATCGGCAAACCCAACAAAACTATTGGTAGAGCCATTATTGCAGCCAATGGGAATATAATGATAGTCGGAAGTAAAAGAAAGTGTGAAAATGTCAACGGATGGAATAGGTCAGCCTCAATAACTCGTTGCCTAGATGGTTGAATGTGTAAACCTCTGGCTAAGTCATCTAAAGTAGTTCTAAAAGGGGATACTTGTTTACCAGCATCGATAATTTGGCGCACTGCATTTCGATATTGTGACTCTTCATGACCCACTCCAATAAATAATTTCCATGCCAATCTCATTGGCAATGCTAGTAGGAATGGTATCGATAAAATACCAGTCGCCCAAAGCAAACCAGCGACATCGAGTTCGGAACTCATGATACTCCTCAACCAGCCCACTCATTTCATTGATTTCAATGATTGTGATGATTTCGAGTTTTTAAGAAGTTTCAAGTCCCTTATCGAGTATGGTCAAAACATGGCAAGGATAGTCGTAACCGATGGAATGTCCAAAGATGCTGTCGCCCATCTTCAAAAGAATGGACATGAAGTGGTTGAAAAGTCATTTACTAAGAGTGAATTAAAGAATGGATGTCTTGCTGATTTTGATGCAATTATCATTAGAAGTGCGACTAAATTGACTAGTGAAGTAATTAACTCGACTGGTGGTAAATTAAGAGTTATTGGTAGGGCTGGAGTTGGTGTCGATAATATTGATTTAGAGTCAGCATCAGATGCAGGTATAGTAGTTGTAAATGCACCCAGAGCATCTACTCAATCAGTTGTTGAATTGACGATTGCTCACCTTTTATCATCAATCCGTCTTCTACCTCAATCTGACCGTAGTATTCGTTCTGGTAAGTGGGAAAAGAAAGCGATGGTAGGAACAGAACTTTCTGGAAAATCACTAGGACTAATCGGTTTTGGTAGAATTGCTCAGGGTGTTGGTATAGTTGCACAAGCAATGGGTATGGAAGTTCATACTTATGACCCATATCTTCCTCCAAAAATCGCTAAATCACAATCAACAAGACTTCATAAGGATATTGATACACTTTTCAAAACATGTACTCACATCTCAATACATTGTAATTTGAACGATGATACTCATCATCTTGTCAATTATGAGCGTATGGAGATGATGCCGGGTAAATCTAGACTTGGTATCTTATGTGGTAATCACATCGTTAATTGTGCACGTGGAGGAATAATTAATGAAACTGATTTACTAAGAGCACTGGATTCTGAGATTATTTCTTCTGCAGCACTAGACGTTTTTGAATTGGAACCGATAACTGCTGAAAATAAGTTATGCTTGCATCCAAATTTCCATGGAACTCCGCATATAGGGGCAGCAACAAAAGAAGCTCAAAATAGAGTTGGCATTGATATTGTCAATAATGTGATGGATTCACTTAATGGAAAGAAAGTTAAATCGATAGTAAATTCTCATCTGTTGAAAAAATAATCTGCCATATAGTTAATTTGAAACACCGATGACAGATTTGCTAATTTGGTGAATGTTATGGAATCAAGGGAGATTTTTGATTTCAATCATAATCGGATATTGATACATTGTGATCTTGATGCTTTTTTTGCAGCAGTTGAAACATTACATCATGGATTCTCTCCCGAAATACCACTTATAATAGGCTCTGACCCAAAGCAAGGAAGAGGTAGAGGGATTGTTTCTACCTGTAATTATGTGGCTAGAAAATATGGAATAAGGTCTGCCATGTCCATTAGTGAAGCATGGAGACGCTGCCCAGGTCAACCCTATGGTGAAGGAATATACGTCAAGGGTAGTCGAGGACTGTACACAAGGGCGTCTAGAAAAGTTATGAAAATACTTTCTAAGCCAGCAGAATACTTTGAGCAGGCAAGTATTGATGAAGCTTATCTTGATGTTACTGAACATGTTGGAAATGATTGGGACAAAGCTCTAGCACTTTGTCGAGATTTACAAGATCAAATTTTACAGGAAGTAGGTCTTTCTGCCTCCTTCGGCATCGCTTCAACAAGAATACTAGCCAAGATGGCTAGTGAAATAAATAAGCCGAAAGGAATCTTTCGAATTTTACCAGATGAAATAAGTGAATTCTTTACTGGTCGCGATTTACGTGAAGTACCTGGGATTGGAGCTAAAAGGTCAACTCAATTAGCAGAATGGGGTATAAGTACAGTTGATGAACTATATGAGTATGGTGAATTAACTCTTAGTCGTATGACTGGTGAAAGGTTTTCTTCTTGGATTACCAGGGTCTATGAAGGTCGTACAAGTTCGGAAATAAGTCCTTTGAGAAGTAGAAAGTCAGTAGGTAAGGAGCATACATTTTCTACAGACCAAATGGATTATCAAATCGTACTATCAAATCTTCTTAACATTACTCAGCAAGTAATTTCAAGAGCTAAAGAACTAGGCGTTTGTGGTAGATTGGGGGAAGTTAAAATCAGATATAGTGGATTTGAAACTCATACTCATGGACGTTCAATACCAGTTGCAATGGATGATTTAGACGTATTTACTCGGTTGAGTGAGAAGTTATTTGCTAATAATATCCAACATGGTAAAAGGATTCGACTGGTTGGATTTAGACTTGGGCAATTAGATACCCCTTTAACAAAACAAAGTAAGTTGGAATTATAGTATCGGCGATATGTTATCTTCTTATCGGGGCATCAAAAAGCGTGGTAATAATTACAAATATTATAGATTAAGTGAGTTGTAAATTAAAAATTATTCTCATTCAAGTTTGTGCATCTGGGTAAATACTTTGGTGAAATCCTCCAATCTAGCAGGTATATTCACCCCGCTTATAGGTTGGTTCAATGAAATTCCTTGTTCTTTCTTAGTAGACCAAACCTCGCTATTGAATAGTTGAACTTCATTAGATAACTCCCGTAATTCTTTTCCGTGCTCAGAATCAGTATCTAACTCCTCTAGTGGAGATTCAGGGAAGTTTTCAACTTCAACAGATGACTCACCATATATGGTACTCGAAATATGATGGGTAAAGAAAGGGCATACTGGGCTAAAAGCAGACATGAAGTCTCTTACAATACGATGCAGTGTCCAAGCAGCAGCCTTATCATCATCATATAATCGTGATTTTACCATTTCTAGATAATGGCTAGGTAAAATCCCAGTTCCAAATGTCTTGAGGGCTTGAGTTGCACTGTAGATGTCGAGGTTTTGCCAAGATAGTTTTATTTCAGACATAGTTTTCTGAAATTCAGCCATAATCCACTTATCTTCTATTTCTAAATCACTAGGGACTTGATCGAAGTCTTTTGGGACCTCAAACTGTGATGCAAATCTTGCTACATTGAATAATTTAGTTAATACTCCGAAATATTTCTGTTCTATTTCTTCCGGATTTATATGAAAATCATCACCAACTTGTGCATCACATGCTTTCCATAATCTAAAACATTCACTACCAATCTTATTTGCTCTCAAGCTTACAGTTTTCTGTGGACCTTTTACCTTCCAAGAACCGGTTTTACCACCTGCACCACATTCCAATACAGAATCAGCATCTATTCCATTGCCAAGAGATTTACTCATTTTCCGACCCCATGGATCCATCCCTAGTCCATCAATCCATACATGTTTGAATCCAGGCTTGTCCAGTAAAAGTGTAGATTTCAATAATGTATAATACAGCCAAGTTCTAACAATCTCCTTACCTTGTGGCCTTAATGCTGTTGGGAATGCCTTTTCAAAAATCTCGGGGTGATTAAGATAACCACTGACGAAAAGATTTGAATTGGAAGAATCCATCCACGTATCGAAAACTTTCTCTTCTCCCTTTATGTCTCCTAAATCTTTAATCAATGAAGAATATGCTCCAATGTCTTCCCTAGTTTCTCGATTTAACACTCTGCTTCCTTCGGGCGGTTCTTGGCACCATGGCTGTACATAAACTCCAGATGGTGGAATGATAATGTGTTGTTCATCTTCACTATACCAGATTGGTATTTCAGTATGATACCATCTTCTTCTCGAGATTGGCCAATCAATACTAATATTTTCCATCCAATCAAGTAAGAATTGTTTATTTCTTATCGGGTGGAATTCTATTTCTTCAATCAATTCTCTCATACGATCTTGTGTATCAGTTTGACGCACATACCATTCCTTCAGTAATATGATCTCCACAGGGTTTTTCCCCCTTTCTGAAACAGGAACTTCTTGCTCTCTATCTTCAATTTGATCAATCTTGCCATTCTGTTCTAAATATTCTATTGCAGATTTGCGTGCATCTCTAACTTTCATTCCAGTAAATGGTCCAGAAAGTTCAGTCATACATCCATCTAGATTAATCGCTTGGAACGGTGTCAATCCGAGTTCACGGAAAACAGCAACATCGTTTTGGTCACCAAATGAACATACCATTAGAACTCCAGAGCCAAATTCTGATTTAACAGATAAGTGCGTCCTTATTTCGACATAGTCATCACGTCCTTGTACAGGAACTGGTAATTTTATTTTCTGACCAATCAAGTGCTTATATCGTTCATCACTGGGATGAACAACAACGACTCCACATGCGCAAATAAGTTCTGGCCTAGTTGTTGAGATGATGACTTCTTCACCACTATCAGTTTGCCATTTGACATTTACTAACTGAGTTCTTCTAGTCAATCGTTCTACTTCTGCATCTGCAATTGTAGTACCCTCTACTGGATCGTAAATATTAGGACGCAAGTCTTCAATTATTGTGCCTTTTTTGAATAGTTCAACAAAAATTGATTGGGTGACGGCACGATAGTCAGCGGCATCAGTAAGATATTCTTTTTCAAAATCACAAGACAAACCAACTCTTCTAGCAGTATTACGCATTGCCTGAGTAAATTCTTCAATAGTTTCTTTACACAATTTCAAGAATTCTGCTCGATCATAGGTCTTCATTTTACGTTTGGTATTCTTTTCAACTGTAAATTCAATATTAATTCCATTTCGATCAACACCCCATGGGAAATAGACTTCTTTTCCTAAGAGTCTTTGACATCGTGCTATTACATCTATCATCGAATATTGAGCTACAGCTCCTATGTGCCAAGTTCCGGATGGATATGGCGGAGGTGTGTCGATTACGAATATTTCTTTTCCAGAATCAGGTTTGAATCCATACCTCTTAGTATATGCCTCAGCATCACTATTATGTTCCTCCTGTATCTTCTTTTCAAGGTCAACAGACCAGCGCTTTTCGGTTAATGTAGGGGGTGGCATGTGCCTCACCGGCCCCATGCTTGTAAGCAGCACGGGTCCATCCCGCCGTCATCTTTTACATTTTCAAACCAATGGATGGAAAGTTAGTATAAATCAGCAAAAACCTACTCAGACTGTCGGCAGGCATTTGAAGTATCTTTTTTTCGCTAAACATGGAGAGGCGGTTATGTCGAAGGATAAAGAATCGATTTCCCCCTCCGTGGAAAAGCGGAAATTTTCCAAAAGAGTAGCAGCACTTGCTGAGTATAGCCGTTCTAAAATCCAGTCTGGTGCAGTAGATTTAACTGCTAGGGTTAAGGATTTCAATGCTAAGTCAGCGATTGATGCAGTTCTCGATGCGCCGGATAGATTCAAACGTGAATGGCAGAAATCGGGTGCATCAGGTGCAATTACTAGATTTCCAATTGCTACAGTATTAATATTTCTAATGATTACTGCTTACTTTGTAACAACTTCCGGGTTTTTAGATGGTACCAGATTTGATGATGACCTTAATGAACCTGCATTAAATGTCAATGGTGATTTAGAAGTATATCTCCCAGAGGGTAGTGAAGTCGGTAGATTAATCAGTTTAGTAGAAGAAGATTGGACTACTAATGTAATGATTATTTATATCGAATCTGGTGATCGGAATATTACAGATAAGAGAATATTGGAAGAGATAAGTCTGGTAGAAAAAACTCTTAATCCCTGCCTTTCAGCATTTGAATGCGATTTGAATGGAGATGGCAAGATAGATCCATTGGCAGGTGAAACTGATGATGTAATCTATATTCTTTCAATTTCAACGGTTCTAAAAGAAGTAAATTCTAGTGCACCTCGAGTAAGAGAAGCGATAATTTACGAACTAGGTCAATTAGGTTGTGCAGCAGGTGAAGATGAGTGTACAAGTGCAAATGCCGCTGATGGATTAAACGATTTAATCGCTTCAACAGATGAACAATTAGGAGGCTCATATGAGATACCTAGTCAAACTACGATAGATTTAGTAGTTGGGGAGATGTATGAAGATGATGGTTCTGCTACACCGGGTTTAGATAAATTAGCACGAGATGTATGTAATAGTGGCGATGATAACATCGATGGCGATTGTGGTTCATCAGATGGGATTTTAGATAGAGCAATTATGGCAGTAGCCCTTTCTGATAAGATAAATGCTAAAGAATTCATTGCTAAAACTCAGAAGATGCTAGATGATATGAGTACTGAGGAAAGGTTCTGTGATGATACAAATGGTGATGGAATTCCTGATACGAATCCATGTACATGGGATAAGGATGGCCTAAATTTAGAAATGACTCTTACAGGACCAGTTCCTATTACTAATGCAGTGACAGAGTTTTCGTTCAAACTATTTTGGCAGATATTCCCTACAGCTGTTGTATTGGTTGCAGGTGGATTATTTATTTTCCATTCTGATATACTTCAAACAGGTATAACTGGAATAAGGCCAATTCAAGGCATGAAGGTGGTGATTATAGCAGGGCTGCCTACCCTTTGTGCAGTATTTTGGACCTTAGGTCTGATTGGGGCAACAAATTATGAGGTTACGATGACAGTAATTATTGTTGGTCCTATCCTTTTGGCATTAGGAGTTTCTTATGGACTACACATTACCAATCGTTATGCCGAGGAAGATGGTTCGAAATCTGAAAAGATGAAAGCATCATTAAACTCAACTGGAAAGGCTGTATTTCTTTCAGCCGTAACCACTGTAATTGGTTTTATTTCTCTTGTATTTACTCCGATGGCTCCGATACAAACAGTTGGTATAGCATTATCTCTGGGTATTGTGATTGTATATATTTTGACTATTTTTATGGTGCCAAATCTTACTTTGATACTAGATTTACGTAAACCGAGGCATCCACCATTGAAAGCATTCGAGCATTTAGTTAACATTCCAGTGAATCACAACAAGGCAGTAATAGGTTTCTTCATTCTATTGGTACTAATTTCTGCAACTGTAGGTCGAGTTAACGTTGAAGAAAATATCGATTTATTGGGGATGGCTCCTGAAAATGAAGCACCTGTTCAAAAGATGAAACAGTACAGTTCTGATTTTGATGCTGGTCAAATAGGTATGGTTCTTATTCATGCCAAGGTGTCTGGAGATACAAATGATCAGGATACTGGTAATGATGACCCTGCAGAGAATCTCAAACGTATTGATCAGTTAGAAGCGAAATTAAATACAGTTCAGAATGCTTCAGCAGTATCGATTGTATTTTTAATGAAATCAACTGGTATTGCACCGACAGTATCAGGTACACAAATCTATGATTTTGTTAATGCAACACCATTACCGGATGATATTACAGAAACAGTCGGAGTATTACTCAATAGAGAAGTTACTGTTGATGCATCTTTCTGGGACTTACTAACTCAACCAGATAATTACGGATTACCTGGTACTACGCAATCTCAAATCTTCCTTTTGAATGTATTCTATGCCTCAATTACAGATGAAACACGAGAGATATTTATCAACAGTGAATATGATAGAACTTTGATTTATGTCGATATGCCATTTATTCCAGTTGCCGAAACCTCGGTTAGTGTTGAAACCATAAATCAGCATACAGATACTTTCAATTCAGTTGATGGTGGTGGTGCAGAACATCTTACAGGAGTTGCAGCTACAGCAATTGAAGTAAATCAGTTGATTGTTAGTTCACAATGGACATCTCTCGGCTTTGCAATCATATTAACATTGATCACACTTGCAGTTGTCTTCAAAGATATTCAGTATTCATTATGGACAACTGCTCCGGTAATTGCTACAGTAGCACTCCAATGGCTTGTAATGTGGCAAATGGATGTTGCACTATCTTTGGTAACCGTAATGATTGGTTCAATTTTAGTTGGGGTAGGTGTTGACTTTTCGATACATATTGCAAATCGAATAAGAGAATTAGGTGGCGGTATTAATGCGATCAAAAGTGCGGCAATAGGAACTGGAATGTCACTATTTGAAGCCGCTATAGTAACTTCACTTGGTATGCTAACAGCCTATCAGATACCGATTCCAGAGATTAAACCATTCGTCACTGTGATCTTGATATTACTGTGGGTTGCAGCTGCGAGTTCTCTGATTTTACTTCCTGCAATTTTAGTTACATTAGAAAAGATGGGACTCGGTTCGGTTGGAGGTTCAAACGGAATGGCAAGAAAGTTAGGACTTATTCAAAAGAAGAGCAATGATGTAGATATTTTAGATGCAGCCCTTGTTAAAGATGTCCAAGATGCTTGGTGAGATATAGCAATATGTCCAAATGGGGTCAACTTTTGGCTCAACTATGGTCGGATATTGGCTCATGAAATCTGAACCCAATGTTTACCCCTTCGAACAGTTAGAAATCGACGGTTCTACACATTGGGATGGAGTGTGAAATTATCAAGCACGAAATATGATGAGAGATGAGATGAAGTTAGGAGACTTAGTACTATTTTACCATTCTAACTTCAAGCCACCTCACGTTGCTGGAATTGCTAGAGTTTGTCGTGAAGGTTATCCAGATCATACTGCACAAGATTCCAATTCGAATTATTTTGATCCAAAGGCGACAGCAGAAAATCCGAGATGGATGATGATTGACATAGAGCCTGTAATGAAGTTTGATAATATTATACCATTACAAGATGTCAAAGATAACCCCAAATGCGATGATATGTTATTGGTTCGAAAAGGTCAAAGGTTGTCTGTACAACCAGTTGAAGAATTTCACTTTTTAACAATACTCGAAATGGCAGGCGCTGATGCGAAATTATTTAGGTGATAATCATGAATAATAACCAAATTCCTGTTTCTAAAAGGGCTTCAAATATCGAATATGCAATTCGAGATGTTGTTGTTCCCGCAATGGAATTAGAGAAACAAGGTCATGAGATT
>Ga0115003_10002351_pt1 | contig 15779 bp, 16 predicted proteins | sample ArcticOcean_MG_C_7_FD_88736 | JGI IMG/M metagenome (GOLD analysis project Ga0115003, IMG submission 88736) | Marine microbial communities from western Arctic Ocean - ArcticOcean_MG_CB11_88 | ecosystem: Environmental > Aquatic > Marine > Oceanic | place: Arctic Ocean: Canada Basin | collected... | reverse complement strand
GTCTCCATTTTCAACTTCGAAAGTTAACTCATCACCTTCGTTCAAGCTACCTAAGCCTGAATCTGCTACAGCTGAAGAATGAACGAACACGTCTTTTTCTTTATCTTCTCTTTCAATGAAACCATAACCTTTAGTACCATTGAACCACTTAACTTTACCTTTTAGTGTACTCATATTATTTTACTTTTCCTTTTTTGTTTTAATTTACGTACTCGAAAGTTCGAATGCGCAATTCGTTATTAACGAGATAGAAATATAAAATTTTTGTTCATATCGCGATAATTAGTGAATTCTGAAATAAGGTTTAGATTTTCTGCAGTTTTACTGCTGAAGGACCTTTGTCTCCATTTTCAACTTCAAAGGTTAGTTCATCACCTTCGTTTAAAAATTTTAAGCCAGCGTCTCTAACAGCTGATGAATGTACGAATACGTCCTTTTCCTTATCTTCTCTTTCAAGGAAACCATAACCTTTGGTGCCATTGAACCACTTAACCTTACCTTTTAGTGTACTCATATTATTTTACTTTTCCTTATTTATTATTAACTTCAATTAGTAAATATTTACTAACTTTGCTTCTTTAATAGATTTGGCTTTGGTATGTCAAGAAATGTTTAATGAGCTGGAGCAATTATTGAGTTAATTGTCTTTTATACAACAGTTATAGTTATAATTAGAACAAGCAAAAATGTGATTAAACCGTAATAAAAATATTGATTCTTGTTAAAACTTCTTCTTACTTTGCCAAAATAAGACTCTTTGTATCCAAGGCCCCTATCATTAAGATTGTCTGATTTTTCAAACCCTCCTTCTCTACCTATTTTTAAAAATCTATCCTTCCTTTGATTGTAAACTTCGTCTCTCGAAAGGTTTTCAAAATTTCTTAGATTTTTTATAATCGAGTACTTGATATTTTGAGCTATGGTTTCTCTATCGCGATGTGCACCTCCTACTGGTTCTTTAATGACCTCATCAATTACTCCAAGCTTTAATAAATCTTTTGCTGTTAATTTCATGGCTTCAGCTGCTTCCAAAGATTTACTTGGGTCTCTCCATAAAATCGAAGCGCATCCCTCTGGTGAGATTACGGAATAAATTGAATTTTCTAACATAATTACTTTATTTGATGACGCTAAGGCAATTGCCCCACCTGACCCACCTTCTCCTATAATGATAGAAATATTTGGAACCTTAAGTGACATGCTACACTCAATTGAAGTTGCAATAGCCGAAGCTTGACCTCTTTGCTCCGCTCCAATGCCCGGGTAAGCTCCTGGCGTGTCGATAAAAGTTACAATTGGTATTTGGAATCGATTTGCTAATTGCATTAAACGAATACATTTTCGGTATCCTTCAGGTCGCATCATTCCAAAATTTCTTTCAATTCGACTTGTGAGGTCTTCTCCTTTTTCCTGACCGATGACTAACACTGATTTGTTATCAATAAGACCAAATCCAGCTATAACTGACTTATCATCTGAAAAAAGTCTATCACCTGACAAGGGAATGAAACTTGAAAATATTTTTTTAATATAAAAATTTGCTCTCGGTCGATCTTCGTGTCTTGCAACCAAAGTTCTCTGCCAACTGTTTAAGCTAGCATAAGTCATTTTTAACTTTTCATTAACCTGTTCTTCTGTTTTTATAATTTTTTGTGTATCTACCTCTGAAATACCTTCTGAACCAAACGGGCTTTTTAAACTTTCTAAATCTGCTTCTAATATTTTAATTTCTTTTTCAAACTCTAGATAATTTTTCATAATGATTTAATAATTTTAACATATTTCTCTTTTTAATAGAATCCAATTAAGTCTTTAAAATGGCTTATATTATAATATTTATAATGAATTGACTTTACTTAAAGGTTAGGTCAAGTTTAAGAATATAAGAGAGACTATTTTATTGTAACCCCCGAAAGAGCAGCTTCCAGAAAACTCTCAGGAAAACACCATAAAAAAATAAATTCTGGAAAGAGATAATATTGCACCAATGGCATAAAGTTCTCATACGCCAAGACAAGTGAGAGTGGGGAATTGATACATATGAATAAAATTAAAAAAGGAAATTTAACAATAAACTCTGTTTTACTTGAGTTTATTAATCAAGAAGTAATTCCAGGCACAGACATAAATATTGAAGATTTTTGGAGTGAATTTGATTTTGCGGTTCATCAACTTGCACCTATCAATAAAGCTTTAGTGGAAAAAAGAGAAAATATTCAAAAACAAATTGATGAATGGCATCTTGCTAATAAAGGCCAAGAATTGAATAAAGATAAATATATTAAATTTCTTAAATCAATAAATTATATTATTAAAGAAAAAGAAGATTTTCAAATTTCCACTCAAAACGTAGATGAAGAAATAGCTAGGATCGCAGGTCCTCAACTAGTGGTTCCAATAGATAATGCAAGATACGCTCTGAATGCTGCAAACGCTCGTTGGGGCAGCTTATATGATGCACTTTATGGTACAGACGTTATTTTAAATACTAATGAAGCCTCAAAGAGTAGTGTTTATAATCCTGAACGAGGAAAAAAAGTTATTGAATATGCAAAAAACTTTTTAGACACAACTTTTCCACTAAGCAATGATAAATGGAAAAATATTTCAAAAATTTCAATTAATAATCTTGATTTAAAAAATAAAAGTCAATTAGTGGGTTATAACGGAACTAAAGACGAACCTTCTTCATTATTACTTAAAAATAATAATTTACATGTTGACGTTATTATTGATGCCAAAAGTAAAATTGGTAGCAATGATAAAGCACACATTAGTGACGTTATAATCGAGTCAGCTATTTCAACTATTGTAGACAATGAAGATTCCGTTGCCGCTGTCGATGCAGAAGACAAGGTTAGATGTTATAGAAATTGGCTTGGTATCATGAAGGGTAATTTACAAACTGAGATAAAAAAGGACGGAAAAAAATTTATAAGAAAATTAAATTTGGACAGAACATACGAGGGTATTAATGGTGAAAGATTAAAACTACATGGGAGAGCATTATTGTTAAATCGAAACGTTGGTCACTTAATGACCAATCCTTCAATTACTTTAAAAGATGGGTCGGAAATTCCTGAGGGTATAATGGATTCTTTTATGTGTGTCTTATGTGCAAAACACGATTTTAAAAATAAAAAAAATTCAAGAACTGGATCTGTTTATATTGTAAAGCCAAAAATGCATGGACCTGAAGAAGTTGCTTTTACTAATACAATTTTTGATAAGGTAGAAGATGTTTTGAGATTAAAAAGAAATACAGTCAAAGTTGGTATTATGGATGAAGAACGAAGAACTACAGTTAATTTGAAAGAATGTATCCGTGCTGTCAAAGAAAGAATAGTTTTTATCAATACTGGATTTTTAGACCGAACAGGTGATGAAATGCATACTTCATTTGAGGCCGGACCTATGATTTTAAAAGGTGATATGAAAAAATCTGTTTGGTTAAATGCTTATGAAGACTGGAATGTTGACATTGGATTAGCCTGTGGTCTTTCTGGAAAAGCTCAAATAGGTAAAGGCATGTGGGCTATGCCAGATCGCATGGCAGACATGCTGAGTCAAAAAATTGGTCATCCATCAGCAGGAGCAAATTGTGCTTGGGTTCCATCTCCAACGGCAGCAACGCTTCATGCAACACACTATCATCAAGTCGATGTCTTTAAAAAACAAACAGAAATTAAATCACGGACTAAAGCAAAAATAGAAAATATTCTTTCAATTCCTCTAGCTAGTAGTCCTAAGTGGTCAGTAGAAGATATCAACAAAGAACTTGAGAATAACGCTCAAGGAATTTTAGGTTATGTTGTGAGGTGGATAAACCAAGGTGTTGGTTGTTCTAAAGTACCTGACTTTAACGATGTTGGTTTAATGGAAGACAGAGCAACGCTCCGAATATCTTCCCAACATATAGCTAATTGGTTACATCATAAAATTTGTAGCAAGTATCAAGTCATGGAGGTAATGAAAAAAATGTCAGCTATTGTAGATAAGCAAAATAGTGATGATAAATATTACGAACCTATGTCAGCTAACTTTGAAAATTCTATAGCTTTTTTAGCGGCTTGCGATCTAGTATTTAAAGGGCGTGTGCAACCTTCTGGCTATACGGAACCACTACTTCATAAGCGCAGATTAGAAAAAAAAACTAAAGGCTCATAAAGGTTTTAATTCCATCAAGAATATATTGGATGCTTAGGCCGGCTAATACAATTGCCACTATTCTTGAAAATATACTTATAATTCTTCTATTAATTATTTTTTCTGATTTTGCTGCTATAAATAAAATAATAAAAGTTACCAGTGTTGCAGCGATTAAAGCAGACATTCCAATGGCTTGTTTAGTAAAATCATTTCCTGTTGCGCTTACTGACACAATAACAGAGGTGATTGCAGCTGGTCCAGCAAGCAAAGGGGTTGCCAGTGGAAAAATACTAAGTTTGTCAGATGTAAAATTAGTACTTTCTTCTCTTCTTTGATGTCTTTTGTCAAAAAGCATTTCTAAAGCAATAATAAATAAGATAATTCCTCCGGCAATAGTAAATGCAGGAAAAGAAATTTTAAGATAGGCTAAAATGCTATTCCCTAACAAGCCAAAAAATAATAAAATAAGCGTTGCTATAAAAGTTCCATGAAGCGCTGTTTTTATTTTTTCTTTAGCGTCAAGATGTTCTGTTACTACTAAAAATATAGGTGTGCTGCCAATAGGGTCGATAACAATAAAATAAAAAATAAAAGTTTTAAAAAAAAGCTCAATCATAAAAAGTTAATTATTCACTAGTAACAGGTACCCTATTTTTAAAAGCTGAGTATAATGTGCCGTCATCCAATTGTTCAATTTCACCACCTACAGGTAAACCTTGCGCAAGTTTTGTAATTTTTATCTTATCATTTTTAATTGCATCCTCGATGTAGTGAGCGGTTGTTTGTCCTTCAATTGTGGCACTAGTTGCAATAATAACTTCTTGAAGACTATTTTTTTTAACTCTTCTTACCAAAGAGTCTATTAATAAATTTTTGGGTTCGTAACTCTCATTTGAACTCAAGGTACCTCCAAGAATGTGAAAATGTCCCTTGTAAATACTTGAAGATTCTATAGCCCACATATCAGCTAAATTTTCTACCACGCAAATTTTATCAAAAGTATTTTCACCTTCACATGCACATTCCTGGTCTATTATTTTAAGATTTCCACAATTCAAACATCTAACAATACTTTTGTAAACTTTGGCTAATGACTGCGCCAAAGGTTTAACCATACTTTCTTTGTTGTTAATTAGTTTTAAGATTATTCTTTTTGCAGATTTTGGGCCTAGACCAGGTAACTTAGCAAAGAGTTTGATCAGTTCATCTATTGCTGGAATATGATTGTCCATTTAAAAAGGAAATTTAAGATCAAAAGGTAAATTTAATCCTCCTGTTACTTTTGAGAGTTCTTCAGAAGATCTTTTTTTTATTTTTTCTTTTGCGTTGTTGTAAGCCGCTATAATTAAATCGTTAATAACTTCGATAGTTTCTTTTTTTGCTTCTTCGCTAACATTGATAGCTTTAATTTCATAATCACCGGTTAGAATAACTTTAACTAAATTTCCACCTGCTTGACCTTCCACTTCAATATTTTTAATAGCGTCTTGAGTATCTTTCATTTTAGTTTGCATTTCTTTTGCTTTTGAAAGCATGTCTGTAAAATCAGGCATCATTATCCTCCGAAACATCAATAAGTTTTGCGTCAGGAAAAGCAGTGAGAAAATCTTTTACAGTCTTACTGTTCACTTCTTCAGCTAGTTTGTGGTTTTTTTTCATAATATTTTTCTCATAAATAGTTTCTTCTCCTAGCTCTTTACTAAGAGAAATAATCCATCTTTCACCTGTCCATTTTAACAGTTTTTCAGTTAGAATTTTGATAAAATTTTTATTAAGCTTTTCATTAAATGTAATATTTATTTTTCCAGGCATAAAACTTACTAGCTTCACATTTCTCTCTAAATCATATTTAAGTTCTACTTCTTTGTCTTTAGTGGCTACTTGAATTAAGTCTTCAAAAGTCTTAATCGCATAAGAGCTTAGAAGTTCAGATTTAAGCTCTGGACTTTTTACGAGATTTGTCTTTATTTGATCTGTGTTTTTAAGCTGTTCTTTATAAACACTTTTTATCTTTTTATCATCTTGTTCATCGCTATTTTGTGTTGAAATATTTTTTGTCTCTGAGGATTCGCTATTAGGGTATAAGCTCAAAGTGTTTTCTAGTTTTTGATCAATATTCTTAAGATGCATTAATTGCATAACGAACATTTCTAGTGTTAAATTTTCATTTCCAACAATCCTTATATCATCCATAGTTTTAATAGTGAGCTGCCAAAAAATTCCTAGATCTTGAGAATCTAAATTTTTAGAGTACTCATTAATTAATTGAATCTCTGATTCTGAAATCATTAAATCTTTTTCGATAGGCCCCAAATTTATTCTTCTATTAAAAAGGTAAAGGATCTCTAAAATATCATTTAGAAAATTTTTTGCATCCAGGCCATTATCAATGAGTTCTTTTAGGTGTTTAGTTGCTTCTATCTGATTGCCAGATAAAATTTCTTTGAAAAGTAAAATTAGTTTGCCTCTATCTGCAAGACCTAACATTAGCCTTACATCTTGATCTTGAATTTCTTTATTTTGAATATTTTGACTGATTAAAGCTCGATCCAGTAAAGATATGGCATCACGAACTGAACCCTCTGAAGCTTTTGCTATTAGTTGTAACGCACTGTCAGAAATGTTTCCGCTTTCTTTTTTTGCTATATTCTTAAGATGTAAAAAAATTTTTTCTAAACTTACTCTTTTTAAGTCAAATCTTTGACACCTAGAAAGGATAGTTACAGGAATTTTTCTAACCTCTGTTGTTGCTAAAATAAATTTTAATCGAGGCGGCGGTTCTTCTAAAGTTTTTAACAATCCATTAAATGCTTGTTTTGATAACATGTGGACTTCATCTATAATAAAAATTTTAAATTTCGCACTCGTGGGACTGTATTTTGCATTTTCTATCAATTCTCTGATATCATCAATCCCTGTTTTTGATGCTGCATCCATTTCTAAAATGTCCATGTGATTAGAATTTACTATTTCATTGCAATGGCAATATTCGTCTGCTTTACATTTTTCTCCTTGATCAAAATTTTTTACACAGTTTAAGGCTTTAGCAATTAATCTCGCGCTAGTAGTTTTACCTACTCCTCTTATACCGGTTAAAAGATAAGCATTTGGAGTCTTGCCTAATGTGATTGCATTGGTAATAGTTTGCGCCATTACTTCCTGACCAATAAGATCTTTAAATTCTTGAGGTCGATATTTTAGAGCTAAAATTTTATTTTCTTTCATTATATTTAAGAGGCAGGCAACAACCTGAAAAAAATTCACTACGGCTGCTTCCTTTCGGACCTGACCGGGTTTATGAAACATCCACCTGATGCCAACCTCAACTTGATTATATCAAGATCAATTTGATTACTACAAGACTAGATTGAAGATTTTGTGGACTACTTTTGCCTGAATTTTGAAGCCTCATAAACACCCAGGATATCTAAGCTCTCAGTATAAAATCCAAGCTCTTTTAAACCCTTTTGAACAGTTTTTTGCTCAATATGTCCTTCGAGATCTAGATAAAAATTGGTTTGATCAAAAGTATTTTTTACTGAAAAACTTTCTAGCTTCGTTAGGTTGATTTGATTTACCGCAAAACCTCCTAAAGACTTATGTAGTGCTGATGGTTCACTTTTTAGCCTAAAAATACACGTTGTTATATATTTTTTATTTTTATCATATTTTACTTTTCTAACATTTTTTCCCATCACCAAGAAGCGAGTAACATTACCTGCCTCATCCTCAATATTTTTTTTTAATATCTTTAAACCATAAGTTTTGGCAGCTAATTCTGAAGCTATAGCTGCTATGGAATTATCTTCACTCTCTGATAGGTCTTTTGCAGAGCCAGCAGTATCTGCAGAAATAATAGTTTTTAAATTATTTTTTTTTATAATTTTTTGACATTGTCCAATGGCTTGAGCGTGGCTTCTTATATATTTAATATCTTTTAATTCTGCATCTTGTTTGCACAACAAACAGTGTTCAACTTTTTGAAAATGTTCTGCGTAAATTTGTAATTTATATTTTGGCAATAAATAATGAATATCAGCAACTCTTCCTGCTAATGAATTTTCAAGTGGGATAATTGCTTTGAAGTTTACATCTTCGAAAACTGTTTTAAATGTTTCTTCAAAAGTGGAACAATTTTTAATTTCCACATCTTGGAAAATTTCTTTGCACGCAATATGTGAATATGCACCTTTTTCACCTTGAAAAGCTATTTTAATTTTTGTCATCTAATTCTCCATTATTTTTTTTACCACTTTTAGATCAGCCTCTGTGTCAACGCTTAAAGGACATGAGTCAATATATCCAACATTAATTTTCATTTGGTTTTCGAGTGCACGCATTTGTTCAAGCTTTCTATCTACTTCAAGCTTACTTCTCTTTAAGCTTACATATCTTATCAAAGCTTTGTTAGTAAAGGCATAAATTCCAACATGGTGGTATGTTAATTTGTTTAAAGGTTTAGTAGAAGTTCTAAAAAAATCTAATGCATTTGCAAACGATTTAATTTTGATATTACTATCAGTAAGTACTTTTACAATATTAGGATCTTTTTCTTCATTGTGGTTTTCTATATGAGAAGCTAAGGTTCCAATATCACATAAATTTTTTTTCATATGTTCCGCTAAATCTTTTATTACATTTGAATTTAAATTTGGCATATCCCCTTGAAAATTAATTATAATTTCTGGCTTGGAGTTTAGTTCTTTTTCAAAAACTTCAAATACACGATCTGTTCCTGTTTCATGTTTATTGCTTGTAAGAACGGCTTGACCATTATTTTTTTTAACGAGTTCTAAAATTTCTTTATCTGGTGTTGCCACGATAACTTGCCCTACATTTGCATCTTTAGCAGTGGCATGAACGTGAAGAATCATTTCTTTATTGTTAATAAGTTTTAAAGGCTTATTAGGCAACCTTTCAGCATTAAGTCTTGATGGTATTATTATTGCAATGTTATTCATATTTATGCGTCTCTAGGACGCAAATAAAATGACTAAATTTTAAGTTCTTTTTAATAAAGCCGTGTTATACGTCAAATAGTAATTACCAAATTTATGGATAGTTTTGAATTAAATAAAATTATAGCTGCTGTACTTATGACTGCTTTAATCGTAATAGGCATCAATAAATTTGCAGACTCGGTTTTTCACGTCGAAAAATCCAAACAATCAGCCTACAAAATTGCAGGTGTGGAATTAGTATCATCTGGTAAAACAACAGCAAAAATTGAAGAAGTGGTTCAACTTGATATTAAAGAGATTCTGGCTTTAGGAAATGAAACGCATGGTGAAAAAGTTTTTAAAAAATGTAGCGCTTGTCACATTGTTGCTAAAGGTGGAAAAAATTTAATTGGTCCTGCTCTTTATGGAGTTGTTGGACGAGCTTCTGCGTCTATACCTGATTATGCTTATTCGTCCGCTTTAAAAGCTCATGGAAAAGATTGGAGCTTTGAAGAATTAAATGCTTTCTTGTTAAAGCCTAGATCTTACATCAAAGGAACTAAAATGGCTTACGCAGGTTTAAGAAAAGATAAAGATAGAGCTTCAGTTATATTATATTTAAATAAGCAGAGTGACAGCCCACTCTCAAGACCTTAATTCAAGCACCAATTAATAATACTTTTCTGTGCGTGAACCCTATTCAAAGCTTGTGTCCAAACTACGGATTTTTTACCGTCAACAATTTCATCCGTAACCTCGTCACCTCGACTCACAGGTAGGCAGTGCATAAAAATTGCATCAGACTTTGCAAGCTTCATTAATTTTTTGTTTACCTGATATCCTTTTAAAAGTTTTTTCTTTTTTTTTTTATCAACCTTATCATTCATAGAAATCCATTTGTCAGTCATAACACAATCTACATTTTTAACTGCCTCACCAGGGTTTTTTACAATACTAATGTTGGCTTTATTTTTTTTAGCCCAATCTAAAATTTTTTTGTTGGGTTTGTATTTTTCCGGACAACCAATATTCAGTTTAAAATTAAATTTTACTGCAGCTTCGATAAAAGAATTAGACATATTATTGTTACCGTCACCTAGCCAAGCAATTGTTTTTCCTTCTATGTTTCCTTTTATTTCTTCAAAAGTTAAAATATCTGACATAACTTGACACGGATGACTTAATTCAGATAATCCATTTATTACAGGAATATTAGAGTGTTCGGCAAAATCCTCTAAATTTTTATGTGAAGATGTTCTTATCATTACAATATCCGCATATTCTGAAAAAACTTTAGCAGTATCTTTTATAGACTCATTGCCTTTTCCATAATGAATTCCCTCAGGATTTAAAATAATAGAAGATCCTCCTAACTGTTTTATTGCAATGTCAAAAGAAATTCTTGTTCTTGTTGAGGGTTTTTCAAAAATCATAACCATAGACTTACCTGCAAAGGGCTGGTCAAAATCAGCAGCTGATTTATTTAAATCTTTTCTTTTTGATTTTCTAGCTTTTGCTTCTTCTATAATTTTTCTCAATTCTTGAGAAGAAAAATCTGAAATATTTAAAAAATTTTTCATTTAAAAGTTTTACATACTTTTCTTAAAATTACTATTGCCTGATCAATATTTTCTTTTTTTACGTTTAATGGAGGTAGTAATCTGATAACATTCTCTGCAGCTCTTATGGTCAGTAATTTATTATCCATTAGTTTTTTTACAAATAAATTTTGATCAGAGGATACCTTAATTCCAGTCAACAAACCTAAGCCTCTGACTTCTTTAATTATACTTGGAAATTCAGATTGTAGCTTGGTTAATTCACTGTGAAAATACTTTGAAATTACCTGTACATTTTTTAAAAAACCTTTTTTTAAAATTTCGTCTAAAACTGCGTTTCCCACACTCATGGCTAGCGGGTTTCCTCCAAATGTTGATCCATGAGATCCAGGTCCCATACAGGAAGCTACTTTTTTCGTCATAAGACAAGCTCCTACAGGAAACCCCCCACCTATTCCTTTTGCAATCGGAACTATATCTGGAGTAATACCTGCGTGTTCAAAAGCAAAAAATTTTCCTGTTCTTCCAATTCCACACTGCACTTCATCTAAGATAAGAAGAATTTTTTTTTTGTTACATAATTTTCTTAAACCTTTTAAGCAATAATCAGGAATAACTTTAATTCCACCCTCTCCCATAATTGTTTCAACCATTATAGCTGCAGTTTTTTTTGTAATAGATTTTTCTAATCCTTTGTGGTCTGCAAAATCAAAATGATCAAAACCATCTACCTTAGGTCCAAAGCCTTCTGTAGTTTTTTTGTTATTGCTTGCGAAAATTGTAGCTAAGGTTCTACCGTGAAAACTATTATTTAAACATAAAATTCTATTTTTTTTTGATTGTCCTTTTAAATAAAAATATTTTTTTGCTACTTTAATTGCAAGTTCTGTTGCTTCCGCTCCTGAATTTTGAAAAGCTACATAGTCTGCGAATGTATTTTGCGTTAGTCTTTTTGCTAATCTTTCTTGTTCTAAAATTGTGAAGGCGTTAGAAACGTGCCATAGTTTTTTAGATTGATTATTAATAGCCTTGACTAAATGATCGTGACAATGACCAAGTGAATTAACCGCAATACCTTGTACAAAATCTAAATATTTTTTTCCATCAGTTGAATAAAGATAACAACCTTTTCCTTTAACAAAAGAAATTTTTTTTCTATTATAATTATTTAGTAACGAGCTCATGATTAAGATTTTATTTTATAGCCTTTTTTATATAACAAATAAGCAATCATCCACATAATAAAGCTTAATATTGTTAAATATATTAACCCTACGATAAGTGAGCCATCAGACTTTCCAATAAAACTATATCTAAATCCATCTATCATGTAAAAAAATGGGTTGGCTTTACTAATTGAGTGTAGGTAGCCTGGCAATTTATCAATGGTATAAAAAGTTCCTGATAAAAAAGATAAAGGAATAATAATAAAATTAGTCACCGTTGCCATATGATCAAATTTTTCAGCCCAAAGACCGGCTATAATCCCAAGAGCACCAAGAATAAAAGAGGATAAAAATGTGAACACAATTAAAATAAAATAGTTTTTAATTTCAAAATCTATAATTAGATGAAAAATACATATTGAAATAAAGGCAATCATTATACTTCTTGTCACTGCAGCAAGTGTTATTGCAATAGTTACTTCACCTGCAGATAATGGAGCGTATAAAATATCAACTATATTTCCTTGTATTTTTCCAATCATAAAAGATGAAGCGGAATGTGAAAAAGACTGTTGAATAACTTGCATAGCCACTAAGCCTGGTGCTAAAAAATTAATAAAAGGTACTCCTAAAATATTACCTCTGTCTGTACCTATAGCTAATGATAAAACTAATAAAAAAAGTAAGGCAGAAACAAGAGGGGAGAAAATAGTTTGGATCCAAACATTTAGGAATCTCAAAACTTCTTTTTTGTAAAGTGTCCAAGCGCCGATCCAGTTAATGGAACCAAATCTTCTTGAGCCTATTTTATATTTTGTACTAATTTCAACCATTGGCAGAGTTATATCTTTTTAAACTTAAAAAACTTGTGCAAAACTAAAATTTTTGTCGATTTTTCTAGTATTTACCACTTCTGCATACTACATAATGGAATAAATTAATTAAATATACTATATATAGATAATATTTTTCAATGAGTTGGACAGAAGAAAAAGTAAATAAGCTTAAAGAACTATGGACTAAAGGCCATACAGCTAGCGAAATAGCAGGTTTATTAGGTGATACCACTAGAAATGCGGTAATAGGAAAAGCACATCGCTTAGACTTGGAGGAACGTGCACCATCTAAAAGTAAATCAAATTCTGAAAAGAGAGATGTAGCAAAGTCACAACCAAAACTTAGAGGATCTGCTAGTAGAAAAAGTAAGTTTAATTCAATTTTACTTGATAAAAATTTTGAGCCTGAAAATCCAACCTCTTTAGAAGATCTAACTGATCAAACTTGTAAATGGCCTTCTGGTCATCCTGAGGAGAAAAATTTCTATTTTTGTGGTAGAAAACCAGTAGATGCCTTTCCCTACTGTAAACTACATATTTTGTATGCATTTCAGCCTAAAGGACAAAAAGAAGAAGTCCTTAATAAAAATCATGAGTCGCCAGCATTTGTTGAGAAAAAAATTAAGTTAGCTTAACATTTATTTTTTAAAGTTTATGAACTTTATAAAAAAATACCTAAAGTGGGCTAGTACATTTTTAGTATTAACTGGAATTTTTTTGACTAATCTAAATTATTACCCAATCAACATAATCTTTCATGGTACTGGTGTCGTTGGTTGGACTATTGCTGGTTTTATATCAAAAGATAAGGCGATACTTACAAACTTCGGTTTACAGATTCCTTTATTTTTAATTGGGTTTTATCAACTATTATTTTAAATAAATAATTTAATTCTCACCTAGACTAATTTTTTTCACACGTTATAAGTTAAGTAAGTAAATTGTATAAAACTGGCATTAAAAAATAACAGTATAAAAATATCATTATGGAACTAACATTAATTTATACAATTATAGGTTTTGGATTAGCTGGTTACAGTGTAATAGCTAACGATTCTATACAAACCCTAGGTACATTTATAGCTTCGAAACAAAAATGGTTTAAGTGGTACACACTTGCCAGTGCTGCATCGCTTGTAATGATTCTTGCTATTACTTGGGGTTGGTACAGTTATAATGGTGATATTTCATATGGAAGATTGAACAGAATACCTTTCCAAGAAATTCAGTGGTATCATGCAGTCGCACCGGCCATACTATTAGTTTTAACAAGAGTAGGTATTCCAGTATCTACAACTTTTTTAGTTCTATCTGCATTTGCATCAACGATAGTGTTGGAAAAAATGCTTGTCAAAAGCATTGTTGGTTACGGTATAGCCGCAGCAGTTGCTTACCTATGTTGGATTGTGATCTCTAAATTTATTAATGAAAAATTTGATGAAGTAACTGAAGATAAATGGATTAGTTTTTGGCGTAATTCTGTGTGGGTTACTTCTGGTTGGTTGTGGTGGGTTTGGTTATCGCACGATGTTGCAAACATTGCTGTATACTTACCAAGACAACTAGATGTTTCTTTGCTGTTTATTGTACTGGGTTATTTTAGCGTATTAATATTTTACATATTTTATATTCACGGCGGACCAATACAAAAAGTAGTTTTAGATAAAACGGGGACTAGATACGCTCGGTCAGCAACAATTATTAACGTGATTTATGCTGCTGTGTTGTATTATTTCAAGGAACTAAACGATATACCGATGTCTACTACATGGGTGTTCGTTGGCTTACTTTGTGGAAGGGAGTTGGCAATTTCTACGATGAATAAAGACTATAAATTCAAATATGTTTTCCCATTAATTGGAAAGGATTTTGCTAAGATGATATTTGGTTTAAGTGTTTCGGTAGCGATTGTATTAGCAATTCATTACTACATAATTCCTAAAGGATTGTATTAAAACTATTTTTTTCTTTTTCTCTTAGATGAGGTTTTCGTTCTCTTGAGTTTAGATCTTGCAGCAAGCCCAACGCTTACAGCTCTTAGACCAAGAAAGAGAACAAATCCCATAATGCAAACTACTAAAGTGTTGAACAAGTAAATCATATTTTTTATACCTTTGGTTTTTTTAAGTTTATCAAATTACTTTTGCGATAATGTAAATTTGAAGTAATAAAATAATAAAAGGCAAAACAGTCCTAATTAACTCCATTGTATGATTGTATTCATCTAATTTTCTTTCAAGCCAATTTCTATTATATTTTTTTTTCATCAAAATTTTTTATAGAAAATTTTACTTTTTTGCAAGCCTTAGAACCAAGAAATATTTCTTGACAAACATATGTCTTGGGTTTTTTTGGGGTAATCAGTTATAATTCCGTCAACGCCGTAGTCAATCATTCTTATAATGTCACTTTCTTTACTAACCGTCCAAACATTTACAGCTAAGCCTAGTTCGTGAGCAAGTTCAATATTTTTTTTAGTTACATCTTTATAAAATGGACACCAAACATGACCCTCTAAAGATTTAATTATTTTTGGTAATAAAAAAAAATCTTCTAAAGGAAATTGTTTTCCCATCCAGGGTGAATCTTCAAAAATTGTTTTTTTTAGAGTTGAAAGATCTTGTTGTAAGGTTAAAAAACCTCTTAAGATTTTAGGGTTTTGTTTTTTTAATTCATATAAAATTCTCCAATCAAAAGATGATATAATTACTCTGTCTTCAAGTTTATACGTATCAATATCTTTTAAAATTAACGAAACTGTGTCACTTGGGATTGGAGTTAGTCCCATTTTGAAAGGTGTAGATTTAACTTCTAGGTTTAAAAAAATATCCTTGTTTTCTCTTGTTGATGCCAATTCTAATAATTCACTTAATTTTGGAATTTTTGCATTCTTTAATAGTTTTTGTTCCTTAAATCTTTTTCCATGTGTGCTTTCGGGGTTAAAACTTCCAATATTATATTTGCTTAATTCCTCATAGCTCTTATCAAATACTTTTTGCTCAGAGTTTTTTAACCAATTTCCGCTCTCGTCTTTAGTCATGTCTGAGATTAGATGAAAATAATGATACAAAACTGGAATTTTATCTTTTGAAATAACAACATCAAATTCTATGGCTTTAATACCTAAAG
>Ga0115003_10002344_pt1 | contig 15811 bp, 17 predicted proteins | sample ArcticOcean_MG_C_7_FD_88736 | JGI IMG/M metagenome (GOLD analysis project Ga0115003, IMG submission 88736) | Marine microbial communities from western Arctic Ocean - ArcticOcean_MG_CB11_88 | ecosystem: Environmental > Aquatic > Marine > Oceanic | place: Arctic Ocean: Canada Basin | collected... | reverse complement strand
TTGTGTTGGTTCCGTCCCCTAGCTGGCCGTAATCGTTCATCCCCCAGCACATCACTCCACCGTTTGACAACAAGGCACACGTGTGTTGCTTTCCAAGAGTTAGGCTCGTCGCTGTAGTGATGCTGGAAACCGCCGTGGGAGTGGTTATGAAATTTCCACTTGAGCCGACACCGATCTGGCCGTTCGCGTTATACCCCCAGCACTTTATCGTGCCGTCTGTAAGAAGGGCACAGGTGTGGTACGAATTAGCAGCCACGCTCGTCACATCGGAAATGTCGGGAACCGCGGTGGGGGCGGTAGGGACATTAATGAGCCCATTATCCAACCCGAGCTGCTTTTGGGAGTTATTGCCCCAGCACATCACAGTACCGTTCGTCAGCGACGCACAAGTGTGGCATACTCCACAAGCCACGCTCGTCGCTGAGTATATTTCGGACACCGCGGTTGGGTTGACTTTATCTACTTGGGAGTTGTCACCGAGCTGGCCAAAGCCGTTCTTCCCCCAGCACATCACCGATCCATCCTTTTCCACGCTACACGTATGGTAAGATCCACTGCAAACCTTCCGTGCGCGCGCCACAGTCGCGCATACACAAAGAACCAAGACGAGTATCGCGCGTCGAGGCATCTTTCCGCAGGCGGGTGGCCGGCCGATCCCTGGTGGTTGTGGCGGACGAAACCCTTAAAAAAATCACGACGTGTCTACGCAAAGATTACAGATGAGAGGTGACCGTTGACGCGACGGCTCGAACACGTTTCCGTGCTACGAAACACGGTTAACCGCGCGTGAGTCGGGGATGCAAGCACGCCCACGGGCAGCGGTGTCGAAATCGCGGACGGGGGACGGACACACGCGCGAGATCTTTGGGGGAGACATTCGAACGTTGCCGTCTTGACGACATGATGATTTAAAATAATTTTATTGGGCACGGTTCTCTCGGCACCCTTTTGATTGGCTGCAAATTGCAAGATGGGAACTTATAAAATGGCCAAAAACCAAAAAGTGAAAAATGACGCAAAAAGTGCAGTTCGCAGCTTTACATAGATGATGATGATGAAGATGATGATGGAATGGGAGCGTGTTTGTTTACTTTTTGGTGACTGGTTTTGTCAGCAGTACATTTTGTGCAGCTGGTGTCCGAGAAGAATTGGGCACCCTTAATGAAACAGGCAACTACTTATTATTTTATTCGCTCTTCACGTCGCTATCCACGTTCACTGGCGGGATCTGTCGTTCCGAACGTTGCGCCTCGCTCGCCTCCGCTACGGTCGCGAGCGCGGCGAACGCACCTTTGTCCTTTCCCGGGATTTGTCTTTTTATCGTCGCCGTCGCGATCCCACGCCCGCGCGGTGAGCTCTTCGATGCGCTGCTGCAGCTGCGCCTTGACCCACTTTTGCAGTTCCACGACGCCCGCGGCGAGCTTTCCCTTTTCCTTGGTGTTCATAAGTTTGGAACCAGTTAGTTACCGGTTAGTTAGTCGTTCGCTTTCGACGGCATCAAGCTTCGTTTCCGGTTAGCGCGCCGCCACCGCGTGTAAAATTTCCAAAACAGTTTAAATATCTTCGTTCTCCAGACGACGAGGCAACCCAAAACTGCCATCGGCGCTCTTCCGGTTAACAAAATCAACACCCACTCCTCCTTGAACTCGTCGTAAAGCGTCCAGTCGTGAAGCGGCAGCTTGTGTCTTTGTTCAGAATCACCACCCAACAAGAACACGCGTAAAACTCCGGTAACACCGCGCCACCGCGAGTATCGTAACGAACAACAATGCGTGTTCATCCCCACGAAACCGGCGACGATGTATCGCGACCCTTTCGTCACGCCCACGCCCTCGTGTGCGTGGTACCCGCCCGATATCAGCATTTGCGTCTTTTTAATTCGGTAAAGCACCGCGTGTTCTTCACGTAACTCAGAAACGCTCGGTTCGTAGTGGAGCCACCCTCCAGGCGGTACGTCCAACCGTGTTCGCGCGTCGCCCGCGTCACTCGCGCGTTTTTTTTTCTTTTTAACCGAGGGTTGTTTTCCTTCAGATTCCAACCGCGGCGCGTTCCAGTAGTACGTCTTGTTTTTAGCCCCCTCATGTGAGTCCCACACCCGGGTCCCCCCCCCCTGGAAATCGACATCCGGGGTCGACAGCGCTAAATTAAAGCTCGCGAACGAGCCGTCCCGGTGGCGGTGTAACCCGGGCTGGCCGGCCGCGGTGTACTTGACGAGAAACGCATCGTTTATGGTGAGTTTGTTTTCGGCCCCGATGTCGCACCGGGCGCGAACTTCAGCCTCCACTTTGGTCCAAACACCACCCATGATGGCCTGTGTCTCACCCGACAGCACCTCGGTTGGTAAGTCCGTCGTGGGGTACCGTACGTGTCGCTTCGTGGTCCAGCCGTGACTCTGCGCGTACGTTTCCGCGGACGAGATGAGCACGTCCGCCTGCGCTTCGGTGACCACATCATCGAGAACGCCGGGTGCGCACTTTGCGAGCGGGTGCTCGTTGTCCGTCTCCCAGCACGTACCCTGGCACTCGGGGGGCATCCTTTGCCACTGCGCGAGGGTGGGGTGAGGGCATGTCACCAGGAGAAGCACGCATAACACGACCCCGTACGTCATGGGCACCGCACCGCCTCCAATGGAGGGAGGGCGTTTTTGCGCAGAAGTATGACGGGGTCTTACTCCGATTTTCAGTTTTTTGCATCGGATTTGCACGTGGCCCATCCGCCAGAGGGCGCGCGCCGGTGGCGAGCGACATCTCCCGCGCGGCGGCAACGCGCATCGTACATGCTCACAGGCGGTCACATGCTAATGTTTCCAGTTCGAATCCGGGAGTTTTGGCGCATGCGGCGTCCCCGTGACGTGCGAACGCGCGCCGAGCCGCACGTAAAACGCACGCAAAACGCGTATTCCGAAAACAACCCGGCACCTACGGCACCCACCGGTCGTTTCCTCCGAATAAAACACGGCCGCATGCATCGCTTGTTAACAATCGCTACGAGCGCGCACGGGGTCGAAACTTCAAGACTGGACCCCTGCCGACATGATGTGTCCTGGGCGGCGCCGGGAGCCCACGTGCGTCGTCGTATGCGGCACGCGCGCGAACCCTCCATTTTCTTGTAATAGTTTCGCCGGCTCTCGGCGCATCACCAAATTCTGTTATGTAAACCCAAATTATTTCACCTCGTCTCCCACGCCACTTCCCGCGGCGTCGCTCGCCACACTCACACGCCATCCATGGTGCTCCTGGTGCTGTACATCAAGTGTGAGCTTGAGAACATCGGAAGCATCACCTTCCCTGGCAACATCCAGTACCTTTTCGACGTGAAAGACGCGCAGAGCGACGAGGTAAAGACGGGCGTGTATTTGTGCGCGGACGAGATTGCGGAGATCGACGGCTCCAAAGGCGACGCGAACTTCGTGATGCGGTTTCCGGGCTGCAAAAAGCAGTGCACGGTGACGTTCACGGATGTGAAAGGATTAACCAGGGACACGTACACGGCGGAGGACAGTGGAACGTTTGTCCCGATCCGGGCGTTCGATTGCCGCGGGCTGGAAATCGTCAACTGGACCCCCACGGAGGGCGTCGTTGTGAAATCGGGAAAAAGCACCACCTGGGAAAACGTGGACCTGGGCGACGACCCCGACGGGTGGTTCGAGTACTGCGAAAAACAAGGCGAAAGCGTGGGCATCACGGAACTCGCGTTCGAGTTCCGGAAACACAAGGTGTGAGGGGGTTAGGGTAGCCTAAGGTACCGCGTGGCGCGCGATGAGAGATGATTCCGCGAGAAATTTCAACCCATTCGCGTTCGCGTCACTTTATGAACCGCTAGCTAGACTACATCGGAACGGAGGAGTACCCCTCCCCACCTTCCCGTCCTTACCCGGTGAAGAACCGAATGAACTTGCCCATTTTGTACAGCACGTAGAACGCGAGGAACACGAACAGACAGAAAAACACCAGCGCCGCGAGGTGGCCGCCGCCGCTGCGTTTAAACGCCTTGTCGATTTTCCGCTTCGCGTCTTTCATCGCGGAGCCCGCGCTAGACATGGTTTGCTCCAGCTGGTCAATAAGCCTACCCCGGACGTTGCTCTCGTCGTGAATCGCCCCCGTCATCTGCTTCAAAAGGCTCACCTTGCCGTGAAGCTTATCAACCTCGTCGTCCATGTCGAAGTCCGTGGGCATCTGAAGCTGGACCTCCCCGGAATGGCCCCCGCGTCCCCGCGCGCCCAAACCACCGGAGCTGTACCCGGGAGGGTACGACCCGTTGTACGCCATCGCGTGCGGTACGCCCCCTGACGCCACACCCTCGCCGTCTCCACGCGAGCACGCCGACGCCGGTGTGTCGGGTGCAATGCTGTGTCGGGCCCAATGGTGCGGAGACGAAGAAGGAAGAATTGTCAATTCTGGCACTTTTCGAGCCCACTCCAAAACTGCCTTTCTCGGATTCGTCCTTCAGTCATCGCGGCGCGTCTCCCCCCACCCTCCGGCCACCATGCCCGAGACCGGAGATCAGATCGCCACCGCGTTCGCCACGAAGCTTGCGGGGCTCAACGCGACGTCGCAGGTGCGTGTCTTGACACGTGGCACTCCGAAACCCGCCCGCTTGCATCCACACTCGAAATCGCGCACGAAATGAAATGCCCATCCTGACCGGTTCTCCGTGCCCCCTGGGACCCGCAGAGCATCGAGACGTTGTCGCACTGGTGCGTGTTCCACCGCAAGCGCGCCAAGTACCTGGCGCCTGTTTGGCAAAAAGAGCTCCGCTCGGCGCCAGGGAAGCGCAAGCTTAGTTTCCTTTACCTGGCGAACGACGTGTTGCAAAACAGTCGTAAAAAAGGCCCGGAGTGGATCGAAGCGCTTTGGCCGAAGATGGAGTGGGGTATGAAACACGTGATCCGTGGCGTGAGTGACACGAAAACCAAAGAGTCGTGTGCGAAACTAGTCAAAGTGTGGCAGGAAAGACGAATCTTCGGAAGCAGAAGCCTGGGTGGGTGGCTGGACGCCGGCGCGGACGCCGGGGAAGACGCGGCGGACGCGGCGGTCGCGGCGGACGCCGCGCCGGCGCCGGCGCCCATGGTTGCGCGAAGAAAGGAGGAACGCTTGAGCGTTATCCCCGCCGCGCTGACTGGCGCGCACGCGGCTCTTGCGAAGGCGCTTGAAGCTGTTACAAAGGCGATATGCGTGTTGGTTGCGGCGGAGAAAACGTGCGCCACGGACTTGACCTCGGATTTGTTTGCCGACGGATTCGTGGAAAACGCGTCCGACCCCGAACACGCCAAGCGGAAGCTCCAAGCTGCCGAGTCCGCGCTCTCTAAGAGGCGAGAGGCGCTTGAGGAGACCGTCCGCCTGCGACAGGAAGCCGCATCGCTGGCAAAAGAAGTCGCGAACGCGCTTGAAACCGCGGCGAAAACGGAAAGCGATGCGCTCGAGGAAAGCACGGGCGTTGTCGTGCAAATCGCGACGCTCAGGATGAAAGCCACGCGGGTCGCCGCGGCGGCGATGGCCGTGGCGGCGGCGAGGGAGGCGGGTGGCACGAATAAATCGAAACCGGGCTTGGAACCGGTACCTGTTGTGGCGGCGGTGGCGCCACCAGCCGCTGGACCCATGGAGGAGGAGTACGTCCCTGAAGGCGACGAGTACGTGCCCGAAGAAGTCGTCGCCGAAGACGGCGCCGCGGCGCCGGCGCCTGACCTCGCCGCGCTCCTCGCCGAGTCCGCGGCGAACCCCGAGGTTTTGGCACAAGCGCTCGCGGCACTTCCCGAGGAACAAAGGGAAGTGTTTGAAGCGCAGCTCAGGGAAGCGGGAGTGATGTGATGTCATAACATACTTTTGGTACGGCTTGTATTCAAACCAAGTAGGGTAACTAAACATGTACTCTTAGTTCCCTGCACTTCTAACACTACTACCTAACGACGCGCTCAAGGCTGTTTCTTCGCTTTTTTCGCGTCTTTCACGATTTGTTTCGCCAGCTTTTTCGCCTCGTGCTTTCGTTCCGCGCGCCCGCCGTTCACCCGGCGGTGCGGCACCAACCCGAACGCCTCTTTCGTTTTGCGGACCGAGTTCGCGACGTGCGCGCACCCGCTGCGATACCACACGAAGGCGCGTGTGCTTTGGCCGAGGCGTGTGTTCCGAAACGCGTACGCGGCGACGAAGAGAAAAGTTACCAAAACAAATCGCACCGCGCCGTCCACGAGAACGCCCGCTAAAACATACGCCGCGTCTTTATTTCCGTGACCCCCAGACCCAGACCCATCCCTGGAAGTGAGCCACCTTTCCTCCACCGCACTTAGTTCCTTCAGTCGCAACAAAGCGCGCTTGTCGAAATCGCTCGACACCAACAAACCCTTGAACAAAGCCCTCGCCGCGGCGGCGTCCGCTAAATCGCCCGCCGGGGTTTTTGAACTTTTAGTTTCGTCGCCGCCCGTCGTATTTCGAAAACACAAGTGTTCGCTCGTGCCGTCCACGAACTTCCCCGCGAACCTCGCCAGCAAGACCTCCCCCGCTCGCATGGCGCCTATCTCGAACCCCTGGTTGCCGGCGCGCCGGTACAGCGCCACGACCGTTGCGCCGCACCGCGTTTGGTCGAAAGGCGGCCGGCACGCGTTTGCGTTTGCGCCGAGCAACGTGGCCGCCGGCATCTTGGTCGCCGCCTCGGGCGCGTCCGCGGCGAGGGACAGGGTCTGCGCGGCGAGCGCGCGCGAGGCGTCAAGTGCGTCTATTTGTGATGCACCAGGTGCCTCGCCGAGTATGGCAGGTGCTTCGCCAAGTATATCATCCAAACACTCCCCCGCACTCAAACAGCACCCCAACGCAAGGAGCTCGGGGAACCTCAATCTGGGCACCTGCCTCGTGACGTTGGCGCGGTAGGCGTCCGCGAGTTCTTGGAACCCGCCGCCGTTGCGTGCGGCGTTTTTCTTCGCCGCAGCTCTTACATCCGCGAGGAAGAAAACCAGTTCCGGGTCCTCACGCAACGCGGGAAGTACCGTGGTTTCGCAGAACGCGTCCGTCTCGCCGCACGCGGCTTCGCCAAGGGCGGTCAGACCCAACCATCGGCCTTGATGCGCTTTTCTTGGGGAAGCGTCCGCCGCCGTCGCGGACACAAAAAGCGCGACGAACCCGAGCGTCACGAGCATCGCCAGCCCGCGGCTGGCGCGCGCGTCTCGCGCGACAGACATCGCGCGAAGCCGCCGTGAGGCGCGCGGGAGGACTGTACCCTGGCATCATGCGCCATCAATCTCGTCTCTCGCTTCCGCAAGTAGACAGAAATCTGAATGATTTCACCACGTGTTCGATTTCATGAGTCAGCAGACGAATGGAAAGCGAGGAGACGTCATGTCATAGCCTTCACAAACGACCGCGCATCCTCCACGGAAAACGACACCGTCGCACCACGCAAGCGCACCACACGACCCGCACCATACGCATTCACCCCCGCGCACAGTTCAACGCGTGCTACTCGACGCAAACGGAAGCAGCGTCTGAAGAGTTTCCAGAAGAATTTCTCGGTCGTATCTCGGACGGCATCGACGGCAACCACTTCAACGAAAATGATGCCCCACCGGGAAGCGCTGCTGGCTTTGTCGGACGACGATGTCGAAGAAACCCACGATGAGGACGCGGACAGGTACGCCTATGTACTTACGCATACTTTCGTCTGACCGCCTGGAAGTTTTCCGGTGCTCGTGTCCACACCACGCTCGCACTCGGGGATGCCCGCCAACGCCTTTTCTGCCGCGTCAGCCCCCGAAACGTAACCGTAACGGACGACTGACCCTTCCCACCCTCTTTCCCCAACGCAGGACACGCATTCAGCCCCCGAAACTGTCAGGAGGCATGCGTCGAGTCGACAGTCTCGAGCTCCACCGCCTACGAGTACCCTCGCTCACGAGAACTCCACACGCCAAGTCCAGGCTCGGGTCAACGTCGTCACCCCCGCCGTCGTCTTGGACTGTTTTGGGCATGCTCGGACTGAGCTCGAGTTCCAACTTGGTCAAGGCGTGAGGAAAAAGTGAGCTTCTTTTTTGAGACCCCGACCGTCAGGGACACCCCGGCGAGGCCGTACCGCGCATCGACTGATACGACGTTTGTAATACCCACTGTACTATGAATACCATGACCACCGTACTACGACCCGAACACGAGACGTTTTTGGAAAAAACCTTTCGGGAGAAAACTTAGAAGACGCGAGGAACGCGACTTTGAGAATTCTCTCTTCAATTGAAATACTCGAAACGCTCCGCTCCGCCCTCTCGCTTAAACATAGAACATAGTCCCGTTTTCTCCCTCAAAGTCTACACATCCACCTCTCCCGAGATGTTCAGCGCGGCGGCTGCGGTGTTGACGTCTTTGTCGCCTCGGCCGCTGCAGTTGAGGACGACTTTCTGGCCTTTCTTCAGCGTGGGCATCAGTTTTTCCAGGTACGCGAACGCGTGCGAGGTTTCCAGGGCGGGGATGATCCCTTCCATGCGGCTTACTTGCACGAACGCCTTGAGGGCTTCGTCGTCCGTCACGGCGTGGTACTCCGCCCTGCCGAAATCCTTCAAGAACGAGTGCTCCGGGCCGATGCCCGGGTAATCCAGACCGGCGCTGATGGAGTGCGGTTCGATGATTTGCCCCTCATCATCCTGAATCAGGTACGAAAACGAGCCGTGCAGCACGCCTGGTTTACCCAAGGTAAGCGTCGCCGCGTGTCTTTTGTCCAAGCCCTCGCCCGCGGCTTCCACGCCGATGAGCCGCACGTCTTCGTCGTCGATGAACTCGTGGAACAAACCCATGGCGTTTGACCCGCCGCCCACGCACGCGACCAGGATGTCGGGCTTGCCTCCCCACTTCTCCATGGACTGCGCCCGCGTTTCCCTGCCAATCACGGCGTGAAAGTCCCTGACCATCATCGGGTACGGGTGCGGCCCCGCGACGCTCCCTAGGATGTAGTGCGTGGTTTCCACGTTCGTGACCCAGTCGCGAATCGCTTCCGAGGTCGCGTCTTTCAGCGTCGCGGTACCGGCGCGCACCGGCGTCACGGTCGCGCCAAGCAGACGCATGCGGAACACGTTCAGCTTCTGCCGCTCCATATCTGCCGCGCCCATGTAGATGATGCACTCCAAGCCGAATCTGGCGCACACGGTAGCGGTGGCGACGCCGTGCTGCCCGGCGCCCGTCTCCGCAATGATCCTTTTCTTGCCCATCTTCTTTGCGAGAAGCGCTTGCCCAACCGCGTTGTTGATCTTGTGCGCCCCCGTGTGGTTCAGGTCCTCCCTTTTCAGGTAGATATCAGCGGTGCCGTAGTGCTCGGTGAGCCTCTCCGCGAAGTAAAGCGGGTTGGCGCGGCCCACGTAGTCCTTCAGGATGGACGCGAGCTCGGTCTGGTTGCGGGGTGGAGGGGAAGAGAATAAAAAAGGAAAGTCAGTTTTTGGGTGTGGCTTTTTTAGTCAAAGCGTCGTAGGAACGCGTTCTTGATTGGATCGATTGCGGATCGGTGACGCGCGCGTGTTGCGTGTTCTTGCCGTCTCGCCGTCGTGCGATCGTAATGAGAATCTAACGCAACGAACAAACGCCGTGCTTCCATTGTTTCTAAAACCGCCCGGCTGCAAAACGTACCTGGAACGCCACGTCCGTGGCCAGCGCGGCGTACTCAATCTCCAGCGCTTGTAACGCGGGGATGAGCGTCTCTGGGACGTACTTGCCCCCGTACACACCGAAGCGTCCGGTCGCGTCTGGTCTTTGCACGTCCTTGATCGAAACCTTGGGCGGGTCCGAGATCGCAGCGCGTGTGGTGGTGCTGGCGCGGCGCGCGGTGGTGCCGGTGCGGCGAGTCACACGTGCGCCGCGCACGGCGACGCGCGAGGACAGGGCGGCCTGGGGAGCGGCCATTGCGGAAGCCATGGTGTCGTGCGAGGGGGTGTGGCGGGCGAACACGAAAACGGCCTTAGTTGGGTCGAGTCTTGCCTCGAGAAACCGAAACCGGAACGGTGCGACGGCCGTGCGTGAGCGACGACTGCGCGAGTGCGTGTGCTGTGACAGCGGGGGCCGGGACGGACATGGATGACGTCGGCGATTTGCCGAAACCTCGAGAGGCAAGATTTTAGATCTGCTCAATTTTTTACCCATCTCGCCTTTCAAAGAATCGACCCATTGACCGATTTCAGTCGTTCCATTTCATCGTGCGGTTGCCCGGTCGGCTCTGCTCGAAGTCGGCGCGCAAACAATAGCGCGATCGAATCGCCCGTGCTGCCATTCACGTCGCCCGCCGGTCTGGCATGTCGACCGAGACGGCTGCCGCGCCCGAGGATCGAACCTCCGCCTTAACGGCGGCGGATGTTCCCGTTGTTGTTGACGCGCCTCCGACTTCTGATGAAACAACCGCGGCCGCGGTGAACGCCGCGGCGGATGCGCTTCAAAAGGTTGGCGTCTCTGCTCCTGATGATCCGGATGCCCCCGATGCGCCCGACCTGTCGCTGAAGTCCGAGGTGCTTTTAGAGCAAGAAGAGACGGTCGTTGAGAAGAAAGTCGTGGACGACACCCCGTACGCGAGCGCGAAATCCTTCGAAGAGCTAGGGTTAACCCAAGAGCTCCTGCAAGGTTTGTATTCCGAGATGAAGTTCGAACGCCCTTCCAAGATCCAAGGCGAAACATTACCCATGATCTTAACCCCGCCGTGGCGCAATCTGATCGCACAAGCGCACAACGGCAGTGGCAAGACGACTTGCTTTACCCTCGGGATGCTGTCAAGAGTGGACCCGGCACTGCAACAACCGCAGGCGCTGTGCATCTGCCCAACACGAGAGCTCGCGATACAAAACATGCAGGTGATGGAAAAGATGGGCAAGTACGCGAAAATATCAATCGCGTACACGGCGGACCCGCGGTGGGCGGACCGGGTATCAAAAAGAGACAAAGTGGTGGACCAAGTAGTCATAGGCACCCCCGGGAAGGTCCTCGGATGGATGAGGGAAAAGCAACTCAACTGCGCGACTATGAAAATTTTGGTATTCGACGAAGCGGATCAGATGATGGACACCGACGGCCACCGCGTGGATTCTTTGAAAATCATGAAGCACCTGAAGGTACGTGTTGCATTTCCCACATCTCGGACGACTGTTTGCCCATACAATACTGACACTTTTCTGGCAAAACTCCCGAAGTCGTCGACGAAGCAAATGCCGCAGGTGTTGCTTTTCTCCGCCACGTTCAACGAGCGCGTCAAGGACTTCAGCACCAAGGTGGTGCCTAATGCGAACCAGATTTTTCTGCCCGCGCACGAGCTTTCCCTTGACGTGATTAAGCAGTACCGGGTCAACGTGGATTCCACGGAGGCGAAGGAATTTTTGTTGAAGGACAAGATCTTCCCGTGCTGCGACAAGATCGGCCAGACTATTATTTTCGTCCGAACAAGAGAGGGGTGCAAGCGCTTGATGCGCACCATGAACGACGCCGGGTACAAGTGTACCGCGATCGAGGGGGGGATGGACCACGCCGATCGCGACCGGGTGGTGAAGGAGTTCAGGGACGGTTTGACGAAAATTCTCATCTCCACCGACGTGTTATCCCGAGGTCTGGACGTCAGTACCGTGACCTTGGTGATTAACTACGACATGCCCGTGGAGCACAGCAACCCAAGGGCGCCGAACTTCGAAACGTACTTGCACCGCATCGGGCGGTCCGGGCGGTTCGGCAAGAAAGGCGCGGCGTTCAACTTGTTGCTGGGGTCGGATGAGAAAGCGGTGCTGGATTCAATCGCCGATCACTTCGACCACCCCGTCCCGGAGGTGAAGTTTGACGACGACGACGCGTTCGAGCACGTCTTGGAAGAAGCCGGGCTAATGAGCAAGGAAGAGGAGGTGTAGAGAGAGGGTTGAGACTTAAATAAGAGACGTTATGAATGAGCGTCGTTTCTTTTTGAGCTCGAGTTAATTTTGTGGGAGGTACCAGTACTTTCGAACAACGAATGTGTGTAGACCTTTCTTCCCAGCCCACGTGCCGTTTTCGTCCGGCCCCTCGTAGTGCCTCTCAATGACGATGATCCCGTTCTCGGAATCGGCGTGCGTCACCCGCGCGGTGCCCCTGGTAAGCGCCATGTGCGCGGTTCGCATTTTGTTCGCCGCGGAGACGCACGCCATGCCTTCCGTGGCGAACCCAACGCCGCCGACGATCAAACTCCAGTCCATGCTCGCGTCCGGGGTGGTGTGCCAGTGCCCGTCCTGCGATTGTAAAAAAAAAGTGTCAGTCTTAAGTAGAATGTATGGGCAAACAGTCTACTTGTGATGTATGTAGTAAACAGTAATTACGGGCGGGCAATCGGCAAACAGTGTGTTGGATTTGGGAAAGGCCCAATACGTACCTGGTGCGTCTCCGTGCCCATGAACAGAATGGGAATTCCAACCCCCGCGGCGGCGATACCTCACCACAGGCGCATACTAGCTCTGGCTCTCCACTCCCCCCGGCCTCCGAACCGGCTCGCCCAGTGTCCCAAGTCGTGCGTGTGAACGTAACGTGTCCTGCATTAATTCCCTAAACTATCTTTTCGATTGACGCACTGTCCCGTCCCGTCGCCATCGTCCCCACTAAACCCTTACCCCGTCCCGTCGCCATCATCCCCGCTAAACCCGTACCCACGCCTAATCGCATTTGTGACAGTCGTCTTCGCAGTGTTTCGTCTCAACGTGCGGCGACTGCGTCGGTTTCACCGCGGTCTTCGCCAGGACCTCGGGTGACACGCTCATGCCCACCGCTTTCATCAACCGCGGCCTTAACCATCGCCACGTGAACCACTCCTTCTTCAGAAACCGCAGGTACCCGCGCTGGTGCGCCAGGCCTATGAGAAACGGCACCAGCGCGTGCAGGGGGACGCAGCACGGGCCGAGGCATATCACCACCATCGCGACGAGGGATGCGCGGGGGAGCACTGGTACATCGAAATCGAAAAAGAGCCTCGGGGAAATCCTCTCGGGGAAGTCTTCGCGTCCGAGAAAAAGCGCTGCCGATTTCAGGTGTTACAAATGAAATCCGCGGGCATCAGTCCCTCGCGCGCCTGTCCGCCCGCGGTGTCTCACACGATGGGGCCGGCGGTGACGCCCACGTCAGGACATCGTGCGGAGCACGTGAGTTTGCTTGGGTGGCAGCTGGAGCCGGAGTCTGGCAGGACCGCCCGGGTGACCCCGCAGTCCGCGGTTCCCGTGGCTACGTTTTTATCGTGTGCGGCGTTGTTCTTCACGTCGTGCGTGGCGGTTTTGGTGGTCGGCGCGCGTCCCAGTGGGGTCCCCGGGTCAGCACGAGTCGTACCGATGTCCAGCCTGCAGGCGCACCGGGAGTATCCGTACCAGAGAGGTTCGGGTTTGGATGCGGGGTATGACCAATTAGTCTCTGTCAAGATCGATGGGGCCCCATCAGATTCGGGTTTGGGGTCGTTGATGCCAACCCCGATTCCGGAAAACTTCCAGGTCTGGCGCGGCGCGGCGTACTGGCGTTTCTTTTCCGAAATGCCCGTGGCGTTCAGCGAAGGTTCTGAGGAATTGATCACGGAACCGCTAGTAGTGATAGCGCACGACGACGGCACGACGAGAAACGTTGACACGAAACGGAGAACGAGCGCGTGGTTGGCGAGCGTGGAGAAAAACGCGTTGCCGCACGCGATTTCGGGTCGAGGCACAAACTTTCGCGGCGGCGAGGACCGGACCCTCGGTCTGAAGGCGTCGCTGTTGCGTTTGAGACAGGACACTAGCGCGACCTCGCACGACCCCGTGGTGGTGTGGAGCGACGTGAACGACTCGCCTTTGTTTTCGTGCGGCGCGAAAGGGATCGCGGATTCGTTTGCGCAAAGCGGCGCCGAGATAGTCGTCACGCCGGGTCAAAGGTCGGGTAAGGGGAACACTCTGCGTGGGAGGGTGGTGGTGGGCAGAGCGTCGCATTTGATGGAGCTTGTTCGGAAATACGAAGCCTTCATCCTGGAGAGAGGGGATGGCGCCTTATCATGCGCCGGAAACCGCGAGGACGCGTCCTTCGACGACCAACTTTGTTTGGACCGGTACGTACAGGAAGCGGTTAGGGGCGGGAAAACAAAAGTGGTGGTGCAGGCGCTGACGTGCATCGTCGCGCATTAGTAGGGTCCAACACACGACGAGCATTACAACTAGGTAGCTGCGCTAAGTAGCAACAACAAGCGTTGTTTCCCCATGAAATACATCCATCCGAAACACATCACGAGTTGGACTTTACAGTTTTTGTATTTACGTCGAGTCAAATCAAAAGCACGATTCTGTGAGCCAGTTTTGGGAAAGGTCTCGAGTTTTTCACGAGTTCCGACCGCAGATCTCGCGCGCGTCCCCGTCCGCCGCGACAGCGGCACCGCTCTCCGTGGGTGCGCTTGCATCCCCGACTCACGCTCGGTTAACAGCGTTTCGTGGCACGAGAACGTGTTCGAACCGTCGCGACGTGTGCGAATCGTCGGTCACCGGTCACCTCTCATCGTGCGTAGACACGTCGTGGTTTTTTTCAGGGGTTCGTGTCCGCCACCGGGATCGGCCACCCGCCTGCAGCACAGGCAGTCCCGAGGTCGCCTGTCCCGTGAAGAACTCCTTTGTGTGGCGGAAAGATGCCTCGACGCGCGATACTCGTCTTGGTTCTTTGTGTATGCGCGACGGTGGCGCGCGCACATAGAATTTGCCTTGGAGTTTCCGATACGTGTAGCGTCGAAGAGGACGGATCGGTGTTGTGCTGGGGGTCGAATACGTATGGCCGGCTCGGGGACGGAACCCTCGAAAATAAAGTCAAACCGAACCCGGTGTCCGAAATAGACTCAGCGACGAGCGTGGCTTGTGGAACTACTCACTCTTGTGCGTCGCTGATGGACGGTACGGTGAAGTGCTGGGGGTATAACGGTTCAAAGCAGCTCGGGTTGGGGACTGACACGCTAGATAAGCTAGTCCCCACCGCGGTGCCCGGCCTTTCCGATGTGACCAGCGTGAGTGCTGGTGAGTACCACAGCTGTGCCCTTCTTAAAGACGGCACGATAAAGTGCTGGGGGTACAACAGGAACGGCCAGATCGGTGTCGGCTCAAGTGAAAATTCCATAAGCACTCCCACGGCGGTTTCCGGCATCACTACAGCGACGAGCTTGGGTGTTGGAATGTCCCACACGTGTGCCGTGTTGTTGAGCGGTGGAGTGTTGTGCTGGGGAAAGAACGATAATGGCCAGCTCGGGGACGGAACCACCACAAACAGACTCACCTCAACTCCAGTTTCTGGTATCAATTCAGCCACGAGCGTTGGTGCTGGTAACTTTCACACCTGCGCGCCGTTCTGCAGAGCGGTGGAGTGATGTGCTGGGGGCATAACAATGCCTACCAGCTAGGGGACGGCACCAATGCATCCAGAAACATCCCAACTCTAGTTTCTCAGATTAACTCAGCCGCGAGCGTGGGTGCTGGAAATTCTCACACCTGCGCCCTGCTCGCGGATGGCGGGGTGATGTGCTGGGGAAATAACGCACTTGGCGAGCTTGGCGCTGTAACTAGCGGTGTAAGTAGCATCCCCGTCGCGGTTTTGGAACTGTGTTCCGCGACGAGTTTTTCTACTAGAAGTATTCAAAACTGCGCCGGTCTTGATGACGGTTCTGTGAAGTGCTGGGGCCAGAACAACTACGGCCAGCTCGGGGACGGCACCACAACAAACAAAGACACCCCGACCGCGGTTTCCACGGTCGCGATCGGCGCGAATTGCGCGGTGACGAACCCAGTCAACGGCAACGCCGGCGTCGGAAGCGACAGCTGCGGTGGCAAAACCACGTTGAACGTGGGGGAGTCGTGTGCGCCGCGTTGTGACGC